>Ga0129333_10000604_pt1 | contig 30171 bp, 47 predicted proteins | sample CPB6_08_DNA_FD_94474 | JGI IMG/M metagenome (GOLD analysis project Ga0129333, IMG submission 94474) | Freshwater to marine salinity gradient microbial communities from Chesapeake Bay, USA - CPBay_Sum_0.6_0.8_DNA | ecosystem: Environmental > Aquatic > Marine > Coastal | place: USA: Chesapeake... | reverse complement strand
GATTTTGACATATTGATATTTATCGAGGTTAAATAAAGTAGCTTATTTCAATTAGAGGACTCTTATATGGAATTACTACTATTAATATTGGCAGTTGTTGCTGGAGTTCTTGTTGTTCGCTATAGTCTCAAGAAATATGATGCAAAGCAGAACAATGAGGAATTCAACGTTCAGCCACTAGACTTTGCCAAGAGCGAAGTTAAACAAGCTCTAGATGTTAACAACGACGGCAAGGTAAACCTAGCCGATGCAGTTGAAGCAGCAGGTAAGGTTAAGAAGGCAGCTAAGAAAGTTAAAGAAGCAGCCAAAAAGCCAGGTAGAAAGAAAAAGTTAGCTGAATAACACTTTCTATTTGATAAACAAAAATAGGGCCTATGGGCCCTATTTTTTTCTCTAGATATTTCTGTTTAATCTCTATTATTTTGATTAGCTAGGTAATCGGGAAAAGTTTTAATAAATTCTTTGTAGTCTGCTCTACAGGTTTGATAGTTAAAATATTGATAAAAGTAAGAATTTAAATCTTTGTACCAATGATAATTTTTTATTAGGAATGAATAATTTAATCCCGTTTCTTGCATGCCTTCAACTTTTTGAGATTCAAAAATTGGAGATTCATAATAATGTTGTTGATAAGTTATATTATTGTTTTGTAGATATTTTTTACATAATAGATATTGTTGTATGTCATTTGCAGCAATACCTATGTGATCATATGTTAGCTCGCGGTACTTTTCTTTTTTAGATAGTTCGTTATAAAAATTTCTACGGTCTTCTCTTGAGGTTAGATTTATCCATATTCCTTCGTTTCTTGCCACGCAACGACTACAGGCTTGTTCTAAAAAGTTACTGCGTTCTACAAGATGAACCTCGTCAAATCTTTTTGGATTAATTGCGTCAATATAGTAAGATAGGCCTTTTAGATGAAGTCCTAAAAATTTAACGATAAATTTATCTTGATTAGAAAATAAATTATCTAATTCTTCTTCTAAAGTTTTTTGAATTGAGGGGCGTAATTCATCAAAATTAGGATTAAACCACGGTTGGTGAATGGTATCTAGATTGGTACCAACTTTTTCATTAAAATTAGTTAGGTTGCCCTTTATTTGAGCTAGATATGCAGTAAGAGCAGTGCTACTTGTACGTGCAGGTGCTATTACTAATATTTTCATTGCAACTTATTTATGGGGTGTTAACACCTAATTTTATGCTGCTAGTGGTTGTTTACTTTGCCAATATTCAAACAATTTTCTACTAGCAAGGTTCTTCATCTTGGCCTCCACCATCAGGTCTGCCCATTCTGCGTGCCTTAAGGTCCACTCGTTAACCGCAGTGTTATACAGATAATCACTATGAGCGCGAAGTTTTTGTTTCTTGTAGCCTTGTTCTAAAAGTACGGAGAGTTGCGGCTGTCGTTGGACATCACACTCCAATACGCCGTCCTCGCGTGATTGGCTAATGTGAAATACAGGCCTAACGCCACGCCAACTATCAATAACACGTTTAACGCGATCATCGCTAGGATCAATCCACTCACCGGTCTTGATGAAGTGGTGATGTCCATCTAACACCAAAGCGAGATGGTCGACGAGTTCAAGGCTTGCGTCGAGTCCCCAGGATATTTCGTCGTTCTCGATCGTAATGGTGTTTCTTGCTTCGGGGGATAGTCGGGGGAGGACGCTGATGATACCGGCTGGACCTTTCTTACCGGAGATGTGTACGTTGATCTTGAAATCCTGGAATTTTCTACCAAACCCCATCCAGCGGGCCATATCCACATGATACTCAAACTCCTCTATACTTCTATTTATGATATCGTCACTTTCGGAAGCAAGCACAGTAAACTGACCCGGATGAAAACTAACTCGAACATCTAGATCTCTAGCCGCTTGACCAACTTTGGCGAATTCTCTTTCGCAGTAATTTCTTACATCGGGCAGTTGCCAAAAGTATCGCCAGGTGGCTTCAGTATATACTGGAAGTATGTCGCTACTGAGTCGTACCATTCGCAGGTTGTAGCATTCTTGCCCAACTCTTCGTACAAGATTTTCAGCAGACAAAATGTTGTGCTGCATGATATCCCATAGACGTTGTTCTGCAACTTCTCGAGTTTGACGATTAAGCCATGCAACAGTGGTGGTGCGAGTATTCAGTTCTTCAACTGTCTCTTCGTTGTCATCCATGTATTTGCAGGCAAAGCCTATACGACCGATCATGTTTTTTTCAGCGTCCAAGAGCCATCCTTATTGTCTATAAACTCTAAGTTGTCGCCTTCTTTCCAACCTTTGAGATCTAATAACTCTTGAGGTAGAGGTAAAGCAAGGTCGTCGCTATCGGGTATGGTTTCTACTGTAACTTGCCAGGTTGTAGTTGTAGTCATAGCAGTATTATAACTGCCGTTGGATATTTTGTCAATATTTAAAGTTAAGACCACGGAAATAATCTATGGTTTTCTTTAATCCATCTTCTAGAGAAACTTTTGGTTCCCAACCTAATAGTTCTTTTGCTTTGGTAATATCCGGTTTACGCTGTTTTGGGTCGTCTTTCGGTAAATCTAAATTTACAATTTTGCTGCTAGATTGAGTCATTTCAATAACCATACGAGCAAGTTCGATAACAGTAAACTCTCTAGGATTACCAAGGTTTACTGGACCTTCTACTTTATCTGCCTTCATTAATAGCATCATGCCGTCAATAAGGTCGTCTACATAACAGAAACTGCGAGTCTGTTCGCCTTCTCCGTATACAGTTAACGCATCACCGCCAATTGCTTGTACAACAAAGTTACTGACAACTCTGCCGTCATTTGCTGCCATTCGCGGACCATATGTATTAAAAATACGCATAACACGCACATCTGTGTCGTGCTGACGCTGATAATCAAAGCAAAGTGTTTCTGCTACTCGTTTACCCTCGTCATAGCAACTGCGAATACCGATAGGGTTCACATTACCCCAATAACTTTCATTTTGTGGATGTACAACAGGGTCACCATAAACTTCGCTAGTACTAGCGTGTACAATTCTAGCACCAGTGCGTTTTGCCAAACCTAGTATATTGTATGTGCCTAAGAAACAGGTCTTAGCAGTTTGGATAGGATCTGCTTGATAATGGTTAGGGCTAGCAGGACAGGCTAGATTATAAATCTCATCTACTTCAATATATAACGGCAAGCAAACATCCTGTCTGATTACATCAAAGTTGTGATAGTCCAATAGGTGATCGATGTTTCTCTTGCTGCCTGTGAAATAGTTATCTACACAAAGCACATGGTGTCCCTGTGCTACTAGTCTTTCGCACAGATGACTGCCTAAAAATCCTGCACCGCCCGTAACCAATATCTTTTTCATAGTAAATTATCCTTCGTATGTGGCAGAGTTTGCTTCATGCTCAAATACTTCTACACTTTTGACACGCACAGCCGGATTAACCGGATATCGCATATTTCCGCTAGAAAGTAATTCTGACATTTTATTGTATGCCATCTTAGCGAACATTTCGCATCCCACACCAGGAACAATTCGCAGATCGCAAACACCCTGATCCTTAAATCCGCCCTTAACTGTGTCTAATTGTTTGAACACTTCGAGATCAGGATCATCTTCTGCCACCACCAGAGTATGGTCAAACATATACTCTGCCCATTTCTTAAACTCTGCTAGTCCACCAAAGTCCATGCACCAGTTTTTATCGTCCAGTGTTTCACATTCAAACACTAGGCGTATGCCAATGCTGTAACCGTGCAACAAACTACAATGACTATGAGTAGCACGCCATTGACGGAAACAACAGCTTAGACCTCGATTGTTACCATAGGTTTTTGTAGAGTAAAATTTAGCCATTTTGTTTTGCCTCTAGTTTGACCTTTAAAGCCTCCCAAAGAGGTTCTAGTGACATTTCTACACTGAGCTCTGCTTCTAAATCGGTAATACAATCTTTTTTATATTCAACAACAACTTTGTCGCCGTTGTTTTTTTCTAGTGTTAGTTTCATTGTTATTCTCCTATGTAATGCTAACATAGGCGGCAGAATTTGTAAAGCGGGATGACGCCGAAGACCGCAACAAGGTTATTTATTTGTCTAAATTAGACCTTATTTCTTTTTGTACTTCTTCTCTAATTGCTCTTACTTCTTTGAGTATTTCATCCAAACTCATACTTTCATCTCTTTGAAGATTAAGTAAAGTAGTAACTATTTTCATTGTCCAAAACCACCAAATCATTGTACCAGCCGCAGCTAGTGCGCCCAACGGGATCAGTAAATGATATCTATCAATTAGTGACCAATTTAAGATTATAATTAGATAAAAAACAACCGCGGCGATGCCTAGAACAATCCAACGTGCTGCCTGATTTTCCAACGCCTTAAGTATTTGAATTCTATTATTTGCCATAAGTGTTCTCCCATAAGTAAAATTATTTAATACTATGAGAGTTGTCTTTTTGCTAGCAGATTACTTATCTCTACGTTTAATCACGATCTCATCAGCAAGACCGTACTCCACAGCCTCCTGCGCACTCATAAAATAATCTCTGCTCATATCCTGTTTAAGTTGGTCAAAGTTCTTGCCTTTACTGTTATGTTGAACATAAATCTCAGTCAGTAGTTTATTAAGTTTAAGAACTTCTTCAACTTGAATCTGCATATCAATTGCAGTGCCCCTTGCACCAGAACTGACCTGATGGATCATATGGCGAGCATTAGGTAGAAGAAAACGTTTACCGGCAGTACCGGACTGTGCCAATAATGACCCCATAGAACAAGCCTGGCCCATAACATATGTTGCAACGTCGCATTTAATAAACTGCATAACATCATAGATACTCAATCCGCTGGTTACGCTACCACCAGGACTGTTGATGTAAAAGTGAATATCTTTTTCGCTATCGGTACTCTCCAAATGAAGCATTTGTGCTACAATAACACTGGCACTAGCATCATCTACTGGACCGTTCAACATTACAATTCGGTCGTTAAGCAAGCGACTGAAAATATCAAAGGCTCTTTCGCCCTGACCAGTCTTTTCAATAACCATCGGAATCAAACTCATTATTATTGTCCTTTTCTAAATTGGTCTAAAATCTGTTTAGCGTCCACACAATCGTGACTGCTCAATATCTGCTGTTCGTAAAACTCTATTTCTGCTAGAGTTAGTAAACTGTCAGCATACTCGATATCATCGTCTGAGGCCTGTGCGTACCAAGAATCTAATGTTTCTGGAGTAGCCTCCAACAGAAACTGTAGATTTTTTCTATCACGTCGCTTCATTGCTTAAACACCTTGAGGATAACAATGTCCTCATTCAATCTACCGTTAAGTGGAATACTGGTTGTTTTAATCTTTTCAAACCAAGTTTCAAAACGCTTTTGTGTGTTCTGCTCCTTAAATTCTTTAATCTGTGCTTCAGGCTTACGCATAGTCTTCTGAGCACTCTTGCTGGCAAAGTCTATGATGCTTGTGCCTTTAATGCCCAATCCACCCATATCCTTAGCAACATAATATCCAATCTTGCGATTTTTTGTGTTGTAGATCACAACAGCGGCTGCACCTACAATCATAGCAGGCGGTGTTGAAGTAATGCCTAACTTGTCATCACTGACCTTAAATTTGACCTTCTTGACTCGCTCTTCAATGGGTTTGACACGCTTGGCTCTAGGCTTCTTGAGTACCTTAGCTTCAGCAATGATTTGGTCACAGGCAGTTTGAATATTGGCAAAAAAGTCTAACATCTTTTTGATTTGCTTTTTGCTCAAGTGAGCATAACCTTCTTTGAGTGCCTCGTCTGCTGTACCATCTACTAATGCTTGATAGTTGTTATAGTACAACTCATAAAACCCCTTGATATAGCGAGCGTGTGGCGCTTTAGCACCCTTGCTGCGCAGCATGTTAGCAATCTTGTACTGTGCGGGATCAAATGCTTCAATATCCTTAATAGACAGATCAATAGCATCCTCGATCATGTCACACATATTACCCGCAGTTTCACGCAAGCGATCCTGAATGTTAAACACAGGTGCTTCAGTTTTAACTACGCCCCCTTCTTCGGGATCCTTGTCCTGAGCACCGTTAACAATGATTTGAGCGATTCGCTCTTTAAGATAAGCTACACTGTCCTTACCGCCGTTAAATTCTGGATGAACAGCAGGCATACCTTTCAACAGATTAGCAGCCAAGCCGCCCAAACTTGTGCTGGTACGCCAGTCCTTAGTTTTTCTATAAGCAGCAATAGTCTTCTTGTCGTAGGCATTTTGGTCCATCCAAATAATGACCTTGCCTTTAAGGTCCTTGGATGAACTTTCTAGGTTATAATACTTTTGTGCTTCTTGAAAGAAGCGAGTAAATTCTGGACCGGTCCAGTTTGCCGCACCGTCCCAAACAGGACTTTTATCTTTACGACCGTATTCTCGCATCGCAAACTTGTTTGTAACCTTGGTTTTTTTCTTAGCCATAAATCACTCTTAAGTTAGTTAAACTTATATTATACAGCCATCGTTGAAAGTTGTCAAATTGGAGAATCTAGGTCTTGGATGACAATCCATCCTAGTTTTTTTAAATCTTCTTTGATTTCGTCTGTAACTATGCCTTCGGCAACAAACTCATCTCTAATATAGGATCCGCCCATATCATGTCCCCCGCGCATACCGCTACAGTACCAATCGATGTAATCTCCCTTTTCTAGCATATCAGCAATGATGCCGCCAGCATAGCGCCAACTACAACCCCAGCGTTCTTCTTTTAAAATCGGCATTACATCTAATTTTTGAAAACTGTTATTACACATTGCTGCGTAGAGATTTTGGGCATAGACTTCACTGCTACGAGCTTTTTCTAAAATCCAATTGGTGGTCAAAAGCTCATATTCCAAATTGTTTACTTGACTTTTGGGATCATCAAACTTATTCAAGTGGCTTTCTGATATCTGGTCAAACAACTCTATGTACTCCTGCAACACAGATTTAGATTTTTCTTTTTGATGCTTGATATAAATTTCTTTTTGAAATTGGTGACGATTAACACTACGACTTATCTTTTTCATTAATGCAGTTTTTTTTTATTAGTTGGTTCTTCTTCAAAATCTTCCATCACCACATCACCGACTACGAACTCTTCATATTTTTCTGACATTACGGGATCGCTGAGAAATTCAGTTATTTTTTGAACGAACTCATCTAGTTCTTCTTGTGTACCGTCAAAATCGGCAAATGCGTTAGGATCAAACGTAACCTTAATTTTTTTCTTATCCATTATGTCCAAAGGCTGTGTCTTACCTTGATAAGACGAATCAGCATTTCCTCATCTTCTTTTTCGTATTGTTTTTCTAACTTGTGCAATAGTTTGTGAGCACGGTCCTGCTTTTTCTTAAGTTTGGGATCCTTGGGGGTAAGGCCCCATCCACCATTATTTGCTACTCGCACTTCTTCGCACACCGCTGTCCACCCGCTGGCATCATAGGGATCTGGACGATTAGGATAAACTTCTGTCCACCATAGATACAGCGCCTCGATCTCACGAGCAGTTTTTGCTTGATGGGTTAATTTACCGTAGCCTTTATCACCTGGCGACAGACCCCAACTTTCATCCATGCGTAGATCTTTGGACCAACGCAAATAATCCAAGCCCGCATCACGACTGCGCCAGGTACGAAACTTAAACCAGCGACGAGACAGAGGGGGCTTAAATTTGTCTCGTGCTTCTTTGTCCCATGCGACAGTATGCCACGCCTGTTCAACTTCAATAAAGTCTACCAATTCGTTAAACAAACAGGGCAGAAAACGATTTCCCACATCACGCCATTCGCCGCGAGGAATATCTCGAGGATGAGCAGTTAGAGCATGTGTGCGAGTAATCCAACGGTTATTAATGTAATAACGAATGCTGTGTAGTTTATCTAAAGGCCAGTTAACAATGTCCTGTAGGACATCTAAACCTTCTTCAGCGATCCAATAACGAACGGGATATTGAGTTTTTGCTCTTTTACGCCACTCGTCCCAGCCCTCGTCAGTTTCGGCATCTGGCTTAACGGTACCTCGAATCCAGTCCGCTAATGGTGAGCAGGTCCAGTAATTTGATCTTGACATACTAGGTATTTACATAAGATTCAAGATTAGGCGGACTATAGGTAGCAGGTTTGAGTACTTTACCGTCCTCTCTCTTGATAACCTTGCCCGTAGTGGGATCAACCTTGCTCATGTTGCTGCGAATAACTTCTCGCCATGCGCCTTCACTATCTACGCCCAGGCTGTGTAGAGCGCCGATGGTGACAACAAGAATGTCGATAAGAGCATCTAACTGCTCTACCTTGTCTCCACCAGCAGCCTTAAGTTCTTCAAATTCTTCATTAATGAGGTTAACGTAGAGATCAAACTGCTTGGCATTATATGCGTCTACACTTTGGTCGCAAGCAACCATAAACTTCTTTTGATCTGCAAATGGATTAGTCATTTCTTGCCCTCAAATTCTTTTCACTATAAACGTGAAGTACACCACGATCGTCTTCTACAACCAATCGTATAGCGCCACTGAGTTTTTGAAAAACGCTGACAATAACTCCAACGAACTGATAGTCGCCGCCGACTTTTTCTACCTTATCACCAATTTTAAATACACATTCCATATTAACGTCCTGTTCTTGCTCTGTAAACTTTTGGACCATCGCTAAAGAAGTCCATACCACCTGCCTTGCCTTGATACTGCTTACCGTTCCAATTCATGTTAATTTTAACAGCCTTGTGAAGAATTACGGATAGTTTATCTTCTTCTCGAAAAAAGATAACTTCTGCTTCAGCAGTTTTGCCACCGAGGTCTTCTTTGATAATGCAGGTACTTTCATGCCTAACAATTGTGTTTTTCATTTCTTTACAGGTCCGTATCTTAGATAAAATTCTGTAAGAGTCTTTTCATCAAATGCGGCTATTATAGCATAATTATAACCGTATGAATATTGATCGACCTTACGAACCCAGCGGGGTGTTTCGACCGCACGTTCCATTACAAACTTACCTACGTCTGTTTGTTGCCATTTCCATATTGGTTCTGCAACAAACAGATCTGGATCTTCAACGTCGCCCATCTTGATGTTTTGGACTACGACTTCTTTTATCATATTAAGACTTGTGTTTCTTTTTACGATAATGGCGATGTTTGCCTTTATGCTGCTTATGATGGTGTTCAACTGCTGCAGGTTCGGGCACAATGTTTTCATAACCATCGACATTTAGTCCAATTTGTGATAGTTGTTTATCCACAGCATCTATATTTTCTGCTGTAACTGCTTGCCTAAATGCACCTACTGGTCCTTTTTCATCTTGACTAATAGTTTCCCAAGTTCTTACTTCAAAGATTGGTTCAATCGAAGTTTGTACTTCAATAACATAGTAGTCTTGATCAACAGGATATCCCCAATCTTCTAAACCAATTATTCTAACAATTCTGCCTTTTGTAGGCTTGTTATTGTCTCTAGAAACACCGTAAATCCATACATTGTCTCCTAGATCATAAATTTTCTTTAAGCTCATGCTGTCTCTTTTTCTTTATTCTTTAATTCTAACAAATCTTTTACAAACTTTACAGCCTTACGGTCTGTATCGTAAACGTATTCTTGATCTGTAGTATCTTCACTTCGCAAAGTTACAATAACGCCATTGTTAGCTTTGCGAATTTCTATTGTTTCATAAAACATAGGAATGCCTCTTATTTTGGCACACTAAGGTTATAATTAAAGTGGAATATACCAATGTGTGCTGTTTCTCTGCTGAGCTCCTGATCACACCAAATTTCGTATCCTGCCTTTTTGGCTTGATTACAAAAGAAAATGTCCTCACCAATTTCTAAATTAAGCTCTGGAATAAATTCCTGCAGATAATGTGGCTGAGGAATTTTTTCGTAGACTTCTCTCTTGACTAAAACGCAGCCGTGCGGTAGAACATCAATGAGTTCCATAGCAGGACTGTTATCAGTTGTTTGAAATTCTGTGTATGATCCAGCTGTTCCGCTCATTCCTGTAAAGTTAGGATTGGGGAATCTGCGGCGCCGATAGTTTACACCAACAATAGGTTTGTTTCTTTTGAGCAGTCTAATGGGTGCATCGATCGGAAACTTCATATCGCTATCAACCCACCAAATATAATCAAAATCGCTGTTCATAAAAATTTCTACAAGATTTCTACGTGCGATAGTAATCACGCTGCCAATATTGAATGCACAGTTAATCTTGATACCATTAGCTACCATGTTAGCAGCAGCCATAGCAAGGTGCTGTGCAAACTCTGCGTTCACCATTTCCATTGCAGGAACGGCAATCATAATAGACGGTGGTCGGCCACCCGGACGTACCTGTTGAGCAGGCTGAGCATAATTTGTGTCAATAGGCGGCTTTGCTGCTGCCGACATCTGACGGTTGGGGATGTTTAATTTACCTTTGTATTTCATGTTGTACCTTTTGTTTATCGTGGAGCAAATTCTTGCTGTAGTTTAATATTATCCATGAATTCTTTTTTCGTACCGGGGTCAGTTTTAAATGCACCCTTTAGTACAGTTGTCTGCGTAAGAGAACTATGAGCCATAATGCCTCTGTTTTCGCAACAGCCATGTGTGGCCTGAATATACACAGCAACATTGTCGGTTCCTGTGGCTTTCATAATTTCTCTTGCGATATCATTACACAGTTCTTCTTGGAGTGTACCTCTTCTAGCGCACCACTGTGCAATTCTAGTGTACTTAGAAAGTCCAATAACTTTACCATTTGGAATGATTCCAATATATGCTACACCGTTGACCGGTTGATGATGATGTGAACACATCGACCTCAGTTCACTGCGTACAACCAACATACCCGTGTAAGCATCTTCTCCATCATTGGGAAAAGCTGTGGCATCGGGTTGAGGGTCATATCGACCACTCATAATTTCAAAGATATACATCTTTGCCAGTCTACGAGCGGTACCTTTACTATTTGGATCATTATGCCTATCAATAAGAAGGCTATCTAAAACTGATTCAAATTTTTCGGTCAATTCATTAACTAGCTGATCTTTTTCGTCTTCGTTAATAAAAGCACTGATGTTATCACCAGCCCAATATCTAGCATTGTTATTTTTAATTCTTTCGCAAACTAATTCGCTTACAGGTTTTTTATTCATGGTAATATTATTTTTGTCGTTATATTTAGACTTACTAGGTGGCTTGGGTAATTTTTCTGTATCCTCATCTAGGAAAATATATTGTGGCGCGCCTAGTGTGCCCGGCATAGGCAAAGTAAATGAATCGTTAGGATCTTTAGTCATGCTCCAAGTGTAGCATAACATTTAGGTACTGTCAATGATTAATCCAATCTTTTCCTTTGTAAGGTTTGCCTTCTTGGGCATTTGGAAAGTATCTAATAATTTTCTTTTTCAGTCTTCTAATTATGGGATGACTATGATTTCTATCAAAGGCGTCCAGATACATGGCCCAACCCCAATTTGACATTGGGCTTAGTTTTCTATTATGGTCTAAATAGTTTACGGCTTTGCGAGTATTGTTTCGAAACTTTTGCATCAAAGCACAGGCTATATTGAAACTGTAGGCATCAATTTCGTCAGTGTTGCCCAAATATTCCTGTTCTCTTCTCTTAGTTGTGCTTTCTGCGGTACTAGCATAGTCTGGTAACACTTTAAATTTGCGTCTACGATGCTGACGCATATGCATAATTTCGTGAAGAATGGTATCTGCTAATTGAACACAGAGCTGTCTAAATTGCCTTTTGGTAATTGTAATAGTTTTACCTTCGCCGTAAAAGAAAATAATTTCTATACAACGTTTGCGACGTTTGTCGTTGTCGCTGTAATAAGTGCCACCAATATAAATTTCGTTTAATCGAGCAGTTTTTTCAATTTTTTTAGTTGCTATAATTGGAACTTTGGATTTAATGTGTTTAGTTAGAATTTTGTGAAATTTGGGAATACTAATTCTTTTTTCACAAAGTTCTGGATTGATTAGATACGCATATCTAGTTAGATCCTTACGATCCAATAACGACCAGTCAAATTTTGATCGCGTTCTAGTCATGTCTCCCCCGCAACTACAGATATTTATCGCAAATCTAAGCTCTGTAATTATACGCAGTTATATGGGGATTTAAAATACTTTTACGCCGTTTAGAAGCTCAAAACGCTTGGCATCTTTCCAATTATTCACTAACGGTTCGCCCTTAATGTTTAAACTGGTATTCATTAGCATAGGGCATCCAGTTTTTTCATACCAAACTTCTAGTAATTTTCTAAACTGACTATTATCTGCTGCGTTAACAGTTTGTACTCGGCTGCTGTTATCTACATGAGTTATACCAGGCAAATTTTGCGGGTCCTTACAGTTTGCTACAAACTGCATATAAGGACTATAGAAAACTGGCATATCAAAGTATGTAGAGGCGTGTTCTTCGAGTACAGCAGGAGCAAATGGTCTGAATTGTTCGCGTACCTTTATTTTATTCATTTTTTCTTTTGCGTTTGGACCTCTCGGATCACAAAGCAAACTTCGATTACCAAGAGCCCTAGGACCAAATTCTGCTCGACCGTTCGCTACACCGACCACTTCACCTTTTAGTAGTTCGGTTACAACGGAATCAATGTCTAATTCCTGTTTTATGTCTGTTCCAAGATAAGGCCCCTGCCAATCTAGATGGGTGTTAGTGAATGCAGCCACAGCACCAATGGCACTGCCCGCATCACCAGGATTAGGCATGATCCAAATATTTTTGTAGACTTTGGCTAATAAACTATTAGCCACACAGTTTAAGGCACAGCCCCCCATGAACACAAAGTTTTCACTAGGTAGTTTTTCTTTTATCCATTCTGCGGTTTTTACTAGATACTCTTCTATAATGGCCTGTACCGCGGCAGCGATGTCAAAATCACTAGTACCTTCTGGTCTTTCCCACCATTTACATCCCTGATGTAGATTTCTTTTTAGAGTAAAGTCTGGCCCGCTAAATTTTTTAAAAAAATCTTCTTTAATTTTGTCTATTAACTCGCCGCGTCTTTGACCTAAGGCAGACATTCCCATTAAAATATATTCTTCTTCGTTTGGTTTAAGACCAAGGTAGTGAGTAAATGCGGTATAAAATAAACCCATGCTGTCCGGATAAATCTTGCTCCAATGTAATTTTAAGCCTTTGCTATCCGCGCGCCAAATAGTTACGGTATTCCATTCGCCAATAGCATCTACAACTAGAACTGACGCATCTGTAAACTTACTGGTATAAAATCCTGCGGCAGCATGACTTTCGTGATGATCAACGTAATCAACGGGAAGTTTGGTTAGACCTAATTTTTTCAATTCTTCTTTTGGTTTGCACAACCAGGGTCTTTGCCCTGCATATAATTTTCTAAGAGATTTTGGCAAAGGTTGTTCAAACCACACTATGCGTTTTGGTTCACCGTACTGCCGCAGTTCGGTTAGCATGTCAACATTTAAAGCAGTGTCATTCTTTTTTCTACTGTAACGTTCAGCATGAGCAGCCCATAGGATTTTATCCCCATCTATGAGGGCCATGCTGGCGTCATGATTTTGACTGGTAATTCCTAGTAACATTAGTAAATGAATGGGTCTCTTTTACGCAATTCTTCTATTCGCTTTTTTAATTCTTTACGACGTTTGATACTAGATAACCAATTTTTAATTTTTGTAAATATATTCATTTTAAAATTTCTCTGTGTCAAAAAAGAAAACTTGAAACAATCTACCATTCTGTACATTGTCACCAAAGTAATCTAAGCTAGCATGAAATAAATCGCCTCTATATATTACCAGCCTATTGAATTTGTTACCTACTACATCAAATAAATCATATTTGGTGTAGTCATAGGCTTCATAGTTTTGCCCTTCTCGGCGGTAGTGACCGGTAGCTTTATGACGGAATAATCCAGTTCCGCTAGTATGGGGAGCGTCTGGAGTAAGGTAACAAACGCCTGCCCACATATTGAAATGATCACAATGTATCCAAGTTCTGTCTGTAGATGTAGCAAGTTGGAACGCACCAGTATGGCCAGTTTCTTCAAATAGGTTAGTAATTTTTCCTGCAAACTGCATGTAATGTTCGATTGCCTTTTTTACATCGTCGGTCATAAAACTTTTGGTTCTTATGCCAGGAAAATTGCCATGACAGTTAAATTCCTGTTGTAATGCAAAATTTCTTACAGACATGGGGTCTGCGTAAAAATTGTCTACAATCAGCATGTTTAAATTCATAGTTCACCTTTATAGTATTTAAGGTTGTTTACTAAGCGTTCGTTTGTGGGTTCTAGTTCAACTGCCTTCAAACCATATTCTAAGGCTTTATCCTTGAAACCAAGGTAGTATGCAGATAGAGCAGCTAGGTCCCAGGGTTTAGAACCCCAAACACTGGGATCGGCGGTGTAGACCCATCTGCGTTCTGTAATGGCCAATGCTTGCGTGGCAGCATAAAAGCATTCGTTCCATAACTGTTTGTTGTAACAGGAATTAGCTAGATAAACCCAAGGTTCTCTACTGTGCGGAGCTTCCATACAGGCCAATCGAAATTTTTTAAGTGCTTCCTGCCCTTTTCCTAATTCATCGTAGCAACTACCTTGAACACGCAGAGCATATCCACGTTCGTCGTCCCAAGTAGCATCTGGCATAGCAAGATACTTGTCACAGATGTCTATGGCTTCTTGCCATTTGCGATTAAAACTTAATTCTCTAGCGTAGTAAAAAGTATTTCTCACATTTCTAGGATTTTCTTTTACATCTGCTTCTAGCAAATCTAAATATTGTCCTCTGCTCTTAGTTGGATCTGGTTTGTGCACCACTAGCAGTTTATCAGTATAAACCCAGTTAGATTCAACTCTAGGATCTGTTGCTATAACCTCATGACACATGTTTGCCCAAAGAAACCCAGATCTACCATGGAACTTTTCGTAATAAAAAACAATGTCATTGCCCCAATCGTATTTGTATCTCATGCGATTTGTGTGGCCTTTGACCCAGAGTCTTTCTATTTCTTCTCTCCATCCTGGAGTAAGTTCTTCATCTAGATCAATGCTAACACAGACATCTACATCTTTGGGTATTAAACAAATAGCTACGTTTCTAGCCAAATCAAAGCGCCAGGGCGTAACTGCGATTTCATGAACTTCTATGCCGCATTCTCTAGCGACCTGTACAGTATTGTCTGTGGAACCGGTATCAGCTAGTAGGATTAGATCTGCTTCTTTACAGCTTTCATAAAAACGTTTTACAAATTTTTCTTCGTTTTTACTTATAGCATAGACACAGATTTTAAGTTTATTTTCTGACATCATTGTTAATATAGATGGCTTCTGTAACTAACCAAAGTGTGTTCCCTGCTTCGTCCGCGAAGTGTGCTAGTGCATTCATATCCTTAGGGAAACAACTGCCGCCAAAGCCAAATTTACCGTCTGGGCCAGGTACCTTCCAGTGTGTATGTCCCAATCGACGATCCAATCTAGCAATGTCGGCTACTCGATTATAGTCGATATTTGTTGTTTGACATAACCTATACATTTCATTTAGGAATGTAACCTTAGTTGCCAAGAAACAGTTTGCTAGATACTTAAACATCTCTGCTTCTTTAGTTGTGGATCGAACAATCTGTCCTTGAGAATTTACTCTATGATTGAAGTCTACATAAAGGTCATAGATGATGTCATAGAGATCCTCGTTGTCAGCTCCAATAACAATCAAAGGCTGATATTTAAAATCCAAAATGTAGTTCGCTTCTGTTAGAAATTCTGGATTGAAACAAATATTCATCCCAGTCTCGTCGCTTAATCGTTTCGTTGTTCCTGGAGGAACAGTGGATTTAATAACAACTACTTTATTTTTGTTGATATGAGAAATTTTCTTTACTACTGATTCTACAATAGTGTGGTCGCAAGCTCCGTCTGATTCTCGCATCGGTGTAGGTACGCAAACAAATAGTAACTGTGCCCAGTTAACTAACTGTTCCAAATCCATTGTTCTTTTGGTTTCGTCTGTATCGTAGACTTCTACCGAATAATAATCTTTAAAATTTTCGTACATTGCGCCACCGACAAATCCTTTGCCGATGATTCCAATTTTATAACTCATTAATCACCCTTTGCGTTTTATTAAATGTTCATTCTCTGGGGGTATAGAAATACCCCATTTGTTTAAGGGACATTTTACATCCTGCATCCAAGTTTTTACACCCATAAAACAACCACATTTTTTGCAAGTATTTGTTGGAGTGTATAAATGTTCACAGGCTTTACAAATATTAAATCTTTCTTCTTGTATTTCCGGTGAAACTTTAAATGATAAAAGGGTATCGCTAGCTGCTTTTTCGGCAGTATCTCTTATGTTTTTTAATTTTTCTTTAAGTGCATTAGGATTAAACATAAAACGATACCTCGTATTTGTCTTGACGATATTTATATTCGTATTTGTTCCTTAATAAAATATCAAATTTCCGTTTGCTTGTCTGTAACGGCAACCTCTGTAAAATATCTTGTATAGAAATTGGTGTATCTATACCATCGTAATAATCTTTAATTTTTTCAAAACCGGTAATTTTGTGATCCTGACCGACTACAGGAAATCCGTTGTATTGATAAATGTCTGATTTTTTATTAATATGGATAGGATCGTACTTGGCAACATTTCCGTTTATATCTTGAAAAATTATTTTTTCGCCATTAGTTTTTTCTAATCGCGAAGGTAATTTGGTTGTCATAGAATAAGCCAAGTCTATTGTTTCCATAAAAAAATAAGGAACTATAGATCTTTTGGTTATTTTGGCATACTTATACAACCCCCAATTATTTTTATCTACAAAACTAGGATTATCATAATCCATATACGATCCACCAAAAATTGCTGTTCCTTCGGATATTAGTTCTGAGATTTTCATGTGTGTACAAATATGCGGACTGCCACATCGGTATTCATCTACATATTCAAAGTATTCTCCCTTTAGAAAATTTAAAACATCAAAATTTGTATAATCAATTGCAATATTGTTTTTCTTTGAGAAAATTTTTAAAGTTTCTAAATCGTGGTCATTCATCAAATTGTTATATGTTACTGAAATAGCTTTGTAGGGAAATCCCAATGTGTGCCAAGCATAAAGCATTGCCTGACTATCTGCGCCACCACTTACAAATAAAAAATGTGGTTTAGGATAGTTTTTAATAATGTGTTCTATTGTAAGATATGCTGAATCTAATGCGGAAAATTTTGATTTTTTTCTTGGTATACGAATAAAAAAATCGTTATTATTTTGCTGTATGTCGATCCAATCGATCATAACTTTTTAGGCGCAATAACAAGCAGCAGATTTACCATAAGTGGGATAACAACAACTTCCAACGAAACATGTTGTTGCACAGTCTACGTAATATCCTTGAATGAAACAGGCTATGACCTGACCGGTTGCAAAACATTGTGCTGTTTGCAATTGTATCTTTAATTCGTGGTCGTTGGGTAATTCAGAATTAGTTAAAATTTCTTCTTTTGATTTAATGATATAAAGTTTTAAAGTAATTTCGTCAATGTGTCCAGTTTTCCATTCTACTTTAATTTTACTTATTAACAAAACATACGGTTCGTTGTTTTGTGGTCCTTGTTCAATTGACGGAATAGCCTGTATCAAACCTCTAGAATTTATACAAAAGTTTTCAGGTAAAGGTGTAATAAATTCGACATATTTTGCTTGAGACGGAGTAAAAACTTGTAAATTCCAATTTACTTCACCTACATAATAATATCCAATTCTTTCATCTCTTCCTTCTGGGGATGTATTAGTAAAACCGGATATATCAAGTAACGTAGCAATTAAATTTTTTGAAGTTTGGTATTTTTCAGCACTAAGATCTAGGATGTCTGGTCGTCTTATGCAAAGAGAAGAAAAATCAGTTTTAGATTTATCTTGATTTAACAAAGGTGTTTCTTCATATCCATAAATTTTAGTGCCATCGGACATTGAGTAACTTTCTAAATTAAATGCTAGTACAGCACTTGTAACGGCGCATGCCATTGAAGTACCGCTGGCGAAACCAAGTTGACCATTTAATTTAGCACTGTAAATTTCTTCCCCAGGAGCCCACCCGTCTAGTTCACCGCCGTTTACTTCATTTTCTGTATTGGAAATATGAGATTGACCTGTAAAATTTGAAAAGTTACTAGGTAGTAGATTGGAGTTATATGAACCAATAGTCATAACCTGAGGCATTGATGCTGGAGTTACATCTTCGATTGAGGAACCGTTGTTGCCGGCTGATGCAACAATATAAATTCCTTTTTCTATCATAAATTTCATTTTGTTTTCTATGAATGAATTTTTATCGATGGCCCAGCTGCAATTAACAACGGCGAAGGTATTTGACGGAACATCGTTGATAATCGCATCTAGCGCAGATAACATTTCACTTAATAGAGTAGAATGATTAGCATCAAATATTTTTACAATTTTTAATTTGCTTGATGTTATGCCACAGGTATTTCCAGCAATTACGCTGGCTATCGCTGTACCGTGTCCGTTATTGTCATTAAAGTCATTAGGAGTGACCGAATAAACATAATCAATGTCTACTCCCTCAAATTCTGGATGACTTGCATAGATACCGCTGTCCATTATATAAACCGAAATGTTTTTACCTTTTCGATTAATGGTAACAGTATCCTTCTCAAATTCAGGATTCATCAAACAGTAATTCTTCCACCAATCTTTTTGATCCTTGGTATTAATTACGATGGAAGGATAAGAAGGATTAAAAGTAACATCCGCATAAGGATCAAAATCTACAATACCACTTGTAAAACACGTCAAGGGTTTGATGATTGTTTGCTCGTTTAAAACAATAGATTCAATAATTTCAGTTGTTGGTAATTCAGTATCGGATTCAACTAGATAAATCTTCTCAAAATTATTCCAAACTTGTATAATATTACAGTTATTTGAAGTTAGATACTGTTGAATTGCATCCGAACCTGCATTGTTTGTAAAATCTATTAGGTATTGCATGAAATTTCCTATTTTGCTTATTTATTACACGAATAAGTAAACTTATGAATATTTGTGTTATAGGTAGAGCAAGAACAAGATCTAGTGTTTTTTGCGAATCCGTTGCTGTTTATCACGGCTTAAAAAATTATAATGAAACGTATGCCACTGCTTCTACGCCGCTGTTTAATCCGTTTTTCTTTCGAAATCTTTCTAAATCAGAAAAAGATAAGTTTACTTGGAACCGTTATCAAGATTTAATTTTAAAGATAACAGAAGAAATGTTTGAAACTAAAAATTTTATAACCAAACTATGGCCAAAATGGTTTATTCAAAATAGCGAAGGAAAACGAGTAATATCAGAAAATTTGCAAGATTTTAATATTATAACTAATTTACAAAAATACTTTAAAATTTTAGATTACGATAAGATATATTGGATTGATCGCAGTATAACAGATTCCATATGTAGTTTATCATTTGTTTACACCGTAAAAAAATTTCATTCGCCAATATCAACATTGAAACAGCCTATAATCATTGATGTTAATAGTCGATGGGTTCAGCACTATCTTTTTGATATACTAATTTCTAGTAAATTTAGAAATTTTTTAGACGAAAATAAAATTGTGTACACTTCATTAACTTACGACGAGGTCCCCCAATATTGTATTAAAAATTATGCAGGAGTGGAGGGTTTTGAATTTGTAGACGGAAAACGAAATTATAAAACCCTTATAAAAAACTACGAAGAGGTTGAAAACTACGTTTTTAATTTTTTATCTAGCAACACCTATTTGGTTGAAAATATTAAGTTTGATTTATAATTTTATACCTATATTCAGACGTCCTGAAACTTCTGTATAAATTTGTCCAGATGGCCAACTATTAAAAGACAAGGTGTATCTTGTATTTTTATCTCTACTCAAAGATATTCTATGTACCAATGAACTGGGCCAAATTAGCATTTTCCCCCTCTGTGGTTTATATCTAGTAATATAGTTGATATTTTTAATAATATCTTGGGAAATCCAAGGAGTAAGTTTATTTTGAAGCGGGTCTCGTATTTCAAATTCTGTATGACCATCATTATGATCGGTAAGATATACCACACCGCTGAACATGCTATTTGAATGGGTATGCCAATTTCCTATTTGTCCAAACTTAGTGCGTGTAACCCAGGTATCGCATATTACTACTTTAAAATTTACATATAAATCACTTACTTCATCCAAGCAAAGTTGCACATAATCAAGCATGTCTTTATCATAAAAATTAATGACATTATTCTGCTCATCTGTGGCAGACAACGCTACACTAGTGTTTTTTATTTTATCGTTGTTATAACCGTGATATTCTTTTACATTTTTACAATCTAAAAACTTTTCAAGATAACGGTCCACTATAGATGTATCTATATCAAATTCATAGATAAATGTACTGGATAAAGAAATTTTATTCATTTAATTTAAAATAATTTGTTTGTATAGACATTTTTTGACGACCCCCGGCTGCATCTGAAGTTTCCCCATCCAACCAGGTATTAAAGGCAAAACTATATCTGATAGATTCTTCGCCATGTATGCATACTCGATGAATTATGTCACTTCGCCAAATATACATTTTTCCAGGAGAAGGAAAAATATTAAAGTTATATGATAATGGTTTTATGGCTACGTTTTTTGAAAAAATATCGTTCCATTTGTCAACAAACGGATCATTAATCTTAAATTCTATAGGAGTTTTGCTATTGTGAAAATAAATTATACCGGAAAATAAAGAGTTGCTATGATAATGATATATGCTTTCTTCACCTTTTTGGGCAACAGTCCACCATGCATCTGTAATAGATAGTTTTTGATTTTGAAAATGAATTGTTGAAACTTCTTGCAGGCATTTATCGATTTCTTCATAAAGCGGTTTGTCATAAAAAACAGAAACCGGCTCGTTATCCTTTTTAAGATAGCAGATTTTTAAACGCTTTATAAGATTAGTTGATGTTTCTGAACTGTGCCAATATTTTTTAAGAGATAAAAAATTGTCTAATGCATTAGAAACAATTTGTTGATCTAAATTGAATTCATATAAAAAGGAATCTGGAATTTCTATTCTATTCATTTTTAAAATTTTTTGATGGAATTATTTATTAGTAAAAATTGTTACCAAACAAATTATTTTTATTTCACTATAATTTACCATGTTAAATATGACCATGCATATATTAATAGTGGGCCGTCCTAGATGTAGAACATCATTTTTGTCAATGGCTTATACGGATCATTATAAGTTGAACAATCTCCACGAATTTTTTTATAATGGAAGTAGTAATTTATGGTTGAATGCCAAAGTTATTAAAAGTTCAAATGTGTTGGAAGAAGTTCAAAAATTGCACATAAAAAGATTAAAAAATATTAGTGGTCAAATTTTGAATGTAGATAATACTATTGTTAAATTGTTTCCTAGAGATATAATAACCCATTATTCTCCAAATCATATTTTTTTAGATATAAAAGATTTTCAGTATCGATGTGTTACTAACATCAGTGAAATTTTTCAATTAGATAGATATGATCAAATTTTACTTCTTGAAAGAAATTTTATAGATTCTGCAATAAGTTACATTTATGGAAAGATTATCGGAATTATGTTGTTTGAAAGACATACTTCTAAAAATTTCTATCAAAAAAAGTTAACACCGATTACAGTAACAAAAGAGCAGTTAGATATTTTAAATTTTTATATTCTAGAATATTTGGTAGATCAAAATTTAAAAGATTTTTTAGAAAAAAAATATTTTTGTAAAAAACTAGATTTTAATGAAATTCCAAATTATGTTAAAGATAATTTTAATAATTATGAAACTAATTATTATATGGATTTAGAAATTAATTACAAAAACTCTATATTAAATTATAACGAAGTAATAGATTATATAAATTTAAAATTTAATGAATATTCTTCGATATATCTTCCAACAAAATTTGTTTAACTATATAATATTGGAGCGGGTGGCGAGAATCGAACTCGCGCGCGATCCTTGGCAAGGACCCAGGCTACCATTACATCACACCCGCTTTTTTTTATTTAATAATAAGATTGGCGACCCCGGCAGGATTCGAACCTGCGACCCACAGCTTAGAAGGCTGTTGCTCTATCCCCTGAGCTACGAGGCCACGTTGTATATATTACTGTAATTTTCTATAAAAGTCAAGCGAGGTAAATAATTTTTATGCAAACAGGGCACTCAGTTTATTCACATCACGCCAACGATGAAATTCCTTGGTTACCCATGGATACAGAAGAATTATATCATGAGCATCTTGGTATGCCTGATAAAAAGGCACAGTTGGAACAACTCAATTGGATAAATGCTGACATTACTTATAAGTTTAATGCACAGGGATTTTGCAGCGAGGATTTTGGTGATAGACCTGCAGCAGCGTTTTTTGGTTGTAGTTTTACACTAGGTGTAGGTATACCGTTGCACACTAGATGGCCCACAATTGTATCTAAAGAACTGGGATTAGTCTGTTACAATCTAGGCATTGCAGGGGCATCCAATGACACTGCTTTTAGAATGGCCTATAGTTGGCTGCACAAATTAAACCCAAAAATAGTTGTATTTTGCACAACCTTTTCCCATAGATTTGAAGTGTTTGCTGGTCAAGGTTTCACTGGTAGAAGTTTGCAGTTTGATGGCGGAGCATTTGAACATGAATGGATGGGTAATCCCGTTAATTGTGAATTAAACAAGGCCAAAAACAAATTGGCTGTTGCACAGCTCTGTTCAGAAATGGATATTAAATTTATCGGAACTGAAGTTGAAAAATTAGAAGTTGTTGATTTGGCTAGAGATCTCAGTCATCCTGGAGTTTTGTCAAATAAAAAATTTGCTGACTATGTGTTGTCTCTAATCAAAACTTGATATTCGCTGGTTGTCGATATCAAGCCCCTCTGCGTTTTTGCAATACTATTGCCACCAGACCCACTGACCTGGGTCACAGTTAACCTATTCGTACGCGCCCGCATATCGCTACAGCCATATGCCTAGGTATCCCTACCTACAGTTATACTGGACCATTAGGCAAGCATTTCCAAAGATAGAATCAGTATCAATGTAATCTTCTTGCTTCGCTTTCGGTTCAGGGTTAAATTTGGTGCCCCGGGCCAGACTTGAACTGGCATGGCTTGCGCCGACGGATTTTAAGTCCGTTGTGTATACCGATTTCACCACCGGGGCGTAAGATGGTGCGGGATGAGAGGGTCGAACTCCCGACCTTGGCCGTGTAAAGGCCCTGCTCTACCACTGAGCTAATCCCGCACAAATTTTTAAAGATCATGGTCGGGATACAAGGATTCGAACCTTGGACCCTTTGCTCCCAAAGCAAATGCTCTACCAGGCTGAGCTACATCCCGACTGTCTTTAAATTATACAATAGAAAAATTAAAATTACAACCTTATTTAATCTCTAACTTTTTTTGGATAAATTTAAGATGTTTTGTTATTTTGGTGTAATCCCTAGTTTCAAAAAATTTTCTACCTAACAAACCCGATACTATTGCACAAGCTGCTGACGTGCCGGTTATACTTATAGTATCTAAATTCTTGTTGTACGCCGGTATATTGGTTCCATTGGCATATAAATCAATAGTCCTTGATACTCCCGGGCGATTGCATTTTTCTGTAATAATACCTTTTTTATTAATAGATCCTACATTTATTACAAAAGGCAAGCAGGCAGGAAAAACCTCGTCCACAGTTATGCCGCTATGTCCTGCGGGACAGACTATTTTAAATTCCTTTTGACTTAATTTTTTAAGGATGTTTTCTGTTACCGGATCTCTCTCCATTTGCCAACTAACATTTAAAACACCAGGACTACAATTATCATATAAGAATAAAAGGCAATTAAGAATGTCAGTTAATTTTGGTTGAAATGGGATTTTTAAACTATAGACAGAGGCATTGCTTAATGCACTTATTATTGAAATCATACTGGTACCATGACCGTGTTCGTCTACGTGTGTGTTATCAAAACTATAGATAGTTTCTATTCTCGGAATATTACACCCGCTATCAATCACATAGACCGGGATAGTTGATTTTACAGTCATAATAATAAGGCTCGTCTCTAAGTTTTTTACCTACCAAATAATGAACAAAAGAAAAGAAGGGAAATGTTTTTGCTGGAATTAATTTAGGATTTTTAAATTTTGTTTTGTCGTAAGATATTAATACTATTTTGTAACCTTCCGGAACTTTAGTTATGTCATAGGATTCGGTGTCTAGATCAAACCCCGCCAGTCTATAATATCTATCTAATATCATAGTACTGTGCTCAAAAAATCTTTATATTTCATTTCTATAGACTTTGATATCACTAGCCGATTTAATTCTATTATAATATCTTCCTTTAATTCTTTATCTAGGTTTTCAAATCCTGTGTATTTGTTTCTATTTTCGATATTATAAAATTTTGATAATATCTTATGTTTTGTAGATTTTATAGATAGCTTATAACGTTCATTCGATACAATATCTACCACTTCGGGATCCATTAGATAAGCAGCGGTAAGTTCGGGCGTATATCTGTAAAATAAAGGAACATCTTTTGGAAAATATTTTTTATACCAAAAATATCTTGCAACCTCACTATTTGCCGAAATAGAGACTACCCAATCGTGTTTTAAACAAGGAATAATCTGTGATATTGCTCTAAACAATGGAGGATCCCCTACACCTGCTACAATATTAACGTCATCTTCAATTAATGTTCTACAATGAAGATTTAATGGCGTTGCTAGGTCGTTGCATCCGTATTGAATATAATTATAGATATCTTTTTTTATAAAATGTTCTATATCCACTTTTATTGTTGTTAATTTTAAGTTATTGTTTGAACAAAATTTTTCCGCATATTCTTTATCGTGGTAATTGAAATCAAAATCAATAAAATACAATTTAGGTATGATGTTGTTATTCAACATTTCCATAACTATTATTTCGCTGTCAAATCCTCCCGAATAAAAAACTCCTATATTATTAGGTAGTAAATTTATCGCTTGTTTCATAGCATCACCAAACGAAGAGCAAGTTAATGCTTTTTGTTTGACTACCATTTTACATTCATCAAAATAATTTTTAGAGACCGCCCCTCCGGATGAATATTCAAATTGAGCCCAGTCATTATAAAACGTCATCTTTGTACCATATTACAAAATCTTTGTATTTGTCTATAGATCTTTCTAACAGTTGATCAAATTTTTCATAATCATAACTGTCTATGGAGTTTTTATGATCAGTCATAATTAATGTTGTAATTTTTGTTTCTTCATCTGTTCCTAGGTCTTTGTATGCAGAATGACAGGCTGAAAAATTTGTTATAACACAAGCACAATTATTATTTGGAAATTGAGGATAAAATTCTTTTTTTTCTACAACATCAAGATTTAGAGCTGCGCCTTCCTTCATCTCAATATGAAAATATTGATCTTTATCTAAAGTTAATGAACCAGATAAAAAGTTTATTTTGTTTCTATGCAGCTTTCTCATAGCAAATCCGTTTGGCTTGGTATTTAAAAATATTCTAAAACCAAACATTTCTGGACCGTCTACATGAAATAAAGAAGAAGGGGAAGAGTATTCACTTTTTTTCTGTATTAAAAAGCCGATTGTTTTTATTTTAGTAATAGGCAAAGATTGATAAAATTCAACTAGTTCTGGAAATAGTTGATCAAATTTGTGTGCCCAATTAGACTTTGTGTTTATGCTATCCGCAACCGTTTGATAGGAAAGTGCATAATATGCTTGCCAAAAGTTATGCTTTCGATCTTCTATAAATTCCTCTTCTGTCATAACTTTTTTGTCCGGAGGCACCCTGTTGGTAGTATACTTAAAAAGATTATAATCAGTGTCTTTTGCTGTTTCTGCCCACTCTAAAAATTTTAATACAGATATTTTTGGAACCTCTAAATCTAAAGGGCAAAAAATTAACCTACTCCATTTAGAAAGAAATTGTAATTTGGGATCAGACATAGAGTTATGTTATTTAAGATCAATAAATATTCCGATGAAAGAAATTCAAGATTTGATTAATAAATTTTATCCTTTTTATCCAAATTTAAATAAAAAGGTAATAGATCATTTGCAATTAAGAGCACATCCTTTTGTACCAGAAATAAGTTTATTCTGTTCTCCAAAGCTATCGCATGAAATTCAAATGTTAATTTATAACCAAGACCATTGTTGGCAATGGATGTTTCTCTCTGAAGGTAGTGTAGGGTTAGCTAGATATATTTTAGATAACCCTGATATTGTAAAGGATAAGGTTGTATACGAATTAGGCGCAGGTCAGGGATTAATTTCCCTATCCAGCAAATTAGCAGGTGCAAAAAAAGTCCATACTATTGATCGTGAAGAATACAGCGGATTCGCAGTAAAAATTAATAGTGAATATAATCAATTGGATGTTAATTTTGAATGTGCAAATCTATTTGATATTGACATCGTTGAAGATTCTGTAATACTTGCTTCTGATATTTGGTATAGTCAAGATAGGTGTAACGAAATTACACCTTTTCTATATCAATTTAGCAAATCGTCTAAAATAATTCTATCTCAACCTGTAAGAGAAAAATATCGAGATCATTATGCAGGAATTCAACACGAAAGATTAAAAACTTTCCATTCTTACGAAATACCTTGTTTTACACCCAATCTTGAAAATACAAAATTCTTAACTGTAAATTTATATAAATTTTGATAGAAGTTACTTTTCAAAAGTCATAAAGTGCATTTCGCCTTTATCCCATTGAAAGGCAAACATAAAATTTCCTTCTTTATATAAAAGTCGTAACTCGCCACCTAATATAGGATACCCATTGTATTTTTCATTTATAACCGATATCATTTTTTGCAATGTTAAGATATGGGGAGAAGTGACCCCCGAAAAATCTGCAAACTGATATATTTCTTCTTCAGCAAATTTTTCTATATCTAATGTTTCCATGATCATTTCTACGTTATTATTAGTACACCATTCAATTGCATAATTGGTGTCTAATTTATTTTTTCCATTATAATCAAAAATAAATGCTTTAAAAGGAACCCCCGCTTCTTTTAAACACATGGCTGCAAATTCGCTATCTAATCCTCCCGAAAGACAAACAAAAATTTGTTTATTTTTTGCTAATTCTTGGGTCATTTTTGCAGCAAGTAAACAGGCTTCCTTAAAATTTTTTATGTTATTAAAATCGCGTATTACAGAAATAAATTTATCTGGTCTTCCTACGGGTTCAAAAAGTTGATTGTTTTCAGAAAAAATTTCTCGATAACCATTAACTTGATTATAAAATTCGTGTTTATGATATCTTTGAAACAGATCTGTACGAAGTTTGTCTTCTAAAGATGTTAATTCTTCAAAACCTGTATATTTTGGTCGAGGGTTGATCTTAAAATATTTGCTGTAAATTTCCCACTTATAGTAATTTGATGTTGTGCCTTCGTTTGATTTTAGTAAATCAACAACGTCGGGATCTTTTAACAATGCAGCTGCCTGATCTGGAATAATATGAAAAAATGATGCCACTCCATCATAATTTTTCATTATCATATATTCTCGCAACGATAGCATAATTTTATTCCTTAATATAGTAAAAAATTGTAAGTATATTTATCTCCAAAATGATACTGGACATTGGGTAATTCTATCTTTTGGAAAAGTTCACTATCTAGATCATTTAGGCTGTACAAAAAGTCAAAGTCTAATTTTTTAACATCTGTTATTAAGCATTGTAAGACTTTGTTTACATTTGCTTTTTTTTGTATGTAATAATCTACTATAAAAGCATCAAATGTTCTTTCATCAAAGTAGACATAAAGATAGCAATAATGTTTTGCATATATCCAGCAATTAAATGCGTCTGATCTTTCAAAATACCTACGTAGATCAGTATTATTAAATTTAAAAGGTGTTTTAACAAACATTAGAGTGTTTCTAGGCCTTCCTTTCCATTTTCGTCAACTTCAATCCAGGTATAATCTCCTAGCCATTTTACCCTGGTTAGATACTCGTACTCTTCTGGTTTGGCAGCATGCCAGTCATTTGGTCCTAAAGGAGTAAGTATCGAACAGTTTTGTTTATGGTCGAACGCTAGCCAATAACATTGATTATGATAAAGTTGAAAACTGTATTTGGCACCGTGAACTAAATCTGTTAATTCTAATCTGCGTTTAATTTGTTGTGCTTGCTTTTGCAGAACAGCAACCAACTCCATAATACGATTATATTCTTGGTTAGCGTGTAATCTAGCCACGTTAATCATTATATCTTTCTGTTTGGTAACTGGTACTAGATCAAATTTGGGTGCTCCAACTTCGGTAGGGTATTCTGTAACGTTTCTATTGAAAAAGTTTACTAAAGTATTGCCCACACTGATATCAAAGCTTTCTTGACCTTTGGCAGAATTATTTTTAAACTTATCTTCCTCCACGCTACACCCACTTAGGTCCTAGTGCCCAAATTACTAAGGTTTTTCTAGTGCCTCTAGTAATAGGTGCTACTCTGTGTAAAAGATAGCTGGGGAAAAACACAGCGTCACCTTTGTTAAGTGTATGTGCGGTAGGCTGGTCTGGATTACCAATACACAGTTCTAACTCTCCCCCATCAAATTCTGCACTATCATTTAACAAGATACTAGCACTAAGTTTTCTGCAGAGATAGTTTTTTTCGTTGGGAGGTTTATTATAATATACGTCGCTGTGGTAATTGTAAAAATCACCAACATTGTATACACCAAACTGAAAGTGATCAAAACCCAAAAGATTGTATTGGAAAAACAAATCGTTGGCTTCTTCAAATAGCTGATTTAATTTTTGAAAAATCCAAAAGGTATGCTCATTAACATGATGCCAACTGATATTATTTCTACGCCAGGAAAGATTAGAACCGTTGAATAGCTGTGCAGGAATGGTGGCAGTTTTTTCGCATTCCGTAATGATTGAGTCTGCTTCTAAAGCAGTAAAAGCCGCAGGCCAAATACAGTGAGTGTTTACAGTATTAGCGATTTGATATGGATTGTTATAAATTCTAGGCATAATAATTTGGAGCGGTGTAGGAGAATCGAACTCCTTTGACGAGCTTGGAAGGCTCGGACACAACCAATATGCCAACACCGCATCAATATACTGTTATAATCCTTTTCTAATGCAAACCAAATCACCTTCGTCATAACGGTGACCGAGTGCTGGGTTGAATGTAAATTCAAAATTGTTATCTGTTAAAAATTCTTCTAATTCGTTTTTTAAACCATGTCCCTTATAATAGGGCTTTGCTGCTGCTTCTGTATGAATTAATTTAACATCGTCAAAAAATCTACCCATACTTTTTAGAGCTTTTAATTCAACTCCCTGTACGTCTAACCACATTACATCGACTGAGGTAATCCCTTTTTCGATTAGAAAATTATCCAATCTTCGAACAGTTATACCTGTTATTTTCCTCCATGTAATTTCTGGATGGGGACCATAGCTAAGTTGCATACGTTGATCAATCGGTTCCAATAAAGAACTAGCACCTGCGTTAAAACGACGATCGGTCACATAAAAGTCTACAACACCTTCTTCGTCACTTATTGCAAATTCATATAATTCAATCTTAGGATAAAACTTTAATTTTTCCCTGCATAATGGCAACATTTCTGGATTGGGTTCAAACGCAATAACTCTAGCATCGGGAAACGCTTGTATAAATTGAATGCTTTGATCCAAATCTCTACTACCGATTTCTAATATAACTTCGGGAGAATTATTTCTAAATTTTTCCCTAATAAGTTGAATAAATTGTGTAGCTTCTTGTCCCATGAGTATTCTCTTTAGATATGGTGCCGGATGAGAGATTTGAACTCCCGACCAACGGTTTACAAAACCGCTGCACTACCACTGTGCTAATCCGGCAGTATATCTATTTACTCTGTTGCAGAAACTGGATCAGATTTCTGACGAGACTTTAGTTCATTAATTCTATTTTGAATCTTGTTTTTTTCTTTCTTCTGCGCCTTGGCCAACATTTCCTCAAGTTGTGTGAGGTTGAGTGGTCCCAGTCGAACCTTTCCGGTTCTTGTGCGCATCGGATCCGCTGTTTTCTTCTTTTTCATTTTTTACCTTCTTACCAAAAATTTTGTCCCAATTGCTT
>Ga0129333_10000603_pt1 | contig 30172 bp, 26 predicted proteins | sample CPB6_08_DNA_FD_94474 | JGI IMG/M metagenome (GOLD analysis project Ga0129333, IMG submission 94474) | Freshwater to marine salinity gradient microbial communities from Chesapeake Bay, USA - CPBay_Sum_0.6_0.8_DNA | ecosystem: Environmental > Aquatic > Marine > Coastal | place: USA: Chesapeake... | reverse complement strand
TAAAAGAATTAGAGGCTCCACCAAATGGCGATAATCAGTGACTTCTCTATAGATCCATCTAAATTATTATCAACATCACTAAGAGGAACTGGAAGTATAGGTTCTTTTTTTGGAAAAATAAATTATACAATGGCAAACACTGTTTATGGTTCTGGTAAAGATTTTCTTCAAAGATATGAAAATTTTGAAAAAACATATCAAAGAGTGTTGGTTAAAGAATTAGATCCTTCTAAAGCTAAAGGAGTAGATATTGACTATCTACTTAAGGGTGGTGGAATTGATTTAAGTATCTTGAATAAAGAAGCAAGAAAAAGATTAGAAACAATGTATACACAAGATGTATTAAGACTGCCTAAATTATTTAGAGAAGTTGGCAGTCCTGGAATACAACTTCCATCAGCAAACAAATATAGACACGCATTTAGATATGGCGTAGATACTGATGAACGGATTAGTTAATCCAGCACAGATAATTTTAAACAAAAGTGTTATAAACGTAAATCCAAATCAAGCAGGTCTTGAGGCATTTAACGTTGGCACAAGCAATTTAATGAGCTCTAGAGCATTGCGTCAAATGTTTGAAATTGATGAAACTAGTGGAGCAACAAAACTAAGAAATATATCAGATATTATTTCTGGAAAATCAATTAAGATGTTTGACGTAGAAACATCTGGCATTTTTAATGGATCACAAATAGTTCAAATGGCAACTACTGATATTTCAAGTGCTGGTAAGATTTCTTTATCTTCAGATGTCAGCTTTCAATCTAAGCAATTAGGTGGATTGATGTATGGAAATGGATCACCATTTTCTTCACTATTAGAATCACCTGGCTCTAAGATAGCTAGTTCTGCAAATGGTGGAATAGAATTTTTAGATGAATCAACAAAAATGTTAAATAATATGATGAATTCAAATTCTGTTATTGCTGGTCATAACTTAAACTTCGACATTCAAAAATTACTTGGAACAATGAAACAAATGGGAGCTTATTCTTCTCACAAAGAAGCACAAGAAACAATTCAAAAATTTTATTCAAGGATAGAAAGTGGAGAAACTATATTAGTTGACACTCTTGAATATAATAGAGCTTATATGAATGATTTAGTTAATAAAGCAGTTGATGAAGAATTTGCAGCAGGAAGAGCAATCAAGAGTGATTCAGAAGTTGCGCGACTTCATAGGGAATTTATGTATTCACCAGAAATAATGGCAGATACAAAAATAGGTGGAGGAGCAGCATACGCTTCAGTAGAAGCAATATCTTTAAATACCGATCTCACAGCTAGAATAGTAAGAGACGCAGAAGCCGGAGATGAAGCAGCAATAATGTTACTTGACAAAATCCAAAGAGGTTCTCACTTTTCAGATACTGACACACTCTTGCAAGGTTTTATTTTTAGATATACATCAACATCTGATCACTCAGATAGACTTCAATTGGCTAGGCCAGGAGGAGGAAGAAGTAGTTCCGTATACGAAGCTTTGTCAGAAGATGCAAAAAAAATTGCAGATGCAATGAAAAGAAAAATATATTCATCAAGTGCTATGGTTCCAACAAAAAATATTGCAGATGTCCAACACTTGTCTGATACTGTTTTTGATTATATATTAAATGGTGAAGGAATAAAAAATGTAACATTATTTGATGAAGATACTAGTGCAGTTGGATTTATTAAATATGATACTACTCAGGCTAAATTCATGAAACATACACCAATGGGAAGCGAAGAGTATACTGGAACTACTGATTCAATTAGAGATATTATAAGGGCAGCAAAATCTGGAGACGCAGGTGCAGCTTCTAGAATAGCTAACTTTGGCATAAATTATGGCCAACAAAGTAGAGCTATAGAAATGGGTAGAATTGCAAGAGAATCTATAATTCCTTCTGCAATTGAAGATGTAACTTCAGAAAATATATTAAAATCAATTGGAAAAGTTTATAGCAATTTTGGTACAGAAACCACACTCTATGATGCTCTGAGACTCAGTAGTTCTGGAAAATCTGTTTCACCTAGATTTGGATTAGGTTTTGCTGGTTCAACAGTTGATGAATATATGGGTAGAGTTTTAGATGTTGCAAAAGCTAGAGCATCAGCTGGATCAGCATATTCGTTCTTAGATCAAAAGAGTACAATATTTAGCACAATAATGGCAGAAGCGTCTCACACCAATGCAGAAGCAGCAAGGCAAAATATAATAAGAAAAATGGGTGCAGACGGATTAACTGAAGCACAAAAAACAGAATTTCAAAGACAATTAAATACTCTTCAGTATGCGTCAGACATGGATATATTTGCAGAAGAAGGCGTCAGCCATTTTAAGGTGCAAAAAGATTTTGTGGGAATATTAAAAGCACCAACTAATGAATTCGGAGAAACAACTGTACAGGTAGGTTCAAGAATTATACTTCCTGGTGAAGTATTAAAAGATGTAATACAAAAACAAGAGGCAGCTGGAATACTTGGAGCTAAATCACTAGAAAGTGGTAGGGTGTCTTTGAGCGTTGCAAAAAGATCTGGCGAAGATATTGTTAACGCATTTTGGAAAATGAAACCAGACGCTGTTGGAACAGATTATTTGCCAATAGCCAATCAGTTGATCGACGACGCTTTAGAGGCAGCACGTGTTGGAGAATTAGATAATTTAGTTGAAGCAGCAATGTCTAAAAATATAGCTTTAGTAAAAATGGGAACAGAGTTTAGACAAGCTATGGATATGGGTAAAATTACTAAAGATGAACTAGCTAAAATATTATCTGATTCTATGGCTGAAGGTGGAATTGGTTACGCAAGTTTATCCGGAGAACAAGCAGAAAGAACAATTAGAAATCTCAATGCTTTCGGAGTTCAATTATCAAACGATCAATTAACAACTGAAACCGCAGCATATCTAGATATGGTTGATGATACAGCAAGACTAGGTGCATGGTCAGACCAGCAAGCATTAGAAGCAAGTGGTTTAGTTGAACAAATGCAAGAAGCAGATTCAAGAGTATTAAATACTTTAAATACAAAAGCTAAAATACTTAATGAAGCTGGCACCACAAGAGAAGCAAGAAAAGCTTTAATTAGAGGTCAATTAGGCGGAGATGCAAGTGAAGCTTTAGTTTTTTTCATGCAAAATAAAAAAACAATATACGGATCTGGATTAGGGCTACTTGCAGCTGGTGCTGGTTACTATATGTATAACAAGGTAAAAGAAAATCAAGTATATAATGAAACTTTAGAGGAGCAACCAACTCAAGGTTATTCTACTGGAAGAATGATGCAAGATACAATGCAACCACAGCAGTCTTCATTTAGAAGAGATCCACTAACCACCGCTGGAGTTGTTGGAAATTTAGATAGAAATAAAATAGGACATTACAAAATGGGGGCACAAAAAAATGCCCATCTTTTTGGGGGTTAATTAAATGAGTTTATTAAAATATGGGAAAAGACTAGGTAGTCGAGCAGCTTCTGGCTTGGAAAGAGTAGGTAGAAAAGCAGGAACAGTAGGCGCAAAAGCGACTTCTGGGTTGGGTATGAAAGTTGGGCTTGGAGCAGTATTTGGACTTGGAGTAGCTTCAGGAATAGGATCTTCGGTAAAAGAAGCAGCTCTTGATACTGCATTTGATAATCCTAATGCAGATGAAGCATTTATGGGAAGACCAATGTCACCTGGATTCTTGGGAGCATCTGCCACAGGTGGAGCAGCTGGAGCTATTGGCTTAGGTCTAGGAGCAGTTGCATTAGGAGCAGGTTTGGGTGGTGGTGCTATAGCAAGAGCTATACCCAAAGGTGCAGCAAATAGGGGCACATATATGGCAGCGGGCATTGCTGCTGGAGGAATTGCAGGTTTTTCTTCTCAAACAATGGATGATGCACTCTCAACATATGGAGTAAGACCATCTGCTGAAATGAATATTGCTACAACTGGAATTGGAGCAACAATAGGTGGAGCTATAGGTGCATTAGCACTTTCTGGAGGCGGAATAAAGAAAGCAGCAATTGGTGGAGGAATCGGTGCAGCAATTGGCGGTTTAGGCGGAGCTGCTGCAGTTCCAGCAATGACAGCTTCTAGAGTTATGAATAATAGAGAGCTTTTAGCTAGAAGTCCATATAACTCTTCTTTGAACACAGCACAAATGTTAAATGCATCAGGAGATATAGTTCTCGGAATGCACAACTCAAGAGGCGGATACTAATGCCAATAGACCCAATGTCTGGAATGCCAACTCCATATACTCAAGATGAGATGGTTGATACGCCATTACCACTTAGAATGGCAGAAAGTCTTCCTGGTATTACCGCTGGTATTGGATTCCAAGCTGGAAGAGGTGCTAGAACCATTTTAGCCGGTGGCGGCTTTATGGATGACGCTAAAAATTCAGTTAAAAGAAGACCTTTAAAAATTAGAGGAAAAACATATAATATTAATGATAATGTTTATAAAGGTTTTGATAATGTCTTTCAAATGCGAGCAGATAAAAAAGCCAGAAAATATGGCGCTTTTAGAAGAGGATCAAATACACTAAGTGCAGCCGATATGGCTTCTGGTGATCAGTATCTTAAATTCGGAAGAAGAAGCAATAGAGGAGCAAGACTAGCAGCTGCAGGAGAAAAACAACCATTATTTTTTGGAGCTAGAGCTAATACATTAACACTAAGACCTAGAGCATTAAGAAGAAATTCTAGCATAAGCGTATTTGGCGGAAGTGAATCAACATATACATATGCACAAAGCGCAAGAGCTTTTGGTAAAAAAAGGTTTGGTCCATTAGGAAAATTAGCAGATGAAGTTGGAGCAGTTGAAGGCGAAAACATTTTAGGTCCAGGATTACTTGCATCAGTCACTGCTGGAAGAAGAATGGACCTCTTAGAAAGAAGAGCTTACGCTGGTAGTGCAGGAGCACTAGCTAAATTAGAAGGTTCAACTAAAGGAATTAGTAGAATAGCTAGTATGAATAATCCTTTATTATTAGCAAAAGGTGGAACAACACCAATTGCATTAGCTCGTACATTAGGTCCTACTAGTGCTACTGGTGCTCCGCTGCCTGGCGGAGTAGGTTCATTGCCAGCATCTGAAAGATTAAGAATGGCAAGAGAAACAATTGCCATGTCTCCAACTCCAATAGAAGAAGGATTAGGAAAAGCAGTAACTGGTAAAGGTGTTGGCGAAGTTGGAGTAAGAGGAAACCTATTAGCTTCTGCTATGGCAGGTAAAGGCACTCGTTACATGGCTGGCTATTTTAGAGGTGCACAAGGGTATTTTGATGTAGCTGGATTAACTGATGAAGCAGCAAAAGGTGCTCAAAAAGCAGTCTCTCATTTAACTTCAGCTTTAGCTAAAACAAAGTATGTAGGAGAAGCAGCAGGATCAACAGCCGCAGAAGTCGCCGCAAAGCAAGCCCTTAAAGAAGGCGCATTTAAAACGCTTGGCGTTAAAGGCGTAACTGCAGCACTAGGAACTAAAGCTGGCGCAATGGCTCTTGGAGCCAGAGGTTTTGCTATGTCTCTTCCTGGTATAAATATGTTAGCTACAGCTTCTTTAATTTATGATATTGGTAAAATGGGTGGCGAAGTAATTAAAAGTGGAGTAAACTTAGTTAGAGACGCAGAAAAATCTTTGCAAGGATCGATTAATAAACCTTTATTTGGCATGGGTTATAGAGATACAGAAGCCGCAGCCACATCAAGGTCTAGAGGTGTTATGGCTATACAAAATTCTAGATTAAATGCAAGAAGTGCATTGGGTAGTGAAGCAGCTATGATGGCTGCGCATTTTGGATAATCATGGATCATAAAACAAAAGAGTTTAGAAAAAGGCTAGAAAAACTATCTAGAGAAGATCTTTTAGAATTAATAAAAGATCAAGATATAGAATTGTTTAAACAAGTCAATAGAATTGAATGGGTTTTTGAAAACAAACTTCAACATATAAACTGGGCAGATGGAACTCCAGTAACTAAAAGACTATTAAGCAATAGAGAATTATCACTATTAATAGATGAACCTTTTGAGATAGATAGAGATTTATTAGATCTCGGAATATCTGGTGAACAACAAAGACAAATGCATGTAGCAAAAGATCCAGTTGTTTGGGCTAAAAACTTTTTGCAAGTTAATCCAAGAGTATATCAAATTCTAATATTAAGAGATCCTTCACTTAGAAAAGTTTTAAGAGCTGGTCGTCGTTTAGGTAAAACCTTTACACTTGCAATAACACTACTTCATTATAGTTATACTCATAAAGACGGAAGATGTCTAGTTATTGCGCCAATGAAAACTCAAGTAGAATTAATATATCAAGAGATTGGCAGAATTGCCGGAAAAAACGAAGTAGTTACAAACTCTATAACAAGAAAAGTAAGCAGCCCTCAATTTATGATGGAATTTTCTAATGGTTCAACTATTAGATTCTTTACCTCAGGAATGAGATCAGGTGGAAAATCAGACGTAGCTCGTGGTCAGGAAGCACATGTGATTGTGTTAGACGAAATGGACTACATGCATACTGATGACCTGGATGCATTGTACGCGATGCTCCAGAAGACAGCTGAAGACCAACCAGACAAGATGATGATAGGAGCTTCTACTCCAACTGGTAGAAGAGAGAAATTCTGGGAGTGGTGTAGGTCAGATAGATTTAAAGAATTTTGGTTTCCTTCTTATTGCAACCCATATTTTTCTAAAGATCAAGAAGATGAATTCCGTGAACAGTATACTGAAATGGGTTATCGACACGAAATAGAAGCAGACTGGGGAGAAGACTCAGAAGGTGTATACCCAAGAAAATATGTTGACAAAGCTTTCATAAGTCCTTCTTGGTCATATGAGCCTCAAATTTTTTCAGCGAGATCATTTCATGTTATTGGTGTTGACTGGGACAAATACGGAGCAGGTACAAACATAGTTGTGGTTGAAGCATGCGCAGATAACTACGAAGATGAAAGATTTAGAGGAAGATGCAGAGTTGCCTATCGAGAAGAAATTGATAGATCTGAATATACTTTAACTAAAGCCGTAGATAGAATATATGAATTAAATGATATATTTAAACCAAAACACATTTACGTTGACAGAGGTTTTGGTGAAGTTCAAGTAGAACTACTCCACAAATATGGAATGGAAAATCCAAAATCGGGTTTAAAGGAAAAAGTTAAAGGCGTATCTTTTGCCGAGTCCATAGAGGTTAGAGATCCTTATACTAAGATGTTGGTTAAAAAAGAAATGAAACCATTTATGGTTGACAACCTTCGTCAATTCTTAGAAAAAGAAAGAATACTATTTCCTGAAACTGATGAAGAACTTTATTTACAATTAATTTCTTATGTTGTAGTTAGAACCACACAAATAGGTAGACCAATATTTGAAGCAAGCGGAACTGCCATGGATCACGCGCATGACGCACTCATGCTTGCACTGCTTTCAATAACTCAAAATTATGGAGAATTTTCTAAAGGTAATTACGCAATGAATACAGAATCTTTCTCTAATGATTTTTACATGCCAAAAGCAAATACGGTAAAGGATGAAGAAGATGCTCCAAAGTATGCTATAACTGGAAGAGCAGCAAAACTAGCTCCAGCAAAATTTACTAAAAAAAGTTCATCTATTAGCAAATCACAAAGAAAGATGTTCTAGGTAAACAATGTCTATAAATAACGCTAAAAACGATTACATAAAACAAGAGGATGTATTCTCGGAGTATAATACAGACGTATCTTTTTATGAGTATAAATCTAGAGATGAAATCATACAAGATAATTATCCAGGTGGTGCACCGATAGATTTAGATTACGCATTAAATAAAGATTTTAATGTTAATTTAAACTTTTTAAAAAACCAATCATTTTCAATATACAAATATATTGAAACATCAATTCAAGCAATTGAAAAATTATTATTAAATGTTTACTTAAATCCAACATTAACACCAAACTTAGAAGAATCACATTCAAAACTATGGGAGGAATTATGCAAGTATAACAGCGTAGATGAAGTTCAAGCAGATTTTGTCTGCTTTGAAGAGTATATGTTTGCAGAAAGATCAATGTCCACAGTGGCAAGAAGATTAATAGCTGAATTTAATCAAGTTTCTTCACAAAGTGTTTTTTCTTATTTATTAAACTTTAGAAGTTTATTAAAGGCAATGTTAAATGAAGCTTTTTATATTAAAAATTTTATAATGATAAATTTCCCAGAGGAGTATGAAGATGACTCACAGAAAGAAGTCGCAATACAGTTCGACGCATGGTCAAAGGTCGCAGCACAAAGCACGCAACGCATTATGCAATCGATCACATCATCACCAGGAGAAATTCCTGTTACCGAGCTGGATCAAGTCTCTGAAAAACAAGCCGTTGAATTCCAAGCATTTTTTTCGATTAGATTAGAATCAATTAATGAAGAAATAATAAATTTATTAAATGCTCTTAAGAGAGACTATGTAGATAACTGTTCAATTTTTTATGATAGATATCTTACACAAAGTTTAAACTTTAAAACAAAAATAGTTTCACCAATGGAATTAAACTATTACACAACAGTGTTTTCTTCTAAGTGTCCAAGCTTAACTGAAGAATTAGTTATTGCCACAAATGTGATGAATGCTAACTTTGGAATGGTTCTTACAGATTTAATTCAAAGAAATCAAATCATTAGATCAAAAGTAGAAAAGATAATAGAATTAGTTGAGGAAAAAAGAAAATACTCAAATTATATTTATCAACTTTCATATAAAGGTCAACCAAAAAAGATAATTTTAAAAACAGCTGACAAAGATGATAAAGAGAAATATTCTCAAATATATCAGCAATCATATATCACCTACAAAGATCAAAGTGATTTAATTTCAGATCATGGAAGTTTACATAACTTAACAGAAAATCATCATCCTCAATATCTTTTGAGAGATGGAGGAATTATCACAGGAAATATAACTGTTGAAAATGGCGCAAAAATAGATGGAGTTTCTTTATCAAAACATGGTCATACTGGAACAGATGGTTCGGTTAAAATAAAATCAACAGATATAGATTATGATACTCCAAGAGAAGAAGGCTTAACAGGAACACCATTGCCAACCAATATAGAAATTACAGATATAAAACAAGATATAATAGATGGTGGAATTCCTGTGGTTGACGCAATACTATCTATTGAAGTTAGCGACACTGATTCAAAAAATTATGAATATGAAGTTTCCATATATGAGGTTTAATTATGGCTTGGTTTAAATATCTTGATTTAGATGGAAAAGACGCGTATCCCAATTTAAAGAAAAAAATAACTTTTCCAACACCAAAAGAATCAGTAGCAAAAAACGCTTGGTTATTTGCTGATATAACAGATCTAAATATAGATACATTTTATACGTTAACCCAAACCAACGCCGTATTTCAAAAAAGTGAATCAATTGAGCCAGATTCATATTTGGTTGTTTACGAAGACCTATCAGTAATAGGCACTGAATTTATTCCAGTTACAACTCAGATAGTTGGTAATCTATTATATTTTAAAGCAGCAGAAGATCATCCAAAAGATATCGATATAAACAAACAATATAGTTTGTATTATAAAACTCCTAATTTAAAATTAATTAAAAAAGTTTCAAACAACTATCAAGCATGCCAAGAGAACGAAGCTGAATTTGTTTCTTCGGAGGAAGATGTTAATCCTTCTTCATATATTAGAGATTTAAATAGCACAACACACTACGCATTATCATTTATTAATACTGAACTAAATTGGAAAGAAGGAGTTTCTGTCTCAGCTGGTGCGTCATTAATAGGAACTTTTACAGGACCCAATTTATATATCTATAGTGATAAAGGTCCAGATTATGGAAAGTTTAAACTAAGAATAACATCTTATGGCGAAGATACAGAAGTAAACAATAAAATAGAACTAGATTGGACTTATGTAGATTTGTATAGTCAAACAAAAACTACAGACTCTTTAGTATTTTCAAAAACAAATTTAAGTTATAAAACTTATGTATTTGAATTAGTATCTGATTTTGAAAAGAATTTACTATCTTCTGATGGAAAGATAAATATAAAAAAATATACATTTAGTTTAGACAATTCTTTGACACTAGAAAAAGAAGAGATTAGTTCTACTCTACTAGCAAGAGTAATAACAGGAGCAGCATAAGTATGGCAATAATACAAAAGAAAATAGAGAATTTAAAACCTGGAAAAAATTATATAATTAGTGTTCGCACAAAAAACCCTGATCTAAATGTTTTTTCAGAAAGTTCTAATTCAATATTAGTTAATATTCCAAAAGATACAACTGTTCCAACTGATATTCAAAATCTTAACTTATACGCTTCATTTGAAAAAGTAATGTTTACTTTTGATTACAGTTCAGATCCAGATATATCTAATTATGAATACGAATTATACGACAATGGAGCAGGAACAGGAACTCCGGTTTCAAAAGGTTTTAATTCAGCAAATGTTTTTACAGTTTCTGTAACCAACAGCACTGATACAACAACTAAAACATATTGGGGTAGAGTTAGAGGGATTGACACAAGCGACAATGTAGGAGCTTGGACAGCATTAAGACAAACTGATCAATCAACGCCTTTGATTAGCAGTCAATACATAAATAGCTTAACAGCTTCTAAAATTACAGCTGGAACAATAGGTTCTCAAACAATAATCTTAAACCGGAACAAATTCAATAATAAGGTCAAACAACTATGTTGCAGCTAATACTACATTTGGTGGAACTGGTTGGAAAATAAGTGGTGACGGTAAAGCTGTTTTTAATGATGCAAGCATTAGATCAAGTTTAGATATTGGAGAAGATGCAGGAACTTCAGATGCAACATCATTCCACGTCGATGCTAATGGCAATATGTGGAGCGGTTCAAACAGTACGAGCTTTGCTACAGCTCCATTTAAGGTAACTAATACTGGAGACGTCACTGCTAACAGTTTGACTTTAACTGGAGAAACAGTTATCGAAAATGGCAATGACGCATCAATATTTATAACAACAAATACAGACGGCATCGGAGTTTACAATGATGCAAATACTGCTTTTTATGTTGATGGAAATGAAAATTTTTCTTTAGGTGAAAAATTAACCTGGGATGGAACAACATTAAACATTTCAGGAAATGTTGACATAACCGGAGGCGGTGCACTAACCCTTATACAAAGTGCTCAAGATACGGCAGACGACGCCTATTCAGAAGCAATAACAAGAATTTTACCCGGTGAATTAGAAGCTAGAATAGGAGATAGCGTAACTAATATTAGTGGTGGAAAAATTACAACAGGAACTATAAACGCTGATCTAATTAATGCTGGCACACTAAGCGCAGATAGAATCTTTGGTGGAACTATATCCGGATCGTCAATTAACGTAGACTTTGATATCAGATGCGGAACAGGAACATTAAGAGTTGGTAATAATAGAGGACTCCAGTCCGATGGAACATTTGCAACCACTACAAGTACAACCACCTGCAGAGTGCATAACTTTGGTTCATTTGGAAGTGAAGTATTTAGAAATCCTGCCTCCAGAAGAGAATTAAAAGAAAACATTGAAGATATATCAGATGCAACTGAGATATTAAAAAAATTAAGACCTAGAAAATTTAACTGGAAAATAGATGCACATGATTCTATTGATCCAACAACAGGTGAGCCATGGACAGATGAAGCTAAAGCTATAAATAAGTTTAATAAAGCTTTTGGTTTTATAGCAGAAGAAGTCGCTGAAGACTATCCAGCCTTAGCATTATATAGTTCGCCTAAACATCTTCCATCCGAAGATCCAGAATCATATTTTGATATAAATTCTTGGACACCTGCAATGTGGAAGGATATGGATATGATTCCTCTTTTAGTTAAATCTATTCAAGAGTTGTCAGCAAGAGTAGAAGAACTTGAGTCTAAACTAAACTCGTGATATACTAAAACGATATCTATTTTAGACACAAAGGATAATTATGAGCGACGCAAATACAGAAGAAGTTAAGAAAGATTTCTCAGTTGAGATTAAAATCAGCGAGCAAAACCTTTCCTACAGAAGCGACTTTGCAGAAGCTGAGACAGTTTTTTGGTTGGAAGCAGTAAAAGATCTTATTATTAAGAATGCTTTCAATAAAGCTGGCTTAGATCAAGCAAACTAACTTATAAAAATATGATCTAATAAGTACTATTTTATTAGATTTATACAGGAGCTTTAAATGCCACTTTCAAACTATTTACCATTCCGTCAAATAGACGAATATAACAATGGTAACTTTGTAGCAAAAACAATAGACCCAGAAGACGTTGGTACGTTATCAAAGGTTATGAAAGTGGCCTCTTTGGCCCTTGGTTATCATGGCTCAGTTTACTGGTATAATACCAGAGCTACATTTGAACCATCTCCATATGATCTTGAGAGAATTACTCAAGCGGTTGATACCGACTCATATATTCGCCAGGCAATGAATAAATATAAAGAATTATTCTGGAAAGAAAACTGGACTATAGTTGGAGAAAATCCAGAAGCAGTAGCTTATTTGTATCAAAGAATTGACTTCCTCGAAATGACGATGAAGAGACCATTTCTTGATTTTCTTATTGAAGTTTCAGATCAATTATTTAAGTATGCAAATTGTTTTATAGTTAAAGCTAGAGGTGATATATCTGATTACTTCCCACAAAAACTTATGCCTGTTTCCGCCGAACAGCCAATTATTGGCTATTACTTAATCCCAACTGAACAAGTAAGAATTCTTCGCGACAGATTTAACAGACCAAAATCATACCAACAGAGAACAGATCCTCTAACTTATTCTCCATCTATTAAAACACCTGTTTGGACTGCTGACAGAGTAATACACATGTACTTTGACAAAAAAGCTGGTAGAGCTTTTGGTACGCCTTTTTTAACAAACGTTTTAGACGACGTAATTGCATTAAGACAATTAGAAGAAGATATACAGAATCTTGTTCATAGAGAGTTATTCCCACTTTATAAATACAAGATTGGAACAGCAGAACAACCAGCAGAGCCAGAAGAAATAACACGCGCAGCAGCTGAGATTGAAAATCTTAGAACTGAAGGTGGATTAATTCTTCCATTTAGACACGATATAGAAATAGTTGGATCTGGTGGACAAGTACTGGACGCGCAACCATACCTTGAACACTTTAAGGAAAGAGTCGCTGTAGGTCTTGGTCTAGCACCACATCATCTTGGAATGATGATGAATGGCGGAAATAGATCAGTAACCGATAGATTAGACGTAGCTCTTTATGACAAGATTAAGCAATATCAAAAGCAGTTTGCTGAAATAGTTAGAGTTAATGTCTTTAATGAATTATTATTTGAGGGTGGATTTGATCCGATTAAGAATCCAGTTGAAGATGGTTTGTCAGACCGTTGTTACTTTAAGTTTAATGAAATTGACGTTGATACTCAAGTTAAAAAAGAAACACACGTTATGCAAAAGTACACTAATTCAGTTATAACTTTAGATGAAGCTAGAAAGGAATTAGGACTTGACCCACAGGCTGATGAAGATAAATTGTTCGGTGCCGTGCAAGCTAGATTGCAGATGGATATTGCTACTCACCAAGCTGATGTACAAGCTGCAAATGCCCCTGCGCCCGCGGGAGGACAGACTAGTAAGCAAAATGGAAAACCAGCTGGAAGTAGAAATCTTCCAAGTAAAACAAAAGGTCCTGGCAATATAATAAGGCCTACTAATCAACAGGGAACAAGAACATCTCCTGATATAAAAAGAAATGATCTTTCTTGGTTATCAGTAGTTGAAAATCTTTTGGAAAAAGACTATACTGTAATATACACAGATGAGAATTCATCAGATATTCCAAAGGATGAAAATGAGCTTAATGATTAACTCTGATATTTCAAAGCAGTTCTTGCTTGAAGAAAATGCAATTAAAGGTTTTAAAAAAGCAGTAGATAATAATCAACAAAGACTTGCAATGCAAATCTTGACAGAAATTATCGATACTTTTGTAGAAATGTTTGATGTATTGGTTGAATCAGAAGAAGACGCTGAAGATACTACAGTTGAAAATGTAGAACCAAAAGTTGAAGAAGTAAAAGAAGAGAAAAAGCCAGCAGCAAAAAAAGCTGAAGCAAAAGAAGAAAAAGTACAAACTGAAGAAAAATGAAACTAATAATTGGCTGTCCAATTTATAAAAGAGATTGGATTTTACCTCAGTGGATTAGATGTTTAATTAATCAATCTATTGATATGAAAGATGTTGGATTTATTTTTGAAACATCTCCAAACGATTTTTCTACGGTTAACTCTCTTTTAACTTGGAAAAGAATAGATAATAGATTTCCACTGTTTGAAATCAATGAAAGAAATGACATTGAACATTTTGAACATGAAAACAATGGAAGACAATGGACAATGTCCAAATACCATAACATGGTATCTTTAAGAAATTCCTTACTTAAAAAGGTAAGAGAATATCAACCAGACTATTATCTGAGTTTAGATTCAGATATTCTATTGGAAAATCCAAATACGATAGAATTATTAATAGCTCATATCAAAGATGGAGCAGATGCTGTAGCCCCGTTAATGTTTATGACTCCAGATACAAATAAATATCCAAGTGTAATGAGTTGGAAAGACTCTGACTTGGAGATGGCATATAGAAAAGAAAAATATCCTTTAGGAACATATTTTCAGTCAGATATAATAATGGCTGCAAAGATGATGTCTAAAGATGTTTATAATAATGTTGACTACGAATTTCATAAGCAAGGCGAAGATCTTGGCTGGTCGAGAAACGCAACTAGAAAAGGCTTCAAAATGTATTCAGCATCTTATATATATGCCCCGCATATAATGGCACCTTTTTTACTTCAGAATCATTTGACTTCTGGAGATCCAAGAGGTAATATTAATACATATGAAGTCTAATAAAGTATGATATATTTGTATAAGATTGTTTAATCTTATAAAAGTTAATTTACTATATAGATGATCAGTAATAAAGGATAAAAAATGGCTTTTGAATTTGTAGAAAACTTTACCATCGAAATGCCTAAGTTTTCAGAATCAAATTATAACTTTTCTGAATCTTTTGACGCAAAACAAGGTTTAATTATTGAAGTAGCCGCAATTCACGAGCGGATTAACTGCCAATTATAATAACTATTCTGCAATAGAGCTAGAAAAAGCTCTCCAGTCTTGGGTTGATCCATACCCAAAGCCAATCATTCTTAATCATGATTTAAACTCAGAACCAATTGGTAGAGTTATGGCAGCTAGAATGGATAAAGAAGAAGATGGTTCATCTTTTGTTCGCTTACAAATAGCAGTTACTGATCCAGTCGCAGCACAAAAGATTGCAGACAAGAGATATATGACAGGCTCAGTTGGTGGTAGAGCCGGTAAAGCTGTCTGCTCAATATCTGGTGAAGATTTGGCATCCGAAGATGATAGCGGTAAGCCAAGAGTAGCTAGATACAAGAGAGGTAAAGTTTATAAGGGCAAGATGGCTTTTGTAGACATGCAAGATATTTCATTTAAAGAATATTCATTTGTTAATCAACCAGCAGATCAAAGATCTGGCGTTAGAGGATCAAAGACAACCGATGGCAGTGCACCCGTAGCAGACTCAGATAACTGGGTGGCAAAGAGTGCAGCTTTTGTTCTTCACATGGATAACGAAGATATTGTGTCAATAAATGAAAATGAATCAATTTTGAAGAATATGAAGAAAAAAGAATCTAAACCAGTTTATCTTCATTTAAAGGGAGCGTTTTTGACAGCCCTTGCAATTCAAGAGAACGAAAATGTCAATAACGAAAGGGTCTCATTACTATCTAATGAAGACTCTATTGAAAATAAATCTGAGGAGAATCTTAAAATGAAAGATGTTGCAACTGATGACATCCTCGCTGTAACTGAAGAGCTTAGCGAAGACCTTTCAATTATCACTGCAGGTGGATCAAAAGAAGAGCCAGCAGCAGAAGCAGCCCCTACAGAAGAGGCAGCCCCAACAGCAGAAGAAGTAGCCCCAGCAGCAGAAGAATCAACAGAAAAATCAGCTGATGAAACAGCTGAGACAACAAACGTTGAATCAGACGCAGAAGAAGTAAAATCTGTTGAAGAACAAAAAGAATTAGTCGCAGTTGAGTCGGATGATGAATTAGCAAAAGCTAAAGCTCGCATAGCCGAACTTGAAGCGCAAATCGCTTCTGCAGCTCCAAGCGCAGAAGAAAAGTCTCCAGAAGCTCCAGAGGCAACAGAAGAACAGAGTGAAGAAGCAATTGTTGATTCTGTTAAGTCTGAAATTTCTGAAGAAAACAAAGAGACTGAAGGAACAGAAGCAGAGCTCACTAGCGAAGAAGTTGCTCCTGAGCAAAATGCCGAAGATTCAGTCAATAAACTTCAGGCTCTTGAAGAAGAAAACCAGAAGCTTAGAAGTGCATTACATAGAACTCTTGCTGAAAGAGTTGTAGATTCAAAGATTGCAATTGGTATTGAATCCTACGAAACTAGAGAAGAACTAATAGCTGATCACGTTAAGCGTACAGCTTCTTCTTTAGCCGATTCTTTAAGAGATCTTGCAAGCATGCCAGCAGCTAAAAAAGCAAAGGCACTCTTGCCAGAAATTAATTCTGAAATCGAAGCTAGCGAGAATGAGACAGGCGTCATAACTCTTGATAGAAAAGATGAAGAAAAAGAAACAATGGAGACAGCACCAATTGAGGACATCTTTGTAGATGCTCTTATGGGCCGTCGTAAACTTTAATCAAAATACTTTAAGGAGATAACTAAAAATGAGTTTAGCAAAATTTCGTAAAGTTGGAACCAAAACAGGTGCAGGTCGTTTCGTAGTTTCGCAGGGCATTGCCCCAGCAGCCTACTTGTTGACACACCCAGGTCTTCCAACATGGTACACAGATTCGGAAGATGACCGTTTCGAAGTAGTAATTCCAAAGGGAACAATCCTTTCGGTAGTTGCTGACAGCAATGGAGATGCACGTGTAGTTCCTGCAAACGGAACATCGAGCAACCAGTCATGGGGCGACAACATGCCTACAAGCTGGAACCCATTGGCTGGTGCAACTCCAGCTTATTCGTCGGGCGCAACTGATACAGTAACTGTAGCAGCTCGTTCGATACCTGTAGGTGTAGCACAGTATGATCTCTATCGTCCATTCGATAAGGGCACATCACAAGGTGCAGGTTTCATTACCCATGGATATGTTGAATATCCAATGGTTACTGGTATAAACGCAGACGTCACAATTGGTTCGGTCGTAAGATCAGACAATATGGGTCGTCCCGTACTGGCAGCTGCTAGCGATTTCTATAACTCGTCAGCAGTCTATTCTTACCTCCAGGTTGGTAAGGTAGTGGAAGTAGAAAAGTTTGCAACCAACTTTGATGATGGTCTGCTTTCCTACATGCAATTGCCGTCAGACCCAGGTGCTTTGAAGACTGTATACGAGCTCACACGCTCGGGCGCATTCTCTGGCAAATTGGGTATACGTTCCAACTTGGACGTTACAAATGTGATTGGTGCATTCCGCGTCAATCTCACACTTTAAGAAAATAATAGCAGGAGGAAAGATCCTAAGATGAGTAAGACAATCCAAGAGCTCCTCTCGGGTCTCCCAGCATGGGAGACTGTTTTAACCGAGGATGGGCACATCGATGAAAACAATAGAGTGACCATCAAAGAGGCTTTTGCATCACCAGATGCAGCAGCACTTTTTCCGAAGGTCATCTCTCGTACACTTAGAGAAGCAGCAGAGCCACAGTTACTCGTGACTCCATTGCTCTCGACAGTGCGCCTAGGAAAGGGACGCTCCTTGGAGTTCCCAGCCGTAAACGCAATTCAAGCAGCTGAAATTCCTGAAGGTCAGGAATACCCAGAGCAGGCACTCGCATTTGCAAAGCAGATCGAAGGCAAAGTTTCGAAGAAGGGTGTTAAGCTCTCCTTCACTGAAGAAGTCATTGCTGACTCACTTTGGGACATTGTCGGACTTCATGTTCGTGCAGCGGGTCGTGCTATGGCACGCTTGAAGGAGCAGATTGCTCTGTCACGTTTCAAGGATGCAGCTACAATTGTATTTGATAACGACAGTGGTTCGTATGATGATACAACAGGCCGCGGAATTGATGGCGCATTCAATGACACACTCCACTGGGATGATGTTATTGATATGGCAGCAGTCCTTATGGCAGAAAATCATATTCCAACAGACTTTATCCTCCACCCATTAATGTGGTCGGTATTCTTGAAGGATGCAATTTTCCACACTGGTGGTTCGGCTGCAGCTGTTAATACAAGCTGGGGCTACCGTCCAGACTCACCAAGTGGTGCGCTTAATTCAACAGCACCAATGGGTCTGAACGTAATTGTTACACCATTCGTAAGCTTCACCGCAAAATCTGGAGCAACACCTGCTAAGTCAGATGTGTTCTTGATTGACCGCAATGAAGTTGGAACCCTTCTCGTCAAGGATGAAATGAGCACAGATCAGTTTGATGATCCAACTCGTGACATCCGTCAGATGAAGATGAAGGAACGTTATGACATCGTAATGCTCGGTGACGGTGAAGGAATCACAGTCGCTAAGAACGTTAACCTTGCTCGTAACTACGAAGTTCAAGTTACCAACGAGGCAACAATCTAATAAGCCTTAGGGAAGCTATAGTTACGAATCCCTAGAGAGTGGGGGGTGTGAGAGAAATCTCCACCCCCTATTTTCATATTTACGTTTTGTTTATTACTATTATCATTAACTGTTAGTGTCGGAGATTATTAGTGGCTTTATTTCTCGTTGATCAAGCAAAAGTGGGTCTTTATAGTGTTTCTATAAAATTTGGTAGAACGATAAAGATATCTTCTTTAAAGAATGAAAATTTTAAAGTATATAGGGATGCTGCTACGCCAACGCAAGTAACAGCACCTTTTGAAATAATAAATACAATCAAAGATTATAATCAGATTTCTAGAGTTATGAGCCTTTATTGGAAGGCTACTTTAGTTGATGGCGCAAATTATTATATTCTTGTTGAAAACATAGTTGATTCAGCTGGATCAATAATACCAACAGAAAAAATAACTTTTACATATGTATCTGCAGCCACTCCATCTGAAATAGAATATGTAGATCCGGGCATTGTTCCCGTATTAATTGAAGATAAATCAATTAAAACAGAAGCTGATATTAGCTATAATATTATTGCAAAGAATCCATTATTTTATATAGATAATGTAGATCCTGTTGATGGAGACTTCTATCTTTCAAATGATTATAACTATGGAAGAGTAACAATATCTTTTAATGAAGTTCCAGCTTCAAACTTTTTAAATAATAGATATTTCTTATGTCAAAGAAAACTAATACAAAAAGCTCCATCAAGATGGGAAAATATAACTACAAACGTTAGTAGCCACTCATGGCGTCCAGAAGTTTATGTTGACTTTCCATCACTTGACGCAACGCCTTCTTACTTTACTTCTAATAAAGACTACTTTGAAAAAGGATACAAGTATAGAATTAAAATTTCTAAAGATATAGGAATTTAATTATGGCAAATTTTGTTTATGGAAAAGCAAAACAAGCAATACTAAATGGAAATGTAAATTTTAGTAGTAATAATTTTAAACTTCTATTTGTAGATACAAGTGTTTATACCGCAAATCAAAATTCTGATGAATTTGTTTCAAATATATCTAATTCAGCAATAAAGGCAAGAAGTGCAAATCTATCTTCTGTAACCAATACGCTTGGAACTGTGGACGCAGATAACGTATTATTGCAAGATTATAGTGGAGCATCTTTTCAAGCAATAGTCATGTACCAGGTTGGAACTAGTGATTCAAATTCAAGATTGATATCTTACATAGATACTTCAGATGGATTACCATTTAATGGCACTAATTCTTTAATTCCAGTTACTATAGTCTGGAGTGACTTAAGTACAAAAATTCTTTCATTATAGGTAAAAATATGGCAATAAATTATCCAGCATCTTTAGATACTTTCCAGAATCCATCAGCAACCGATATGTTGAATTCTGTAGCGGTTCCTCATCATCAACAGCACGCAGATTTAAACGACGCTGTTGAAGCAATACAAACGGTAATTGGTCTAAATCCTGCTGGATCACACTTAACAGTTAAAGATAGAATTACTGCAATAGAGTCGAATGTTTCTACTCAATCAGTATTAAATGGATTAACAGACGTTACTATTAATTCAGCAACCACAGGCCAAGTACTTCGTTACAATGGTTCTCAATGGGTAAATTATAATGAACAAAGTTTAGTAGACGGAGGAAATTTCTAAAATGGCTAATATTTTAAGAATTAAAAGAAGAGCTTCTGGTGGTTCAGCAGGTGCGCCAAGTACACTTGAGAACGCAGAATTAGCTTTTAACGAAGCCGATGACACCCTCTACTATGGTAAAGGCACTGGTGGAGTTGGCGGAAGTGCAACAAGCATTGAAGCCATCGCAGGCTCGGGTGCCTATGTAACAAAAGGTACTGAACAAACAATTACAGGAAATAAAACATTTAATGGAGTAACGATTGTTGCAACTCCAACAGCAAATACACATGCAGCTACAAAGCTATATGTAGATCAAGCAATATCAGGGGTAAGTGGTTCTATCACAGTCGCTGGCGATAGCGGTTCAAGCCAAACAGTTAGCTTAAATGATACACTTACAATATCAGGTGGAACAGGTCTTTCATCTGTAGCTAGTGCAACAGATACAATAACAATTAATCTTGATAGCACTGCAGTAACAGCTGGATCTTACGGTAATGCAAATACAGTAGCTACATTTACTGTAGATGCACAAGGCCGTTTGACTGCAGCTGGCAATAGCGCAATATCAATTGCAGCTGCTCAAGTTCAATCATTTACAGAAGAAGCACAAGACGCTGTTGGAACAATGATAACCAATGGTGATAAGTCTGGTATTACAGTAACTTATGACGATACTAACGCAAAAGTTAATTTTACAGTCGCAGCACAATCATTTACAGCCGCAGCTGATGGTGGCGCAAGCCAAACAATTACAGCTGGCGATACCTTTACAATTTCAGGTGGAACAGGTTTAACATCTGCTGCAACAACAGATACAATTACTTTAAATCTTGATAGTACAGCTGTAACAGCCGGGTCATATGGTAATGCAAACACAATTGCAACCTTTACAGTTGATGCTCAGGGTCGTTTAACAGCTGCAGGAAATACAGCTGTATCAATTATTGCAACTCAAGTATCTGATTTTACAGAAGCATCACAAGATGCTTTTGGCTCGCTAGTTTCAGCTGGTGCTCAGTCAGGTATAACAGTAACTTACGATGACGCTAATGCAAAAGTTGATTTCACTGTCGCAGCACAGTCATTTACTGCAGCAGCAGACAGTGGTTCTAGTTTAACAATCACAGCTGGAGATACTTTTACAGTTGCTGGTGGTACTGGACTTACATCAGTTGCAAGTGCAACAGACACAGTAACTTTAAACCTTGATGCAACAGCAGTAACTGCTGGATCATATGGAAATGCAAGTACTGTTGGAACATTCACAGTTGATGCACAAGGGCGTTTAACTGCAGCTGGAAACAGCGCAATATCAATTGCATCATCGCAAATAAGCGATAAGTCAACAACATTAGTTACTTCAATAGCTGGAACGACAAATGAAATTACTGTTTCAGGTACTGGCTCTGGTCCTTACACTGGAGCTATTACAATTGGTCTTCCAGATGATGTAACAATTGGAAATAATCTTATTGTTACCGGAGATTTAACTGTTCAAGGTAATACTACAACTCTTAATACAGCAACTTTGGTTATTGAAGATAAGAATATTGTTTTAGCTAATGTTGCAACACCAACAAACACAACAGCTGATGGAGCTGGTATCACAGTTCTTGGAGCAACCGATAAAACATTTAACTGGGTAAACACAAGAGCTGCTTGGACTTCATCTGAGCACATAGAAATTGCCGCAGGTAAAACTCTAATCATTAACGGTACAACTGTATTGTCAAATACAAATCTTGATAACGTTACAATTGATGGTGGAACTTTCTAAATTAATTTAAGAAAGGTTTTTTGTGACTACACCAAATATTAATGCTAATCAAATAGCAATCAATCCTGCTACTGGTTCTTTATATTACGTAGATGAAAATAGTAATATAGTAGAAACGTCTTTAGATTGGATAAAAGAAACTACTCAAATAACAACTAGTGAAGACGTATTACTTTCTAATGATTTAACTATTAGTGGAAACTTAACTGTTAATGGTAATACCGTTGTAGTCAATACAGAAACAATAACTGTTGAAGATAATATTATTATTCTTAATACAGGCATTGCTAGCAACGTCGCCAATACTTTAAATGCAGGCATTGAAGTAGAACGTGGATCTTTAACTAATGTTCAAATTCGTTGGAATGAATCTAGTGATAGATGGGAATTTACAAACGATGGAACAACATTTAATCCAATTGGTGCAGCTAATGCAAATACAACAGGAACATCTGCTGGTTGGACAACAGCTAGAACTATAACATTAGCTGGAGATTTAGATGGTAGTGTTTCAATTGATGGAACATCTAACGTAACTTTAACAGCAAACGTTATTGCCAATGCAGTTACTCTTGGTACAGATACAACTGGTAGTTATGTAGAAACTATTAGCGTTGGAACAGGATTGTCTAGAACTGGATCAACTGGCGAGGCAGCTAATCCGACCATAGCACTGAATGCATCAATTAATGATTTAAATGACGTAACCATAGGTTCAGCAGCAAATGGAGATTTTTTGCGTTGGACAGGAACAGAATGGATTAACGATGCCGTAAATCTAAGTTCAGATACTGTTGGTAGCTATGTTCAATCAATAGCAGCAGGCACTGGTGTGACCGTTAATGTTGGAGAATCAGAAGCTGCTACACCAACTATTTCTATTGGTCAAGATGTTGCAACAAGTGCAAATGTTATTTTTAATACTGTCAATGCAAATGTGACAGCAAATACTGCAAACATAGCAACTCTTCGCGTAAATGGAATTCAAATAAATCCTACCGGTGCGTTAAATACTCAAGTATTAAAATATGATTTGGCTAATAATATTTTTGTTCCTGGAGTAGCAAGTACCGTTGCAGCACTAGATGATTTAACCGATGTAACAATATCTTCAGCTGCTGCTGGTCAAGTTCTTAAATATAACGGATCAGCATGGATTAATCAACCAGACGCAGAAGCAGCAGGCATTTCTTTTAGTCAAACAATAGGAGATGGAAGTAGTACAACCTATACTATCACTCATAACTTAAACACAAGAGATACTGTTGTAGTATGCAGGAATGTTAATTCTCCATATGAAGTCATAGAAGTTCGTTGGGAAGCAACAACACTAAATACCACTACAATAGATTTTTCTGGCCCAATTGGAACAGATTCAGTTAAGATTATGATATTTGCAGCAGTGTCTGGAACAGGATATACTCCACCTTCTTCATTAACAAGTATTGATGATATTTTAGATGTCAATGTTGCCACACCAAATTCTGGAGACTTCTTAAAATATAATGGTTCTGCATGGGTAAATGATCCAATCAATTTGGGTACAGATACTGTAGGAAACTATATGTTGGATGTTTCTGCTGGAACAGGCATTACAATTTCTCACACTCAGGCAGAAGGATCAACAGCTACAATAAGTGCTAATACTTCATATTTAGCAACTAAGTCTTATGTTGAAAGTCTTTCTTCTGGAATTAACTGGCATCCTGCAGTAGTTGCCGCTACAACTGGCAACCTTGCTGGAACCTATGATAATGGAACCAATGGAGACGGAGCAACTTTAACTAAAGCAACAAATGGCTCCATAGGAACAATAGATTCACAATCAGTGACTGCTGGAAAAAGAATATTACTTAAGGCACAAACTGACGCTAAAGAAAATGGAATCTATACAATAGTTACGACTGGTAACTCTACTACTCCATGGCAAATAATGAGAGCAGAAGATGCAGATAACTCAAGTATCCCTTCAACCATAGTCCCAGGTGACGCAGTATTTGTAACCGGTGGTTCAACAAATGCTAATCAAGGTTTCATTCAAACAGCATATGGAACTGGAACCAATAGTGCAATAGTCATTGGCACAGATGATATAACATATAGCCAATTTACTGGAACCGCAGCAATTACAGCTGGAAATGGTTTAACTATCACTACAAATACATTAAATGTAGTAACAGCCGATTCAGGAAGAATTGTTGTAAATCCTGACAGTATTGACCTCGCTTCTGGAGTGGTTTCTACTGGAACTTACAAGTCTGTAACAGTAGATACCTATGGTAGAGTTACTGCAGGGACAAATCCAACAACCTTGTCTGGCTATGGAATAACTGATGCAATTAGTACAACTCTTTCTACAGGAAAGATATTAGTTGGTAATGCAAGTAGCCTGGCAGAGGCAGTGGACGTTACTGGCGATGTAACAATTGCAAGTAATGGAAATGTTCAAATATCAGCAAATACAATAGTCAATGCTGACATCAATTCCGCAGCAGCAATAGATTATTCTAAATTAAGTTTAAGTAATACTATTTCCACTTCTGACTTAGCAGCTGGAGCAGCAAGAGCTGGATTTACCTCAACACTAAACGAAGTTTTAGCAAACTATGCCCTAGTATTAACTGACCTAGCAAAACTAGTCACAATGACTAATTCATCAACCAGCAGCATAACAATACCAGCAAATGCTTCGGTAGCTTTTAATATTGGAGATAGAATAGATGTTCTACAAAAGGGTTCTGGATCACTGCAAATACTTGGTGCCTCAGGAGTTACAGTTAACTGCACTCCACAAGGAACTGCAAATACAGCGAACTTGCGTACCCAATGGTCTTCTGCTACACTAGTTAAATTAGCTACAAATCAATGGGTAGTTATAGGCGACTTAAAGGCTTAGTATTATGACAATTCCAGCAGGTAGTTCCGGCGGATCAAGAAAGAATAATAAACCAGCAATATCTGCACGGAACAGTTAAAGCTGACGCTAACACAGCTATAACCAGTGCTGGCTTTATTGTTGGAACTGTTTCGACTCAAAACACTGATGTCTCTGCAGACGTAGATAAAGTAAGAACAGCATTAACAGATACTAGTTTAGAAGTATTGGGATCACCTATTAATTACACTATTAATAGTCCATTTTTTCCACCCTACTTCCCACCTTTTTTTCCACCGTTTTTTCCACCGCCTTTCCCGCCAACTTTTGAAGTTCCATGCACAAGTTGTACTGGTTCATTAAACCGTACTGAAACTGTAAGTTCATATTGTGAAAGCGGATGTAGAAAGATAGTTACAAGATATTATTGGAATGCTCCACTTTGTCAACCAAGTGGATGTTCACCATGTGCTTGTCCGCCATATGATGATGTTGTTTCCGAGATGTGTTGCGCATGTTTCGGATGTTATTAAACAGGTTACAGTATTTTTTTATGATATAATATAGAGTCAAAGACTTTAATAGGAGAAATAAATGCTACAAAATCCAGAAGATAAAGCAATCTTTGCAGTTGTTGTTGATGGCGAAGTGACCTTTAATTGGTCTATCCCAAAAGAAATCGAATTAATGTACGCCGCACTTACATCTAATCCAAAAATAGTAGAAATCCCAGAAGAATTAATGACATCAGTAACTCAAGGTTGGACATATGATGAAGATGGATTTCACCCTCCAGCCTAAATATGAACGCATGGCAGGAATATAAAAAGAAGCTTGGAACTACAAGACCATGGGATATTTTAAGTCCCAATGTTGAAAAGGTTTCAGAAGAAGAAGCTGAATCAAGATTGAACACATGCATAGCTTGCGATAGACTTATTCAATTAACAAAACAATGTAAAGAATGTGGCTGTATTATGCCTTTGAAAACAAAAATTAAAAATGCTACCTGTCCAATTGGCAAATGGTAAATTTAAGATAGTTAAACTATAATTAGTATTACTATAGTTCTATAGTTTAAAGGATAAGTATGGCAAATGTAATTACCCTTAAAAAATCTTCAACACCATCTCAAGTTCCGTCATCTTTGGCTGACGGAGAAATTGCCATAAACTATGCCGACGGAAAACTGTTCTACAAAAATTCATCCGCATCAATAATCCGGTGCAGCTTTAATTTCTTCAATTAATGGAACAGCTAATCAAATAACCGTAACCAGTAATGCTTCAACAGGAGCATATACTCTTTCTTTGCCAAGTACTGTAAACGTTGCCAATGTTCAATCCACAACACTAAGAGTTAATGGAATTGAAATAGATCCCAGTGGTGCGGTAAGTGATCAAGTATTAAAATTTAATGGAACTAAATTTGTCCCCGCTGCAGACGTAAGTGGGGCTGGTGGTGGAGTTTCATATGAAGAAACAATAGGTAATAATACTGATACAACCTTTACAGTTACTCATAGTCTTAATACTAAAAATATAGACGTAATTGTTAGAGACAATGTAAGTCCTTACGAAGTCATTGATGTTAGATGGGAAGCCACAACTAATGATACAATTACATTAGATTTTTCTGCAGCCCCGCCAAACAATTCTAGAAGAGTTGAAATTAAAGGTCCAGGAACTCAAGATTATTATTCTGCAACTATAGGCAATGGCTCTAGCTCAACAATAAACTTAGATCATAATTTAGGAACAAGAAGCGTAGTTACGGTTGTAAGAAATGCTTCTTCCCCATATGAAGTTGTGGAAGTACAGGCTTCTGCACCAAGTATAAATAGAGTAACATTAGACTTTAGTACTGCACCAACTGCCAACTCCTTGGTAGCGTCAGTCTATGCTCCATCTACAGACTATGCATATGAATCTGTAATAGGCGATGGTTCAACAACTGAATTTACAATCACCCATAATTTGAACACAAGAGATATTGGAGTAATAAGTAGAAATACAGTTTCTCCATATGATTTTACTGTAGTTAAATGGGAAGCTACAACAGTAAATACAGCAAAAATAATTTTTACAGCAGCTCCATCAACTGACTCTAGAAAAATAACTGTTTTCAATTCTTTTGGCGGATCAAGATACTTTAATCCAGAGTTTGGTTTAATTGATGGCGATATCATGCCAAACCAAGATAATGTTTATACTTTAGGAAACTCTGCACTGCGTTGGAAGAGTATTTCAATTGGCGGCGGAACGCTGTATATTACAGACTCTGGAAATAATAATCAAGTTGCTCTAACCGTTAACAATGGCGTTTTTAATATCAACGGAATAGCTCAAGCACAGTTGCCAAACGTCACGGTAACAAACTTAACTTTTAGCGATAGTACAGTTCAGACAACTGCTGCTATTGGAATCCCTGCTGGTGGAGTAACCAATCAACTACTTGCAAAATCATCAGATACTAACTATGACGTGCAGTGGATAAATGAAGCACCCGCCGCATCGTACACAAGTCAAGTAAAGCACTTGGTAAAAAATGATGACAGCGTCACTTTAACTAAGGGCATGGTTGTCTATACAAGCGGTGCAAACGGAAATAATATTTTAGTAAAAAGAGCAATAGCAACAAGTGAAATTGCATCCTCTCAAGTTCTTGGATTTGTTGAAGCAAATATTGCAGTAAACGCAACTGGCTATGTTGTAAATAATGGTTTAATTTCAAACATTGATACAAACTCTGCAAGTGCTGCTGGTGATCCAGTATGGCTTTCGCCTACTACTTCTGGTGGTGTTGTTTACGGTTTACTAAATAAACCAGATGCTCCAAACCATCTTGTTTATCTTGGTGTTGTTAATAGAAAAAATGCAAACAATGGTGCAATATTTGTTCATATTAGCAACGGCTGGGAGTTGGATGAATTACACAATGTGTCTGCATCTGCTCCAGCATCTGGTGATTTCCTTAAGTATAACGGTTCGGTTTGGGTTAATGATCCAATCAACCTTGGCACAGACACTGTTGGAAACTATATGTCTAATGTGTCTGCTGGAACAGGTATTGCTGTTTCACATACTCCAGGAGAGGGTTCTACAGCTACTATTTCAATTGAATCAACTGCATGGACCGCGTACACCCCAACCATGACGGCTGATGGTGGAGGCTTTGCCCTGAACAACGGAACACTTACTGGTCGTTATAAGCAGGTAGGTAAAACCGTATTCTTTTCATTGAAGTTTGTTTTTGGTTCAACAACAGCTGCAGGTACTGGTCACTGGAACTTCAGTCTTCCAGTAACGGCATATGACTCTAATTTTACATTTTCAGCGGCAATCCTTGACAACACGATTTCGTGGTATGGAGGAATTGGCAACGGTAACTACACTGGCTCAACATCAAGTTTTGCAGTAATCATTCCTGGCACGAATGCATCAGTTACAACATGGGCAACAGTTGGAAATGGTGGACCATTTATTTGGGGAACTGGTGACAACATCACGATTACGGGAAGCTACGAAGCAGCGTAGTAATTTTTATAATTAATAAATTGACAATTGCCAATAAACAAGCTAATATTTTACTATGCCAATAGATCAACAGCAACTAGAAATTACAATACCAAAAGAAAAAATCCAATCTTGGAACATTTTTTTTGCTATCCCTTGTTATGATTCTCATGTAACAGAACCTTTTATGATGAGCTTTTTGCAGGCTCTTTTGTATTATAAAGAAATTGGTTTAAATTTTACTATTTGTACAATATCTGATTCTTTAATTAATCGCGCAAGAAACAATCTCGTTGCAAAGTTCATGGGTAACCCACAATTCACTCACATGGTTTTTATAGATTGCGATCTTCAATTTGATAAAGAATCTATCTTAAAACTTCTTTGGCATGAAAAAGATGTAATGACAGCCTCATATCCAATCAAAGAAATAGATTGGTCTAAAGTAAAAGAAGGCGCAGAGGCAGGAATTGAGGCTCAAGAACTCATGGAATACTCAACTAGATATGTTGTTCATATGACAAAGCCTGGAGAGAATCAATTAAATATTGATAATGGCGCAATCGAGTGCTATGAAGCTGGCACAGGATTCATGTTGATTAAGCGTCAAGTCTTTGAAAAAATGTTTAAGAAATATAAAAAGCTAAAGTATGTAGATGATACAGGAGCTTTAGCGGGTGAAGAAAAAGAAAACTCATACGCATTGTTTAATTCTTACATAGATGATGATGGAAGATTTCTATCAGAAGATTATGGGTTCTGTAGATATTGGCAAAAAATGGGTGGAAAAATTTGGGTTGATCCAACCATCAATCTTACCCACTTTGGAAGAATTAAATATACTGGCAAGATGATGCAATTCTTGACAAGAATAACACAATAGTTTTAATTAAAACATATTACTATAGTGGAAGATGAAATTTCACCATAGTTTATGATAGGAGTACCATGGCCCGTTTAAGGACTGAGACTGCGCCAGAAATTACAGTTTATGACGAGTCAGCTGTATTCAAGGCTGCAACTGGAGCAACTGCTCCTTTAGTTGAATTTAAAGATTCTAGCGGAACTGTTGTAGCCAATATTGCTTCAAACGGCGTACTAAACGTTGTTTCTGTTGTCGCATCAAATGCTGGTACTGGTTCAACTGCTCTTGCCACAAGGGGCTATGTTGATAGCATAGCTTCTGGCATTAACTGGCATGCTGCAGTTAACTTTGCAACAACTGCTGCTCTTCCAGCTTGCACTTATGCAAACGGAACTTTGGGTGTTGGAGCTACTTTAACTGGGAACTCTAATGGTAGATTAACAGTAGACAGTACCGCTCAAACTACTGGCAAAAGTATCTTAGTTAAAAATCAAGCAGACGCTAAGCAAAACGGAATTTATGATATCACTGCACAAGGTGAAGATGGAGTATCTGTATTCGTATTAACTCGTCGTTCAGATGCAGATAATAGTATTGCTGGTCAAGTAAAAGCAGGTGACGCAGTATTCGTATTAGCTGGAACCGATAATGCTAATCAAGGATTTATCCTTACAACCGTTGGTACTGGAACAGCTGGCGCAATAGTATTTGGCACAGACAGTTTAACTTATACTCAATTTACTGGAACAGCAACAGTTACAGCTGGTGCAGGTATATCAAAGACTGGCAATCAATTAGATGTTGGAACAGCATCATCTAGCCGAATTGTAGTAAACGCAGAT
>Ga0129333_10000602_pt1 | contig 30236 bp, 26 predicted proteins | sample CPB6_08_DNA_FD_94474 | JGI IMG/M metagenome (GOLD analysis project Ga0129333, IMG submission 94474) | Freshwater to marine salinity gradient microbial communities from Chesapeake Bay, USA - CPBay_Sum_0.6_0.8_DNA | ecosystem: Environmental > Aquatic > Marine > Coastal | place: USA: Chesapeake... | reverse complement strand
GTGGTGTATTTCTTTTGGGTGGAGCATTGGGTGCCGGTACTTCTGATCTTGATTGGGATGGTGGAGGTCAACAGTTTAATCCGTCACCATCACAAGTTGCACCTGCAGTAAACTATTTTGATTTTACAAATAGATTTACATTTAGAGGTTTCCACATTCAGGCACAACCACTTGAACCAACGTCTTACACGAATACAAATCAAGGACAACCTATAACTGCTGGTGGTGTATTTCTTTTGGGAGGAGGTATAGGTGCTGGTACTTCTGATCTTGATTGGGATGGCGATGGACAACAATTTAGTGCGAATACAACACAAGTTGCTCCTGCTGTAAATTACTTTGATTTAAATAACAGAGCAACTTTTAGAGGATTTCACATTCAAGCACAACCGCTTGAGCCAACTTCTTATACCAATACAAACCAAGGACAACCTATAACTTCTGGTGGTGTATTTCTTTTGGGTGGAGCATTAGGTGCAGGTAGTTCTGATCTAGATTGGGATGGTGCTGGAGCACAGTTTAGTGCAACTACTTCACAAGTTGCTCCTGCTGTAAATTACTTTGATGCAAACGGTAGATTTACATTTAGAGGTTTCCACATTCAGGCAAGACCACTGGAACCAACTTCATATACGAATAATAATCAGAATCAACCTATAACAGGACCTGGTACATTCCTTTTGGGTGGAGCATTGGGTGCCGGTACTTCTGATCTTGATTGGGATGGCGGTGGATCACAGTTTAGTGCAACTACTTCACAAGTTGCTCCTGCTGTTAATTATTTCGATCCAAACAACAGATTTACATTCAGAGGTTTTCACATTCAGGCAAGACCACTGGAACCAACTTCATATACAAATACTAATCAAGGACAACCTATAAATGCTGGTGGCGTATCTTTGATTGGTGGTGCTCAAGGAGTGGGAACATCTGATTTTGATTGGGATGGTACAGATCCTTATGGTATGAGAACAACTAGATTTTTTGGATTCACCCAAACAAACAGATTTGGTTTTATGGTGAATATGTCTCAATTGGATGGTACTGCATATCCAATAATAACACCACAATTCAATGCAAGTATATTAAATCTTGCATCTGTTCCACAGAAGGCACAAAGATTTGCATTATCTTTGTTTAGACAAATATTACAACCGTTACAAACAAATAATTTAGAACAGTTTGCTCCTTTAAGTTTTGGTGGAAAGAGTATATCTGGATTTAAAGCAACACTTGACAATCAATCGCCGGTTGTTAATGTTCAGAAATATGGATTTAATATAACAGGATACAGAAGACGTGGTAAAACCGTAGGACAATTAGTTGATCAAACAAACGGTTCAACATTTGTGATAAATCCTGCCAGAGTTCTTCCATTTATGGATGTTAATAGATACACATTAGGTGGTGGAGTTGATACACAGCCAACTTTTGTAGATGGTCAAATGGCAATATGGGCAAATTCCGGTGATGTAAACGCTGCGTTTCAAACATTTACAACAACTGGAACACCAGTTTTAACCGCTGCAGAAGTTGTTGCTTTAAATAGATCATTTAATGGTTTACCATATTACAATGGTGTATTGTATAAATCACATATAGACTATCAATATTCAAAGTATAATTTAGTAAAAGATTCATTCAATACATCTACAACATACCCACAACCATTTGTTGATACATCTTTGAACGGAGAAGATAGAGATGTTTTTGCTGCTTTAAGGTCTGCTGTTAATTTACCAAATACCGTTTCCCTTCCTGGTTCAGGAACATTTGATTTAAGTAGTGTAAAAAATAGCATAAATCAGGCAATATCTTTTATTGATAAAGCCCAATCATTTGATGACGGTATAGTTAGAGGTGGTATAATAAAAAATACTATTAGGGCATTACTTGATACTAAACGTATTACAAAATTCTTATTGTCACCAAAAGGTTTGCTTTGGAATGCAAAACAAATTGGATTACAATTTATGAATCCAATGGTAGATACAGGAACGGGATTATTAGGTATTGCAGGTGCATTGGGTTTACCTGGTGGAGTATTAGGTGTTAATTGGACAAACATATACAACCCATTGTCAGTTCCATTAAATGTTGCGGGTAGAGCTGGTATATTAGGATTAAGACTCGCTAGACATGGTGTATTGATGTATGGCGAAGGAGCATACGAAGATATTGCCGTAACTCGTCAAGAAAATACAGATAATAGAAAATTTGAAGATTTTACTTCACCCGGATCATTAAACAGAACAAGTGACTATAATAGATTGGTCTCTCTTACAAAAGAATTATTGCCAGATTCGTATAGACCTATTTTATTAACAAAAGATATGCCTACACCAGACACATCAACTGAAATAAAAAGATTGTCAACATTTTTTGGTGGTCCTGGATCATTTTTAGGATTGTTTGGAACAACTATAAACAGATCAACACATCCATACAAGGGCATAAATTCTACTGGTTATTTTCCAAAAGCACAAGACATAAGAGATGGAAAGGATAGAGAAGTATTTTGGGGTTCAACCGAAGAAGATTCTGCAGCAGGTACGTATAAAAAATATTCAGAGTTCGTACAAAATGCTACAATTGAACCAGACGATGGCTCTGGTGGTATAGAATTTAGTGGTATATTATTAGCTTTAAGACAATATATTAAAGACTTACCAATAACCGGAGATGATGCAACCGAAGATAGAAATAATCCAACAATTGATCCAGATACTCCATATGGAATGCAAAAAATAACTGCAAGGAGATTATTTAGAGCAGGATTTTCCCAATGGAAACACCCCAATCCATCCGAAAGGTTAAGAAACATATCAGGTGAATCGTTATCAACATTGAGAGGCGGAATACAATCTAATGAGATGTTAAATAGAAATCAACTGGATAAAGATACTGATCCAAGAAAATCGTATGAAACAGCAGGATATGAAGACTTAACTACAAAAAGAGATGGTGGATTTAGTAATATAGGAGACTCTGTAAAATTTAGAGATTTTAGATCTAGTTTTGCTGGTAAAAAAACTACACAAACATTTATTTCAAGTCCAAAAGTAATTAACTTCAAACAAAACAATTTGGAATATAGATTTGGTATTGGTTCTGCTGGGGATCCAGGAAATGATAGAAGTAGACCATATGTTAGTACAGTACAGTATTCATCTTTACTACCAAACGAGAAAAATAGTGATCCAACTGTTAAAACAACTGAAAATGTTTTGGCTAATTACAAATATGCAGCGTACCCAACTCAAAAACCAAAGAGACTAAAAGTTACCAAAGAAGAACAAGAAAGATACCAAGGCGATGTAATAAATCCTATAACTGGTGAAGTAGAACCTGGCTCAGGTACTACGAATACTCAAACTACAAAAACATTTGATATTCCAACGTTTAGAGGTGATAGAATAAATATAATAGATTGGAAGCGTTCTACCACAGATTTGAGTTCTGCATTTGTTTATGAAAAAGTAAAAAATTCTGCACAAAGTACAGCGGATTCTATTGGTGGAGCAGAGGATTTAATACAATTTTATTTTACGGGTGCTAGATTGAAGGGTTCCGAATTTAATCCAACAGAAGCACTTGTGTTTAGGGCATACATAGATACTATTGTAGATAATCACAAACCATCGTGGTCTCCTATAAAATATATTGGTCGTGCTGATCCAGTTTATTCTTATGATGGATATGAAAGAGATATAAACTTTGGATTTACAGTTCATATCGGTTCACGCGATGAAATGAAAGCAACATGGCGTAAATTAAATATGTTAGCGTCATGGACTGCACCCGAATACACAACAAACGGATTTATGCGTGCTCCTGTTATTAGATTAAATTTGGGAAATCTTTATAGGAAGTTTCCAGGTTTTCTATCTACATTAACATATACATTCGATAATACACAAACAACGTGGGAGACTGCAAAATTAAAAGAAGACCAAAATTTTGGTGATGTTTTTGATAAAGCATTATCAATGCCCGGTGTATTGGAGTTACCAAAAACAATAAATGTTCAATGTACATTTGTAACATTTAATATGTATCGTCCAGAATGGGACTGTGTATTTTATTCTCTCTTTGATGATGAAAGTGGAGATGGTTCACTTGAAACAGGATTGGCTCCAATGCATGATGATAGAGTAAATTATTTCAGAACATTTGATGATTTACCCGTTTCTCATATAATGAATAGTGGTTTATGTGCAATTATAGATAGAAATGAACCACCTAAAAAACCGGTGGAAAAAAAGCCAGAAACTAAACCAAAAGAAGTTGTACAAGAAAAGAAAACACCACCAACACAATGTTTGTGTCCTATAAACTTTTATGTTGATGAAGATAGATATGTAACACCTGAATCTGAAAATTCAATAAAAGAATTGGCAAAATGGTTAAATGAAACTTGTGATTGTGCAAGAATAACACTAATTGGTCATGCTAATAGATCAAATCCAAATTTGGATATAAAAGATAAAAAAAATAAAAACTATATGACAGGTGATGAAAAAAGTAGAGATGCGGCTTACAATAAAAGATTAAGTCTTGCTAGAGCTGAAACGATTAAACTTATTTTAGAAAAAGAATATGGAATAGATCCAAAAAGAATAAATGTTATGGGTAAAGGGTATGAGCAAAAAATGCAAGGAGTAGATAGTGCATCTGATCCAAAAAATATACGAATAGAGATTAGAATAGATAATGCAGAAGGTGATGCAAAGGATTGTATTAAAATATCAACCGAATGTTTGGGCAATACAAAATGTTCTCCTTTAACACAAGGTCATAGAAAAGATATAGGAGATAGATCACAATTTTGGTTAGTTGGTCCAGGATATTTCACAAAATCATATGACGGACCAATGACTCCTGAATTAGAAGCGGTATCAGAAAAAGTAAACGGAACCTGGTGGTTTCCAGTGGAAGATCCATATACAAGTGTTGTTGCTCAATCTTGGAGAACAAAATGGAATACCAAGGCGTATAGAGTTGCTGGATATGCGATAGATGATAATTTAACAGGATGGTCTCCTGTTGATTCAAACTCTCAAGGAAAGACTGTTAAAACAAGAAGAAAATATATTAAAAATGGTGGATTTGGTACGTTTACAATTAACCCTAAACATCGTGGTTCATTATTACCCGGAGAACTTGATGGTATTGAGGTATAATAAATTATCACATATATTTATATGATATGAATATAATGGAAATTAAAAAATGAATAGATATAAAGATAATAGTTACATAATAACCGATGCTAAAAAAATAGAAGCTGATGGTACGGTTAAAACAGTTAGAAGAAGATCAACAACGTTATATCCAAATTTTATTAGTGGGGGTTCTGGAACAGGAACTGTAATAATTGCACAAGATGGCGATAGATTAGATTTGTTGGCAAAAGAATTTTATGGTGATGAAAGACTTTGGTTTGTTATTGCTAGGGCAAACAATTTGGGAAAAGGGAGTCTTAGCATTCAAGTTGGAATACCCATAATAATACCATACGAAACAGTCGATGGTATATCTTCCTTGTTATTTGATTACAACTCCCGGAGGTAATATGCCTTATTTTGATAATTTGGACACATATATTAACCCCTATTATCTTGATGTAAACCCAACTGTTCGTGGAGAAATGTATGCCCGTGCTCAATACTATGGAGCAAGAACAAAAACTGGAATAAATAGTCCTATACATCAAGGATTATCAAATACAATAGATTGGCCATATAGAAAAATGCCTTGGGCAACTGTTACTGCAAAGTATTTTGAAACTACAACAGACGGTACTGCAAAACCCAAGTTGATAGTTCTTGGATTTGATACTGACAGAACAAAAGATAGTGTTATTACTGGTAGAGAATTTCTAGATAAAGACGGAAATTTAACCTATGAACCAACAACAAATTCTGATAAAAATGGAAATCTTACCTTGTACGAAACGCAAGGAGACTATTATGAGTCTGCAAGAAATGTTCCAAAATATCCACTATTAACTGCAATAGAAATTTCAAATGAAGGACAACGAGGTGCGTTATTAAAAGGAAAATTTAATTTTACATTTTTTCCAAAGATGTTACCAAGTGGATTTGAGTTGGAAGCAATACAAAGAATATTTTTTACACCTGGAAATGAAGTAAATATTGGTTTTGGTTGGTCTATTTCAGCATTTGACACAAGAGTAAACAAACTAGAGTTTACTGGTATAATATATGGATTTAATTGGAATTTTAATCAAAACACGTCAATAACAGCAGAGGTTCAAGTTGTTGCTCCGTCAACTCTTGCAATAGGATTATCGGGCGAACAGACACTATTTCAAACAGAACCAGAAGAGGATAAAATTTTAAAAGATCCAACAGATAGACCTTTACCAAAAGAAACAAACATTTTAAATATTATACAAAAAGATTTAAGAAGTAAATTAGATTCGGGAATACAAGTATCTGCAACAGGAGTTGTTGAATTTTTACCCAAAAAAGAAACTGCTTCAGACAGATTTAATTATTTTAAAATAGGTTTACCAACAGTTATAGGTAGTTCTTTTGAAGATGCATCTGCTGCTAGATTGGCTATGACTGCGGAAGAGAGAGCACAAGAACAACAGGATGCAGTACAGGCAATAGTAGATGCAGGAACAACAACCGATGAAGAAGGAACATCCGCTGCGGTATTCTCCGGAAATACAGGAGCATCATTAGAGCAATCTGATATTTCACCAAATGATGAAGCTGGAACAGGAGCAACAACAACTCCTTGGAACAATCAAGAATCCGCAATAAAAAGACCAACCGCATCTGAACAATTATTTTATTTTTTAAGAGAATTTGAAAGCAATCAATATCAATTAAAAGATGCAGAAGGTAAAACTCCAGCTTGGTTACAAGGATGGATAAATACATATTCAAAAAAATCAATGGGAAGATATGTTTGGAAACCAGACTATAAAGATAATGGATTTAAAGATGGTGCTTGGATTTCAAATGCATCACTGCATGGTAGTTATGCAAATATGGGATCATTTACGGATGGAAGTGATACATTTACATTTCAAATTTCAGATCTAACAGTTAAGGACTTGAATGAATTTATATCTAAATTGGCAGAAAAAAAATCACAGGAAGAACAAGTTTTATTCATAAAAAGAAAAATGGCTCAACTCGCTTCTATTGAATTGGAGGAATTAAAAATAGCAGCATTATATCATAAAATTGGAAATTCTGATGGTAGATTGGGAAAAAAGAATACTCGTTTGATGCAATGTTTTTATCTTGATAAAAAAACAAACGAAGTCGGAATAGATAAATATTTTTGGCCTGATAATTTAGAATTTCATATATCAGATGCAACAGAAGGAAGCCCAGATCGTGTAATAAAATTAGGACAAGATTTAGTAGATAATGGACCAATTGGGGTAATAAAAAAATCAGGAAAAACAGGACAAGATTTGCTTAATGATCTTCAATCTCCTAAAAATGCATTAGATCAGAGATTGAATACTTTGATAAATTATGCTATAAGATTTGCTTCAAATGGAAAACCCGTTCCAAAAAAAGGATCAAAATTAGGAGATGGAAAAGGCGATGATACGGGAAAAACTCCAAAACAGGCGATAAGTGATGAAGAAAAACAAAAATTAGATAAAGAAATTTCAGAACTAAAAGAGTTTCAGTCTGCTTCTTCAAGTGCTGATGTTTTTATGCCAACAGATAATCAAAAGAAAAAAGATTGGATTGCAAAATATCCAAATGAAAAATTTGTTGGTGGTATAGATGTTAAAACTATAACTGACAATTGGTTGGTTGGGGTTGATTACACAGGAGTTCCTGCAAATCTTATAGCAGCAAAAAAATCACAAACTGCTACTGCATTTGTTCAAAAGTTAATAGATGCTAAAGAAGAACAGAAGAAAACTGGAAAAGATACAGCAAAAGATTTACTAAAAATAAAATCACCCGCATATCAAGAAAGTTTAAATAATGCAAATGCACAAAATGGAGGTGATACGGGTGGAGGTGTTGGGGGTGATACGGGCGGAGGATCAGATGGAACGGGAACTGATCCAGGAATGACACAACAATACCAATCACATGTAATAGGACAAACATATTGGTATGTTACATTAAAGGATTTGGTTGAATTTGCAAATCAAGAACTTATTAAAAATTTTGAAGAAGATAATGAAAATCTTAAATTTCAAAAATTTAGAATACAATGTGAAAATAATGAAGCGGAATATCAACCAGATATAAAGTCTGCATATCCACAGAATGTTTATTTTCCTGATATTAGTATGGGTGGATATGAAACATTCAATCCTTTTTATGATAATGAATATTCTGATTTTTTAAGAACATTTCATATAAATGATCCCGATCTTAAATCACTACCTATTGAACAATTAGGTGTAAATGTTAAAAAAAATAATGATGATTTGGTTAGAGTAGAAGATGATGTTATCAACATAGGAAATATATTGATAGGTATAAATTTAATAATAAAAGTATACAGAAGTTTTATTATTGATAATGCTACGAACATTTCTTACAAAAATATTACAAACTTTTTTGATCAAATAATAAAAGAAGTAAACGCAGCTTCAGGTGATACGTACCAATTAGTTTCACACATATTCACAGAACCCGAAACTTTGAAACCAAATCAAATTATTCCAGAACAAATAGGAGAATCATCGAAGAACAAATTAGCTGTTTTATCCATCGAAGATACACATATTGCGAGGAAACATTCTCAAACTGTTAAAGCAGATAATACTTTATATGGAGATAAATTTGCTGATGATTCCGCAGTAATTAAACTAAATGATGATATTTATTCGGTGACACCGTTTGTATTTGAAGCAACAATATTTAAACCTTTAATAAAAAATGTAAGTCTTTCGTCAAAACCACCAAAAGAATTGGCATTTTCTGCTTATATCGCAGCTAGAGGCAGAGGAGCAAACGCAACAAGTGGTGATTTCAGAACAAATCAACTTTCAGGAAAAGCAAAACCATCCAGTGTTGATGCATCATTAACTCAACCAATTGAAAGAAATCAAGCCGAATATGACAAAGCAAATGAACAAAATAATAAAGATAAAAAAACAGAAGAAGGCGAAGTTGGTAATGTTGGATTTACACAGGAGTGGTGTGATAATTATAGAACTCTTTTAACAAAATATAAACGTCTTGCAACAAAAGCACCATATTCAAGTAATAGGAGTATTGGAGTTGGTGCACAATGGTTGAATAGGGCAATATATCCTGTTGATTTTACAGTAACAATAGATGGAATAAATGGATTTAAGTTTGGCGATGTATTAAAAACAACAATGACTCCAAGACACTATAATATTGATTGGGATATTGTTTTCACAGTAACAAAAATTTTACATAAGGTAACACCTTCAACTTGGGAAACCACTTTGAATACAGCTGCTAGATTGAGTTTAGATAGCCCATTAACTGGAATGTCAGACAGATCAGATCCAATAGGAATACAGAAAGGAACTCCTGGTCCTAGAGGTGAAATTTACGGACCAAATCCAGAAGAAAATAAAAGATAAAAATAATTGGAGTAAAACAAATTGAATCGCCGTAATAAATTATATTATCCTGATAGTCAGATAGAAAAAAATCTTTACACCCAAGGTAAAGAATGGATGATTCTTGATGATTGGCAAGAGTATCGTGGTTATTATCACCGATATATTACAGGAGAAACATTTACACAACCTGAATGGAATGCTAAAACTTCAAAAAAGTTAGTAAGATATAGACCAAGAGATGAAATGTATTTCAAATATATTGATACTAAAAATTACATAAAATCTAATGGTGAAAAAAAAGAAATAATAGGTGGTGGAGTTTTTAATTCAAATAGATACCGTGCACCAAGAGCAGTAAAAAGAAAAACTACTGATGCTGAATTATTAAAAGGTGTTATGGATAGATATTTTATTTACAAAAGAAATGAACCAAAACGTGTAATGTTTGAGGTTAGTAAGCAACAAACAGAACTTTACAATGCTAATAATGCCGGAATAAATCAAAGTCTATATGGTTTGTTAGAATTTAAGTGGAAATTGGATGGTCCACAATTTGATGTTTATGAAAATGATTTATTAGTTCAGCCCGGAGTATTTGATACAAATAAAAGAATTGTCTTGCGGCATTCACAGAAATTTCCTAGATTAGCAGAAATAATCACAGACTTTTTTGAATATACCGTGTATGATGTATAATTTATGATTTTTCAAGAAAAACCTTCGGTTTGCATTCCAATTACAACTAATCCAAACAAACACCAATCTGCAGTTGGCGTTATCGGTATGTATTTTCTTTTTACGGATGGTGAAGAACAATATATTAACTTTACACATCCAGATGAAATCCATAGTGATATTGTTTTACATGATATTCGTTTACACTCCAAAACCCTTGTATTCAATAAAAAGGTATTGGTGTATAACAATATAACCGATGGTATTGATATAAATTCATATCTTCATTACTACATATCAGACAACATAAACCCCCATGAATTTTATCCGAAAGGAATGGAAATACTTGCAAACAAATTTTACAAAATAGAAGATTTAGGTCAAGTGATACCACTTTCAAAACAATTGGAATGGGCAAGAAAAATCGCAAGATATGTTATGAAGGTTTATGAAGATAATCCAATTAGTCAAAATTGTATAGATTATTGTAATGATTTCATAAATGTATTCCATGAGATTGAAAAAAATGATATTCTTGTTGGTGACGAATGGAAGAAACAAAATTATATGTGGTATACGGCAACAGGCAGACCAAGTAATGCTTGGGGTGGGTTTAACTTCTCTGCAATGAATAAGAAAGATGGTAGTAGAGATAAAATTCGTTCACGGTTTGATAGTGGAAAGATTGTTCAATTTGATTACGATGCTTTCCATATAAAAATATTGGCAAAGATATTAGAATATAAATTTGAATATCATCCTTACGAACAAATACAGAAAGATTTGGGAATAGATATGGACTATGATCAATTCAAAGGTAAAGTATTTCAGAACATATATGGAAATATAACACCAGAGTTTATGAATCACCCATTCTTTCAATCTGTGCAGGCACTTATTGATGAAATGTATCATAGATATGAAACAAACGGTGTAGTTAATTCTTGGTTTTATGAAAAACTATTTATGGATATTAAAGACATAACACCAAATAAAGTATTCAACTATGTTCTTCAATCATTAGAAACCGAATACAATGTCCGTAAGATAAAAAGTATTTTACCTTATTTGAAAAATAAGAAGTCTGTATTTATGATGTATCTTTATGATGCGTTCATATTTGATATTCATCCAGAAGAAACGGATTTAATTGATGTTTTGAAGTCTGCGTTTGAGACAGATAATATGTCAGTAAAAATTTACACGGGAGACACTTTTGGTAGTATTCTGCAAATTTAAAATGATATTTATATGTAATGAAATTTTACAAAAATAGAGAGAGAGGTATTGAAGACACAATTAGTATGTACGTTCACACGCAAACACCAAATAGACAATACAATTAGTGATATAAAAAATACATTTTCAATTTTAAATAATAAAGTTTTTCTTTTTAGAACATTTGATCTAAAAGAAGATTGTATATTATCCTACAATGTTGTAATGGATAGTTACAAAAAATTCCTCCCAAACTCAATAATGGTTCATCAAAAACGTGAAACAAACACGATATACACTATAAATGCATTGAATGAACTAATTATGAACTTAAATAATGGTATATTGGACAAAACATATCCTATCGAATGGGAACGCTACAGAAATTGTGCGTTACTGAAAAACAAAGACGGATTCAAAGTAGTTAAAATAATACTACTTAAAGTTTATACATTTTAATGCCTATCACATATTTATATGTATATTTTAATTTATCAACAATAAAGATTGAATTATGAGTAAAAATAAGTATAATATGTTAGTAGAAGAAATAACAAATCGTGTTATGGAAAAACTAATGGAAAAGTTAGAAGTTTCAGAAGGAAACGGATTTGATACAATATTTCAAGAACTGAAAACTGGTCTTGAAAAGATTTCTATTCTTCCGGATAATAAAATTGATGCCAGTTATTATACTGAAAAACAAATAGTTGATGTATTAAAGAATATGGGATATGAATATAAGAAGGCAATGGGTAATAAGTTACATTTTTTCAATAAAGAAACAAGTATTAGTTTGTACGTAACACAACCAAAAAATGTAATATCACTTGTACCGTGAGGATTTACCATGAGAAAAAGACTAAAAGAAGAAATTGAATCATCAAATGAAAATTTTTTAAACTATTTTGCGGTAATAGATTCAACAGAAATATTACAAAATAATAGAAGTATGATGGGTTATATTTTTCCAGAAGTAAAGATGAATAAACTTTTGGGTTGGAACGATACATTTGCACAATCAGAAGAATATCAAAAGAAAGAAGATAGAAGTAAACTTGAAGCAATAAATTCTAGATTTCATGGCGATGGTACATTGAAATTATTATATCGTTCTCTAAACACGTTATTAAGTGAACCATATACTGAACCTGAAAAGGCAGCCAGAGATAAAGATGTAAAAAAACTTATTAAAAAAATAGGGATATACATAAAACAAAAATTAACAGACGAAGATAATCAAACTATACAAAAGATGATTCCACCACTAGAATCTGCAACCCAATCAATAGAAGATAAAATAGAATCAAAACTTTTGGCAAGTATGAAATCTGAAGAAGAATCTGAAGAAGAATCCGTACCAACAGAAGAACCTGAATTAAAAGATACAGAAAAACCATCGGAAGAAGAATTAGAACCAGTTAAAAAAGAAAACAGTATAAGTAAATATCATTCAAATAGATTGCGTAAAAAAATAAAAGAAATGGTAAGACGAAGTTTAACAGATAGAAAATTATCAAGTCTTATGAAAAAATAAATTGGGAAATATATGTTATCATTAAAAAATATATTAAGTGAAATAAATATTCATATTAACGAAGATGAAACGCAGGATGAATTAAAAAGAATACTAAAAAAAGATTATGAATCCTTTGTTAGAGATTTGGGTAATAATATAACTGATCCAAAGTTTTTAAGTGCTATAAAGTCATTATCAAGTTCTGCACCAGTAAGAACTACAAATATTGCTCCTCCGGTTGATAAATTAAAACCAACTCAAAAAGAAGTTGTTATGGATAAATCTTTGAGTTATCCGTTAAAGGATCCAACAATATGTGAAGTTTTTTTGAAAGGTGGTGTGGTTACTGTAAATAAAAGACCAATAGTTACTGGTAGTGGTGGTAAATTTATTATAGACGGACATCATCGTTGGTCACAATTATATTGTATAAATCCAGAAGCAAAAATAAAAGCACTTGATTTAACCGATATAAGAAATCCATTTGAAGCATTAAAAGCCACCCAAATAGGAATAGGTGCAGAATTAGGTGAAATACCAACAGCAGAAGGTGGTGGCGTAAATTTATTTACGGTTACGGAAGATGTATTAAAAAAATATATCACAGACCGTATTCAAGACCGTGTAGTTGATGTATTTAAGAAATATAATAAAGGTGGCACACCAGAAGAAATTGCCTCATATATTTGGGGTAATGTTCAAAGAATGCAAAAAGAAAACGAACCAGTTGCAAATGCACCAGAAAGACAACTAATGCCACAAACTGATGATGCACCAAACTGGAAAGACAAGGCAACCAATACTGAAAAACTTCCTGAATCGATTGGCATGAAGTTAAAAGATGTGTTGGCATATAAAAAAATAAAATAAAATTTGCTTATTAGACATTAAATTCGTATATTAGTACACATTAAACATTGAACTTTAATAGTTCATCTATTTTTTATTACACATTAGGAGTTACATCATGGCTATTAACCTAGATGCAATCAAGAGTCGTTTGAACTCTTTAAAAAACGCAAACAATCGCACATCTAACATTTGGAAACCCGAACCGGGTGAACACCAAATCCGAATTGTACCTTATGTACACAACAGAGACAATCCATTCTTGGAATTGTATTTTCATTACAATCTTGGCAAACGTTCAATTCTTTCTCCAGTTTCATTTGGAAGACCTGATCCTATTGTAGATTTTGCTGAAAAATTGAAGCAAACAGGCGATAAGAGTGATTGGGTTATGGGTAGAAAGTTAGAACCCAAAATGCGTGTATATGTTCCAGTTATCATTCGTGGTCAAGAAAATGAGGGAGTAAAGTTTTGGGGATTCGGTAAACAACTTTATCAAGAACTTCTCGGCTTCTTTGCTGATCCTGATTACGGAGATTTATCCGATGTCAAAACCGGCCGTGATATTGTTGTTACTGTAAAATCACCAGAAGAAACTGGCCGAGATTATACCGAAACAACTATCCGTATTAAACCAAAAGAAACAGTAGTTACTGAAGATCAATCTGTGGTTGAAAAAATAAAAGAACAATCAAAGATTACTGAACTTTATCCAGAACCAACTTATGATGAATTGAAAATACAATTACAAACTTGGTTAGGTAAATCAGAAGAACCTGCCGAAGACTTGAACTACAAAGAAGAAAAGGCAGATACAGTTAAGACCACTACATCTCCAGAAGATGCAGGTGTTACATTTGATGATTTATTTTAATAAGGGTGAGTTATGGCAAAATCAAAGAGTGATCTTTCCGATGAACTCGGTGGGCTCATTGCCGAAACTATAAACAAACAATTCAAAACACAAAATGTTAAGACCGCTTACTTTCTTGAAGGTGATAGTGATGCACCTACGATAGTAAAAGAATGGGTAGGAACTGGCTCAACTATGTTAGACTTGGCTATTTCCAATCGTAAGTATGGTGGTTTTCCCGTTGGTCGTGTATCTGAAATAACAGGTCTCGAACAATCTGGTAAATCATTGTTGGCAGCCCATGCCCTTCTCAACACACAAAAGAAAGGCGGTCTTGCAGTTTATATTGATACCGAGAATGCAATCGCAACCGAATATCTAACTGCAATTGGTTTGAACTTAAAAGATATGTTATACATTCCATTGGAAACAGTAGAAGATATTTTTGAAACTGTTGATGTTATCATTGACAAGGTTCGTTCATCCGATAAAGATAGGTTGGTAACGATAGTAGTTGATTCAATCGCCGGTGCATCCACTAAAACAGAAATGGCTGCGGACTTTGATAAGGATGGTTATGCTACGGCAAAGGCACTTATCATTTCAAAGGCAATGAGGAAAATTACAAACCTTATCGGTAGAGAGCGTATTTGTTTGATTATTACAAACCAACTTCGTCAGAAACTCAATGCTCCAGCATTCTCTGATCCTTGGACAACACCTGGTGGTAAAGGTATTCCTTTCCATGCTTCTGTTCGTCTTCGTCTTTCTTCAATCGGTGCTATCAAAGCAAAGAGAGAAGGTCGTGATGAAATCGTTGGTTCAAGAGTTAAGGCGAAATTGGTAAAGAACAGAGTAGGTCCACCGCTTCGTGAGTGTGAATATGAAGTTTATTTTGATAGTGGTATAGATGATTATTCTTCATGGCTAACTGTTATGAAGGAACACAATCTTGTTTCACAATCAGGTGCATGGTACTCATGGACAGACAAAAGAACTGGAGAGGTAATAAAATTTCAATCCAAAGAATTTGTTGAAAAGATAATGAGTAATCCTGAATTGTATGAGATAATATATGATGAAATTGCTGATAAAGTAATTATGAAATATAAGAAACTCGATGAAGCAAGAATTGATGATGTAACACTTTCTGATGAACCATTATTACAAGATGAAGTATGAAAAACAAATATCAAAGACTTTTACAAGAAATAGAAACAGAAAAAACCGAACAAGAGAACTATCATCGTGATAGTAAGGTTTTGATTGTAGATGGGATGAATCTTTTTATACGCACATTTTCCGCCATCCCAACATTAAACGAAGACGGTACTCATGTCGGTGGACTGTCTGGTTTTTTAAAGTCACTTGGAGCAACAATCCGCATGGTAAATCCCACGCGGGTTGTTGTTGTCTTTGATGGTAAAGGTGGTTCACATAGAAGAAAAAAAATATACTCAAACTATAAAGAAAGACGAGCAATAACATCAAAGTTAAATAGAGTTGCTGGTTTTGAAGATATTGATGATGAACAAGCAGCGATGAAACATCAAATGGTTAGAGTGTTTTCTTATTTACAAAATCTGCCGGTAACTATAATAATGATTGATAACATTGAAGCCGATGATGTTATCGCTTACCTATCATCATATTTCAAAGAAAAAGTTGTAATACTTTCCAATGACCGAGACTTTTTACAATTAGTTTCAGATAGGGTTAATGTTTATTTGCCAACTAAAAAGAAAATGTATAATCCAGAAAATCTTTTGGAAGAAACTGGTATATGGTGTGAGAATTATATCATATACAAATCACTCATGGGTGACAAGAGTGACAATGTTGCGGGTATTCACGGAGTTGGCGAAACAACTATAAAAAAACATTTTCCACAACTATCAAAAAAAGAAAAAATAAATTTGGAAAATTTCGTAGAATTTTGTAAATTGTATGATGGTAAATTAAAAGCACTTCAAACTCTAAAACACAGCACAAATCAATTACAAAAAAATTATGACATCATGCAATTACATGATGTTGATATTTCACAAAGTCACAAATCAACCATACGAAGATTGGTTGATGGTGAAATAGATGGAATGAATACAGTAGAGTTGAACAAATTATATTTACAAGATAAATTACATTCGATAATAGCAGATTGGGAAGAATGGCTAAAAAAGAATTTTACACAATTAAACATGATTAGGAATAAAAATGCAGGATAATTTATCACAATTTGGTCATACATTTCAAACAAAAGTAATAACTGCATTACTATCCGATAGATTATTTTTACAACAAGTTTCCGATATAATAGAACCTAATTATTTTGAATCGCAGGCAAATACTTGGATTGTTGAAAAGATAATATCATATTACAATATTTACAAAAGTGCACCAACACAAGAAGTTTTTAAGTCTGAAATTTTGGCAGTAGATGATAAAGTTTTAAAGTCTACTATCGTTGATTCTTTAACGGAAACAAAAAAATATAGAGATAGTTCCGATGCGGACTATGTGAAGAATGCAACTTTGGAGTTTTGTAAAAATCAAAAAATGAAAGTTGCAATCATAGAGTCTGTTGATTTGCTTAAGAGTGGTAAGTATGATCTTATTAAAAAGAAAATTGATACTGCATTAAAAGCCGGAACAGACAAGGATATTGGTCACGAATATATTGTTGATATTATTTCTCGTTATGAAGAAGGAGCAAGAACTTGTGTTCCTACGGGATGGAATGTTGTTGATGATATTACAAATGGTGGATTGGCTGCTGGTGAATTGGGTGTTATTATTGCTCCTGCCGGTGGTGGTAAGTCTTGGGGATTGGTTAGTATTGCAGCTGAAGCTATTAGGGCAGGTAAAAGAGTTATTTACTATACGCTTGAATTAAATCAGTTTTACGTTGCAAGGAGATTTGATGCTTACTTTACAAAAATTGCATTTCAAAATTTGAATGAAGAACACGCTCAAGAAAAAATCCGTTCAACTATGGAAACGCTAAAGGGTGATTTGATTGTAAAATATTATCCAACTAAAACTGCAAGTATAAATACTATAACATCACATATAGAAAAATGTATCAGTCAAGGCAAGGCACCAGATTTAGTTATTATTGATTATGCGGATTTGATTAGACCTGCAAAAGCTGGTGATAAAAGATTGGAATTGAATGATATTTACGAAGACTTGCGTGGTATTGGTGGAACTTATGGAATACCTATTTGGACTGCATCACAAGCGAATCGTTCATCATTGGAAGATGATGTTATTGAAGGAGGCAAAGTTTCAGAATCATATAATAAAATTATGATCGCAGATTTCATTATGTCTCTATCAAGAAAACTAAATGATAAAGTTGGTGGAACGGGCAGATGGCATATTATCAAAAATCGTTTCGGTCCAGATGGAATGACATTCCCAAGTAAAATAAATACAATGACTGGACACATTGAGATATATGAACCATCATCCGATATGGGTAAAAGTGTTTCAATCACAATGAAGGGCGATGTTAATGTTAAGAAAGCTCTTTCACAAAAGTTTAAAGAATTGGAAGGATTCTAATGGCATATTTGAATACACCTATACCAATTATAGATGCATATGTTCGTGGTAATTTTTTAAGAGACCAAAAAGATTTATTTGATAAAAAATTTCCGTGTCTTATTATAGGTATGTCATCTATTCCTGGACAAGCACCATTATTCCATTTCGTTATGGAAGATGGTGGTGTATGGTGGAGAATGCCTATTCATGCTTTTTGTTGGAAAGAAGATACACCACAACAAGAATTAGATGAATTAGTTTTGTGGGATTCATTTTCTTATCATGTATCCGCAACAGAATTTCCATACTTAAAAAATAAAGTTGTAAAATTTATTTCAAGACGAAGAAAAGAATACAAAGGTAGATATTTATTTACGTTAGATTGGGCTGCTAGCACGGATTCTGGAGATACAAATTATTTATTCTCCGAATATCCATCACAACATAAATGCGGACACGTAATAATGATGGATAACGGCAATTTTGCCATACAACCTAATAATCGTTTTTTGCTTCATGATCCAGCATTCACTACAAAACAAGAACTTGTAGTAGACAGAATGTATAACAATACTCTGTGGACAGCTGAACGGAATCACCGATGGGTTACGCCGGACACGGAAAACATGAATTATGACCATACTGATTTGGATGCCGGTGAATCCAACGAAGAACGGTCAAAGCACTATAACGAGAGGTTAAATGAAAATACGAATCAGTCATCAGAACGGTCAGTATGATATTACCAATCATTCTGATTTATGTGAACTGTTTTGTACGCCAGATGGCGAAACACCACAATATCTTTTTGAAAATGGTTGGTTGCCATATTCAAATGAAGAATGGTATCAATGTAGATCATCAAGAGTAAAGATTAAACCTATTTCAGCAAGAAGAAAATTTCAACTTGCAAAGATTAGAATTAGTAAATCTGGTGACTACAAAGAAATTTTTGAAAAGTCAAAGTATCTTTATGATCCAATCATAGAAGATTTTTTAGACACGGTTTTATCGTTTGATCACGAAATATATTATTTTAACAATAGTGTATTTGGTGTTCTTAATTGGTTTGGTGATATACCATATTTTTCACTTGTAGTTGGTGGAAAGTTGCGTAGAGAAGGTATAACTCCTATGACTTGTTATTTTTTCATAAATGAATTGTTAGGCCATACTTATCCATATCTTTATATTGGTGAATGGTATGAACAATTTTTTTACAAATCACATTATCCCAACTTTGAATGGTGGGATGGCCAATCTTGGAATGTGGGAAACTCTTAAAAAAATAATTTAGCAAAACCCAATTTTTTTCTTTCAAACGGTATAGTTATTGCTATACCGTTTTGTTTTATACACGCAAATCAACGTTTTCAATAAAAAAATCAATGGAGAAATAAATGGACATTAGTAATAGAATTTTGTCTGAAATTACAGTTTACATGAAGTATGCTCGTTTCATTCCCGAAAAAAATCGTAGGGAAACTTGGGAAGAATTGGTAACAAGAAATAAAGAAATGCACCAAAGAAAATACCCACAACTGAAAGATGAAATTGAAAATGTCTATAAAATGGTATATGATAAAAAAGTTTTACCATCAATGCGTTCTTTGCAGTTTGGTGGTAAACCAATTGAGATTTCTCCAAATAGAATTTACAACTGTGCTTATTTGCCAATAGATGACTGGCGTGCTTTCGGTGAAGTGATGTTTCTTCTTCTTGGTGGAACCGGTGTAGGATATTCAGTTCAAAAACATCATGTAGAAAGTTTGCCACCAATTCACAGACCTAAATCAAAAGAAAGAAGATTCCTTATCGGTGATTCAATCGAAGGTTGGGCAGATGCCATTAAAGCCCTAATGAAATCATATTTCACCGGTGGTTCATCTATTCGTTTTGATTATTCAGATATTCGTCACAAAGGTGCAAGACTTATCACAAGTGGTGGTAAGGCACCAGGTCCAGAGCCACTACGTATTTGTATTGAAAAAATTAGGGCAATACTTGACCTTAAAAATGACGGTGAACAATTATCATCTATTGAAGTTCACGATATTGTTTGTCATATTGCAGATGCAGTTCTTGCCGGTGGTATTCGCCGTGCTGCTCTTATTTCTCTTTTCTCTGCTGATGATGATGATATGATTTCATGTAAATTTGGAAATTGGTGGGAACTTAATCCACAAAGAGGCAGAGCTAATAACTCGGCAGTTCTTCTTCGTAGTAAGGTAACAGAAGAATTTTTCAAATCACTTTGGAAGAAAATAGAGTTATCAAATGCAGGTGAGCCAGGTATTTATCTTTCTAACGATAAAGATTGGGGAACAAATCCTTGTTGTGAGATTGCACTTCGACCATTCCAATTCTGTAACTTATGTGAGGTAAATGTTTCGGATGTTGAAAGTCAAGAGGATTTGGAAGCCAGAGTTCGTGCTGCCACTTTCATCGGAACATTACAAGCTGGTTATACAGATTTTCATTATCTTCGCCCGATATGGCAAAGAACAACTGAAAAGGATGCACTTCTCGGTGTTGGTATGACAGGTATAGGATCAGGTAAAGTTCAGAAGTTGGATTTGAAAGCTTCTGCTAAGGCATCAAGAGAAGAAAACGAAAGGATTGCAGAAATAATTGGTATAAATAAATCTGCAAGAACAACAACTATTAAACCTGCTGGTACATCATCATTGACATTGGGTTGTTCATCTGGCATTCATGCATGGCACAATGATTTCTATTTACGCCGTGTTCGTGTTGGTAAGAATGAGGCAATTTATACTTATCTTATGATAAATCATCCTGAATTGGTAGAAGATGAATACTTCCGCCCACATGATACTGCTGTCATTGGTGTTCCACAAAAGTCACCAGATGGTTCAATACTTCGTAGTGAAAGTCCTTTGCAGTTGTTGGAACGAGTAAAATGGTTCAATCAGAATTGGATTAAACCCGGTCACAGAACAGGTATGAATACTCACAACATATCTGCAACAGTTTCTATCCGTGAACATGAATGGGATGCAGTTGGTAATTGGATGTGGGAAAATAAAGAACACTTCAATGGTCTTTCAGTATTGCCTTATGACGGTGGAACATACATACAGGCACCTTTTGAAGATATTGATGAAGAGAAGTATAATAAGTTGATGGAAACATTACACGATGTTGATTTGAGTAATGTTATTGAAATGGAAGATAATACAGATTTGACTGGCGAATTGGCTTGTGCCGGTGGTGCTTGTGAAATAAAATAAAAATAACATATAGTTATTATTGAACAATTTTGGTAAACAATGATTAAATTAAAGAAATTATTGGCAGAGGGTGGGAATATGTTTCCCGATACAGTTGGTATCAAACAAAATGAGATACCGGCAACTGTCTCAAAAATTGAGACAGTTGTATTAAAAGAAATAGGTCTCATTGGTTTTGGAACAGACTGTTTCATACTCGGTAGTGCAGGAAAGAAACCAGAAGAACAACTATCAGGTGATTTGGATATTGGTGTATCTATGGATCAAATTGCATCTGCTAATAATTTAAAATTAAGTCAAGTATTAGATTGGTTAATAAAAAAATTAGAAGAAATGGGATATGAGGCAAAGCCCCTTCGTGGATTTTCACAAGTTTCAATACCATTCCCGATAGAAGGCAGAGTAACGGATGAATCCGTACAAGTTGATTTTATGTTATCAAATAATTTAAATTGGACTAAATTTGTTTATTCATCTCCAGATTATTCAAAGGGAGAATCTAAATATAAATCTGCATATAGAAATTTTTTATTGGCCGCTGTAATTTCTGGTTATGAATACGAAATATTGAAAAAATCAGAAAAGGGCGTTCCAATAGAAGTTCGTAAGTATTCATTACGTCACGATAGAGGAGTTTATCAATTAACAAAAAGTTTTGCAGGAAAGGAGGGTAGTATAATAAAAGCCGGCAAAACAATTCCAGGTGGTGAAAAGTTCTTAACACAAACACCAGAAGAAGTTGTTGATTTCTTTTTGGGAAAAGAATATACACCAGACGATATATCTTCGTTTGAAAAATTGTACGATATTGTTTTTAATAAACCAAGTAAGGTTTCGGAAGTAAAAGATTTAATCCGTAAGTTATTTATAGATAGTATAACGAAGGCAAAACTACCGATACCTGAAATAATTTAATTTATACACAGGAGGTTTTTATGGCTAAACAAGAAATTTATACACAATTGGCAAACTTGTTTAATGAGTTCACAGTTGCACATAATTCAACAAAAAAGAAAGACGCAGCAGTTGCTCGTAAGGCAGCAAGTGCAATTAAGAAATTGATTACACCATATAATCAAGCATCTGTTGCCGAAGCAAAAGCTGCTAAATCATCTAATTAACTTTTTTATTTTAATTATTTGGAGGTTATTATGGTAACGCTAAATTCTATTCTTCGTAGAGACAATTTGTGGGATGATGTTGTAAATCAGTTGTCAAATACACATTTTGATTTGCCTCGTTTTAATACACAAACGTTAGTTAAAGACGTGGATGGAGTTCGTAACATTTATGCGGAAGTTCCTGGATGTGCAAAAGAGGATATTAACATTACGGTAAAAAATAATATCCTTAATGTAACAGGTCACAGAAAGTTTGCAAACATCTTTGGTGAAAAAATAATCGAATTGAGATTTGAATTACCAAACGGTAAAATCAAATATAATTTGAAAGGAATTACTGCTAGTGTTGAGGATGGTATTCTTCATATTTCAGTTCCGTATGAAAAACCAACGGAACCAGAAGAAATAACAATCAAAGTAAAATAAGATTAGATGTTCAAATTAAGGGTGGTGGAAACATCACCCTTTTTTATTTCCAACATATTTATATGTACAATAGTATTTTTCACAACAAGGCAATCAAATGGGATGGCGTAATGTCAGAAAGAAAACTAAAAGATTACAAAAATGTGTTGGCAAAAGTATGTTTAATACTAGGGACTTTCTTCAATCCGCTTGGATTCGATGCGGCTTTTGCTTTAGTAACAAAACTTACAAAGAGTTACATCGTTACCGATATTATATTCTACTCGGTAGCGCTGTTCTTTTTTGGACTTTATTTTTTATTATCCCGTAAATAAACCGGAGGAAAAGATGAGCATTTCATCAAGAGTTAAGTTAATGAAAGATGCAGAGAAACTGCTTGGAATAATTAAAGAAGAAACAGAAGGCGTTGATACAAAAGTAGAAAACGCTGTTAAAAAAATGAAAGAAGTGTGTACAGAAAAAGGTGATGTAGTTTCTGCTTTGATTGAACTATCCAAGTTAGTGGATCAAAAAGAGTATACTTCTATATTAAATTCAATAAAAGATATTCATAAACAATATGAAAAGTTTGAAGAAGATGCTTTAATTGTAGTTGATGCACAGTATTTAACAAAATATACAGAATCTATCAAAGTTGCCCTTCTTGTTTATGCAAAAAACAAATTCAATAATAAAGAATTGGCACTATTAACAAGTTGTTTTTAATTTAAGAATAAAATAAATAATGAGACTTACCTACGGAAATAAACTCGGTGGAGTACCACGCACAAATATACGTGTTCCGGAAGATGAAACAAGATATAGTCCAGTTTTGAACGAGGATGGAACTCGTAATAAATTACAAGATTGGCGTTTATATTTTAAGTCGTCTTCTGATGACGGAATTTTACCAGAGTATAATAATCTATTCGGAGAAAAAGGTGAGTTTGAAGATAATCAGATTGCATATGCAATAAGAGATATAAGACTTGTACCAATCTATGATGAATCAAATACTAGATTAACAACTATTATTGCTGGTAATGTTATACCTGGTAGATGGGATTTGGTTGCGGATATTTACTTATACTTAAAAAGAAAAGTTGTAATAAATTCTATTGGTCAAACGCCGATTGAAGAAGTTATGTCCGGTATATTAAAAAGTGATGTGTTACTTGCTTCTGGACAACTTGAATATAAAATAGAAGACTGTATAAACGCAACACAGGCACCATTAACATCTTCTCCGTTTCTCCCATTTACAAACAATATATCATCCGGAATAGTAAATACAAATCAAATAAGTTGGTATTACAAATTTTCAGTAGATGAAATTGAATCTTTATCCGGATTAGATTTTAAACAAAAATCAAATACAACTGATTCTGATGTTGATTTGGTTCAAAGATTGAAACAAGAAAGACCCCAACCACAAGATGTAAAATTAGAACAACCTATAATATTTGATATAGTACAACCGCCAGTTTTACCAGATAAACCTTTTTACAAGAAAATGGTTCCACTTGTAAAGAGAGGTGTTGTTCCAAAAGGTAGAGGCGTTGTTTCCGAAGCTGGAGAATTTTCGGTAAATAATAATGGGGAAATGATTACTTGGGATGGCTTTACACTGGATTCAAACGATATTAGAATAAATGAAAATGGTGGAACGGAAACACATGATAATCCTATAACACAAAATATAGTTTGGCAAACTATTTGGAAAACGTGGATGGGATATAAATTCGATAATATTAGTATAGATCCAACGAATCCAAGATTAGATGATGGTAAAGATTATTATGATGGAATAATGTTAGCATTAGAAGCCGATGGATTCCCGTTACAGTCTGATTTTGCCGATGGATATTATATTCCGAGAAAGTCGAAATGGTTGAGAGTAAGTACGAGACTTGACGATGATGGTTATGAAAATATTTGCAGAGGTAAAACAAAGTGTGTTGAGAAATTACCAAGCGATGATTGTTCAAAATTACCGTTTGTTGTTACTGATGCAAAGAGAAGAAACGATTTAGATAAATACACTCTAATATCAAAAGATACTTCAAAGTTTTATCCAATACCAGGAAAACCGTGTTATCAGGGATTACCAGCAACTTATGATGCCGTTATACATTATGAACACACATCAAGTAAAGAATGTTTTGATGGAAAAATAGGAGAAGATGGTAGAGTTTATGGATCAAGAACTATTAAGTATAAATATGAAATAGTTTCTTCTTCACAAGTTTTAGTAGAATGGGAAAACATAATAAGAAACACTATTGACAAGACTTGTGAATGCATAGAAGTTTCTATACAAAATCCTCCATACATAGATCCAAATGATTTAAAAGAGTGTGATGTTTTACATACGGACACAATTTTTACAGTTTGTCCAGATGACGGTAATTACTATTATGAAAATAGAATTGTACCACCAAATGCAATCCCAACAAGATTGGAAATAAGACACATAGATAGAACAAACTGTCACGATATGTCTAAACCCGCAGTATTTCATAAACTTGCATTTGAAAAAGATATGTTGAATGGATTGAATATAATAAAAACAGATGGATCTTTCAATAGTAACGCATCAATGAGTATTATGTATACAAGTTCTATGCAAGGTGATACTAAAAAATACTACACCGATATAGTAGATGAAGAAAATATTACACAGTTTTCATTATTATATGCTAACATTTCTGGCTCAGGTTCTTTAAAGGTTGGAGAAAGAGCAAAAGATACTACATCAAAAATAAACTATTCACAATATAAATTATTTACAAGAGATGATAATTCTTCATTTTCTTTTTATTCAAATGGTATATTGTCATCGGAATCAGATCATGTATACATTATGAAATTTGATAAAGATTCTATGAAAGATAGAATTGATGCTGGTAATTTACAAATAACTCTATGTGATCCATCAAATCCTACAACTTTAATAACACTCATAGATACGTCACAGGATCCAACAAATACCAAATACTTTGATGAATCACCATATTATTCTTTTGATTTGGTTAGTGGAAGTTTATTAACAGGACTACATTCAACGGGTATTGGAACTCCAGATACAAATTCTACGTACAAAACTTATGGAAAAATATATCCAAATATGGGCATAATAATATTTGATACCAATAAATTTGTTAGTGAATTAAATTTTGTTGTAGACACGGACAGTAATGTTGATGCTAAAAATGAATTGCAATTATTTGAATCAATAAAAATTGCAGCTCAAAATGGTTATCCGTTTTTTAGTAGAAATACTTTTAAAGATACCGTAACACATTATTTCATTAGAGTTCCCGCACATCATGCCAACTATTCAAATAATCCAACATTTGCACATTCTGCGGTTGGTAAAGGAAAGATAAAGAATAAAAAGTTTTTCATAGAGCCAACTACTTATGTAACAACCGTTGGATTATATGATGATAATGAAAATTTGGTTGCCATAGGGAAGTTAAGCAAACCATTAAAGAAAACAATGGAAAGAGAATTATTACTGGATGTTAGACTGTCTATTTAATAAATTGCTTGCTTGTTAAATATAAAATTAGTATATTAGGGTTACTTATTTAATAAACTTAATACCGTCATGTCCGATTTTTTCCAATACCCCATACAAGAAGTTACTGTAAATCTTCCAGATGTTGTTATCGAAAAACACGAAAACATTTGGGTAGTTCGTGATGATTTACTTCCGGGTGGAACAAAAAGACGCTTCCTTTATCGGTATCTTCAATCACAGTCTCATGTAACTGAATGGGTATATGCTTCACCAAGAGTTGGCTATGCTCAAGTTGCACTTGCATATGCTTGTAAAGATTTAGGATTGAAGGCAACCGTAGTTATTCCAAAGGGAAAACATTTACCACTAACCGTAGAGGCACTATCTATTGGTGCAAACATTATAGAAGTTCCTATGGGATTCCTAACCCATATTCAGCATGTTGCTAAAAAGTATGCAGTAGAAACACCCGGTGCACAATTACTACCGTTTGGTCTTGACCATCCTATTATCATTGATGAAGCTGCTAGAATTGCTAGCCAATTGTCAATCAAACCCAAAGAAGTTTGGTCTTGTATAAGTTCAGGTGTTTTGTCCAGGGGATTGCAGAAGGCGTGGCCAGATGCTAAAGTGTATGGGGTTAGGGTTGGCCATAATACAACAGACAGAGAGAGGGGTAGAGCAGAATTATTCATATCAAAATATAAATTTGAACAAAAATGTAAAACCGTAGAGAAACCACCGTTTCCTTCTTCGGATTACTATGATTCAAAAGTTTGGTCATTTATTAAAGAACACGCATCGGAAGATGCATTATTTTGGAATGTAGGAGGTTAAAATGGATTGGCATACATCGAATCCTAATGTTACGGTAGAATATAAAAAAGATTTGGATATAACCGTAAAATTTCGTAAATTAGTTTCAGAAGCAGTAACACCACAATATGCTCAAGACGGTGATGCTGGTATGGATTTGACGGCAACATCTTTTAGAATAACCGAAACTTTCATGGAATACGGAACAGGCATCGCAGTAGAAATTCCGTATGGTCATGTTGGATTACTTTTTCCAAGAAGTTCAATAACAAAGGCACCACAAGGAGTATCACTAAAAAATTCAGTTGGTGTCATTGACTCAAATTATCGTGGTGAAATTCTTGTTAGGTTTGAATTGCCTTATCCCGGTATAAAACCCTATGGTATTATTCCAGTTGTTGGTGACAAAGTTGCTCAACTATTAGTTATTCCATATCCAAAAGTTTACTTGGAAGAAGTGCAAGAATTATCAGATAGTAATAGAGGCGAAGGTGGTTTCGGTTCAACCGATAAGAAATAATTTTGATATTTATTGTAAACAGTTTACATAACAGAGAGAATAAAAATGGCAAAGTTAAAAGACTTATTACCAAAAAAATCTATGAACGAGAGTGGTCTTTCTCGTTTAGCAAAACATATGGATGAACATGATTGTGGAACAATAACTGCATTTCGATCAAAAGAAGGATGTGGTGGTGAAGATTCCGCAGAATATTCTTTGGATGATAATAAAAAAAGAAATAGACAGTTGTATGCAAACCTTGAAGTTCTTGGATACGGTGTAACAAGAGTTGATGGTGCTTATATTGAAAACTTTGGAACAAAAGATGCAAAAGAAGTAAAAGAAGATGTTTACTTTGTTGTTGATTTAAAAGATAAGGGAACATTAAAAACTGATTTAATGAGACTTGGTGAAAAATATATGCAAGATTCTATTTTATTTATACCAAAAGGTGGCAAAGGTTCAATGTTAATTGGTACAAATGAATGTCCTAATTCTTTTCCAGGTTATCACAAGACACAAACCTATAACGATAGAAACATGGGCAAGGGTGGGGAATTTATGACAAAGGTAAAAGGAAGACCATTTATATTTGAAGATACTATGTTAGAACAAACTGGTGTATACAACTACTATGATGTTGCAAATAACATGGGCAAATGGGCAATGAAAACAACTGTAAAAAGAGACTGGAAAGATATTCAACTTTAATTTTATGAGGTTATATTATGAGCCGTTCATATAGAAAAAATCCTATAATAGGCAATGCTGGAACTTCTGAAAAGTACGATAAAGTTCATGCTCACAGAAAGACAAGAAAACAAATTCGAGATCATATTACTTCTACTCACGGTGATTTGGAATTATTGGAAGAAATTATGATGCCAAAAGAAGAAGAAGTATCTGACACTTGGACTGCATCAAAAGACGGTAAAACGTATATTGATCCAATAATACGTGATGATGATACAGAATTTATGAAAGAAGTTAAAACAAAAATTATGAGGAAATAATTGTTATGAATTTTATGATGGTTGAACCAATAAATACAAAACTTTCCGCCTATCATTTTGATGGAACGAGAGAATCTGCATTGGAAGCAATTGATAAGTGGGATGGTATAACATCAAATGTTGATGGTGGGGTAGACTATAAAATAATTTTCAATGATGGTTCTGTTGTTATGCCAGGAGATTATATTCTTATGATTGATGGTAAACCAATTGTTTGTTCACAAAAAGAATTTGTGACAAAGTACAGAATAGTATATGATATGAGAGATAGAATAGGAAGTTTTTATTCAATAGATTAACAAATGGTGTTTTGTGGAAGAAGATTATTTCCAACAATTTTACGGAATGGATCCGTATTTATCAATAACTGCCGAACAAATAACATACATAAAAGAAAACTTTGATAAAGAATATGTCAAAGACCGTCTGGCTGAAATAGCAATGACATATCCACTACCTTATGCGGATATTACAATTGAAAGCGCTCAAAGTGAGTTTCTAAAATTGAAAGGTATTCGTTGGAATGAAATCCTAAAAGAAGGTGAGTGGTTTCCAAGAAAAGCATCCGAACCAAAATATGCTTTGACTTATGATGGAAAACAGTTATATTTCAGTCGTCTTAATACTGGTAACGATGCATCAAACTATTTCCAACAAAAGAATCGTTGGGAAGTTGATGCATCCGTATCACCAGGTCCTGCTAGAACATGGCAAAACCATAAGTTTATGAAGTCACTTATGGGTTCTATGTATTCTCTTAAAATGGAAACACTTGGTAAATCAGAATTAAGAACAATGTTAGGATTGCGTAAATACATTTGTTCACAGTTCAAACCTAATGTTGCAAAGTGTATGTATGAAATGTTAGGTGCAAAAAATGTATTGGACTTTTCTATGGGATGGGGTGACAGACTTGCTGGATTTTACGCAGCATCTTGCACCGAACATTATGTTGGATTGGATCCAAGAGTAGAAAATCATCCGATATATGATGAACAAGTCCAGTTTTATGAAAAGAATTTAGGTTTCTTTGAGGGTAAGAAGAAAACAAATTTCTATCAATCACCAGCAGAAGATTTTGATTTCTCACAGTATCCAGAACATTTTGATTTGGTATTTACATCGCCACCATATTTCAATGTTGAGAAGTATTCTCAATCCGATACACAAAGTTGGGTTAGATATAAAGGAATTGATATGTGGAATAAAGATTTTCTACACAAGACGCTTGGAAATATTATACCTTCATTGAGAGTTGGTGGTATCATGGCAATAAACATTGCAGATGTTTACACAAATTCCGCATGGTCTACCGGTAGACAATGGTTAGAGATAACAAATCCAATGAATGATTTTTTGGTAGAGAATGGT
>Ga0129333_10000601_pt1 | contig 30240 bp, 27 predicted proteins | sample CPB6_08_DNA_FD_94474 | JGI IMG/M metagenome (GOLD analysis project Ga0129333, IMG submission 94474) | Freshwater to marine salinity gradient microbial communities from Chesapeake Bay, USA - CPBay_Sum_0.6_0.8_DNA | ecosystem: Environmental > Aquatic > Marine > Coastal | place: USA: Chesapeake... | reverse complement strand
TGGAAGACGACGCGCCGGTCCATCCGACCATCGCCGTTGTCGTCATGGAGAATCACGATCTTGTCCTGCGCGGGCCGGTCATACTTGCCGGGAACGAGGGATCCACCCTCCTTCCAGGACTCGGCGACCAGGGGTCGACGTCCGTTCGGGTACTCGGGTGTCTCGGCGACCCAGAGGCGACCCGCACCGTCCCATTGGACGGCGATCGGCTTGCGGACAAGCGGCTCGGCGGCGATGGCGGTGGCGGCGAAGCCCGCGGGCAAGCTGAGACCGGCCGCGGTGCGGTCGGCGCGGCGTGGACCGCCCGCTGGATAGCGAAGGTCGGCCAACTGGGCTGCGGGAATGCCCGCATCGAGTTCGGTGGAGCCGGAGACCCAGGCGACGGCTCGGCGCAGGAGTGTGCGGATGCTACCATGGGCAAGCGCGGCCGGCGAACCTTGGAGCACCGTGACAACGCGGCGTGACTGGCTATCACGCGCCCAGACCTGGGCTTGTACGTCGTAGATGGAGACCTTGTCGCCGGCCGCCCTGCCCTTCCCGAGCTTCGGGGTGAAGGCGGAGCAGAGCACCTGCGCGGCGGGATCAAGGTCGTGCTCGTAGACAATCTCGCAGTCGAGGTTGAAGCTGGCGACGTCGCGGGTCAGGGGATGCGCGTCGGACTGGAAGTTGAGCAGGTGGAGGTCGCGGTTGGTTCGGGTCGCGTCAACCCAACCCGCGCCGCCAACCTCGCGACCCCAGGCGGCATCGCCCAACGCGAGCGCGCGGCCGATGACAACCACCGCCCCGCCCTTACGCACAAAAGCGAGGATGTCGGCCTGTGACTCGGCAGAGAGACGCCCGGCGCGAGCGCGATGGAGCACGAGGACCTCTGCCCGGGAAAGCTCGGGGCTGCGGGGTTGCTCGATCCAGCTTACGGAGTCGGCGGTGGAGCCCAAAGCGGCCTGCAACTCGGCCCGGGTATCAGAGGAAATAACCAGCCGGGTAGCGGCGGCCGGGGCGACTGCCGCCCAGACCAGCATCAGCATGGACGCGAGGCAGCGGGGCATACGCAGGAGACAACCCGGAGGGGCGCGTGGTTCCTCCGAGATACTGTGCAATTCCCCTTAACGCACCTCGAGGGCTGCACCAAGTGCCGCAAGCAAGTCGCCGATAGGCTCGGTGCCGACGGAGAGCCGAATCAAGTCGGGCTCCAGCCCAGCCTCGCGGATGCGGGCGCGACCCGGCTCTGACGTCACCATGTCGTGATGCGCAAGCCAGAGGAAGGGACACAAAAGTGAGAAGCGCAGGCCGAAACTGGGTCCCTTTGGAAGCGCGATCGCGTCATAGAAGGTCCGCAGGTCGCCCCTGAGGTCGAAGGTGATGAGCGCGCCGGGTCGCCCGACGCCCCGTGCCACGGCGTCGTAGGCGGCGGCGGTGGGCCCGCGGTCGGCGGCGAGGACGCGCGCGACGGCGGGATGGGTGGCGAGAAAATCCGCGACGAGCCGCGCGTTCCGGTTCTGCGCGGCGGCGACGGCCTCCATCTCCGGCAGCTGCTCGTCCAGCGCCCGGGCATCGCCGGGAGCCACGGGTCCGACCCAGCCGAACGCCGCCGCGCGGAGCTCGTCGGCGCAGGGTGCGGAGGGATGGATGACGATGAGACCGGCCATGAGATCGCCGCGTGAGCCGGAATACTTCGTGAGACTCGTGACCAGGATATCCGCATGCGGCATCAAGTCGACGTTGACGATGCCGCTGGAGGAAGGATCCAGGATTCGGAGGGCCCCCTCGCGGGTTGCGAGCGCAGAGAGATGCGCGAGATCGGGCGAGGCGAGCTTCGGATTGTTCGGCAGCTCGGCGAGGACACCGGCTACCTTTCCGCGATGCGCAGCAAAGAAGCGCTCGATGGCTGCGAGATCCGCGACATCATCGATGACCGTGAGTGTCTCGCCGGGCGCGAGTGTCTTGCGTAAGAGCTCGGAAGAGTCGACGTAGAGCCAGCCGAGTTGAAGCCAGGCCCCGCGTCCCTGCGGACGCTGCACGGCGCGGACAGCATGCAGGGCGGCGGCGACGGCATTCATGCCGGAGGGCGTGACGCGGAGATCACCCGCTGTCGCTGGTCGAACCCAGGGTAGCAGCGCGGCGGAGGCTCGCTCGGCGCATCCCGAATCGACGGGGGCGCGGCCGGCAAGCCACTCCTCGGCCGCGCGCGAGGCGAGGCGAAGGCCGGCGTGCTGGACCATCTTGGCCACGCGCTCGAGGGACGCGGCGTCGACCTCGAGCAAGGCCCAGGCCCCGAGGTCATGGACACGGTGCGCGACGGGCGCGGCGAGTTCGACCGCCTGTTGTGCCGCCCGAAGCGAGGTCAGCGCCAAGCTCCTCGTCGAATCAAAACCGGCGGCGGCCGCGGCGCGGTCCCGGGCATGCGCCACAAGTTCATTAAGGACGAACCTTGGGTAACCGCCGCGAATGCGCGACCAGACAGCGGGATCGCGGCGCTCGTAGCCATCGACGTCCGCGAGGGTCGGCAGGCAAACCACCGTGCCGTGGGGATGTGACGGCAGAACCGTGCCGAGCGCGGGCTGTCGGAATGCGCCCATCAGCTCAGAGTCCAGCCGGCAACTGCTCGTTGGCCAGCATCTGGTCGAGCGTCTGCCGACGGCGGATGAGGTGCACGGCACCGTCGCGCGCGAGCAACAACTCGGGCGCCTCGGGGAATGAGTTATAGTTCTTCGCGCTCATCGAGGCGCAGTAAGCACCAGCCCCGCCAATCACGGCGAGGTCGCCGCGCGCCACCACGGGCAACTCACGCGGTGCGAGCGCCTCGGCGTCGCCCGGCGCGCAAGTTAGCAAATCCCCGGACTCGCAGCAGTGCCCGACCACGACGGTCGGCACGCGGGCCGAGCCCTCTGCGACTGGATAGAATGTGATCGGGTGCTGCGCGCCGTAGAGCGAGGGCCGCAGGATCTCCGTCATGCCGGAATCAAGCTTCACGAAGGTGCGCGTGTCGGTCCGCACGACGTCGCCGACTGAGGCGAGCACCGCTCCGGCATTGGCGACGAGGAAGGTGCCCGGCTCGATTTCCAGCCGGAGTTGCTGGCCATGCTCAAGGGCGAACGCCGCGAAGGCAGCGCGAACCGGCGCGCCGACGATGGCGGGGTCGGTACCCTTCTCGCCTGCGACGCGCGCGACCTTGTATCCTCCGCCCAGATTGAGCGTGTTGACGCCGGGAAAGCGCGCAACCAGGGCGAGGCTCACGGCGACGACCTCCTGCCAGACCGCCGGGTCGCTGCCGGAACCGATGTGGGTGTGGATGCGCGTGACGCGGAGCCGATGCTCGGCGGCGATCTCCGCGGCGCGCTCGGACTGGGCGTGCCAGATGCCGAAGGAGGAGTCGGGTCCGCCGACGTTCGTCTTGCCGGTGCCGCCTGAGCCACGTCCGGGATTGAAGCGCAGGCCGACCGCATGGCCGGGGCGCGCGCGCCCGATACGCTCGAGTTGGTCAAGCGAGCAGGCGTTGATCTCGATGCCGAGTCCGAGCAACTCCGCGAAATCATCGGGCAACTCCTGGGTGGAGAGACTGATGCGCGCGGGCTCGAAGCCGGCGCGGAGGGCGCGGCGCACCTCCCAGCCGGAGGAGGCGTCGATGTGGAGACCCTTGCGGTGGAAGATGCGGAGGATGGCGGCGCTCGGGCTGGCCTTCATCGCGAAGCGAACCGTCAGGCCGAAGGCGTTGGGGAAGGCGAGCATCGCATCGGCCTGCGCCTCAAGACGCTCCTGCGAGTAGACATAGCACGGCGTGCCATGCTCGGACGCGATGCGGCGGGCGAGCTCACGGGAGAGAAAGGGCGTCTCGATGGACACGAGGGCGGACGATGCGGCGACCGCCCTGCCCTTCCAGCCTTTTCCCTGTCCTACGCTTGCGCGGCGGCGCGTCCTCGGCTGGGATGAGGGTCGCCATGGCCGACCTCGACACCCTCGTCGCCCCCGCGTCCGCCGCGGGTGTCTCGGCACTCGCCCTCATCCGGGTCGATGGCCCGCTGGCGCACGCCCTCGTGACGGCTGCCCTCCACCGGAGCGCCCCGCCGGCGATGCGCCACGCTTCGGTCGGGCTCTGGCGCGGGATGGATGGCGCGGCCATCGACCAGGTCGTCGTCACCTGCCACGCCGCAGGTGCGTCGCACACCGGCAACGCCGCCGCCGAGATCAGCTGCCACGGCAACCCGCTCATCGTCCGGCGCATCGTCGAGGACTGCCTCGCGCGCGGCGCGCGCATGGCGGAGCCGGGCGAGTTCACGCGGCGCGCCTTTCTCAATGGTCGCATGGATCTCGCGCAGGCCGAGGCCGTCGCCGACCTCATCCACGCAAGCTCCGAGCGTGCGCTCGAGGCGGCGCGGCGCCAACTCGCGGGCGAGCTCGGCCGTGCCATCGCCGGCTGGACCGACGAGGCTCTCGGGGCGCTCGCCACGCTTGAGGCGCACATCGACTTCCCTGAGGAGGACTTGCCACCGGAAAATCCGACAGGCCCGCGCCAACGCCTCATCGCCCTGGCGAAGGCCTTGCAAGCGGCGGCGGCGACCGAGCGACACGACGCCGCCCTGCGATCGGGCATTCGTCTCGCCGTCGTCGGCGCGCCCAACGCGGGCAAGTCGTCGCTACTCAACGCGCTCGCTGGTGAGAACCGCGCGCTGGTCAGCACCGAGCCTGGCACCACGCGCGACTACCTTGAGGCACGGGTCACCGGCCTGCCTCTCGCCGTGACCGCGGTTGACACCGCGGGCCTGCGCAGCGGCGGCGGCGAGCTGGAGCGCGCCGGCATGGAGCGCTCGCTCGCGCAGGCTGAGTCGGCCGACTTCCTGCTCGCGGTGGTCGACCGCTCGCAGCCGCCGCCGGAGCTGCCCGCGCGCCTGCTCGCCCGACTCGTCCCCGGACAAGCCGCGGTGGTCGAGAACAAATCGGACCTGCCGCCCCACCCCGCCCTCGCGCGCTGGCTCCCCGAACTACCGCGGCTCACCACCTGCCTGACCTCGGCCGAGGGAGCGCAGGCCGCCCGCGCGGCCGTCGCCCAAACCCTCGAGCAAGCCGACCTCGCCCCCACGGGCGACGCCCTGATTGTCTCGTCCCGCCACGCCGACGCCCTGCGCCGGGCCGCGGATAGCCTGAACCGCGCGGCCGATCACTTGCGCCAGGGGTCCCGGGAAACCGAACTGGCCGCAACCGAGGTGCGCGGGGCCATCGACGCCTTGGGCGAGGTCATCGGACGGGTCGACAACGAGCGTATGCTCGACAAGCTCTTCGCTTCCTTCTGCATCGGGAAGTGATTCCCTGCGGGGGGTCGCCCCGCGATGTCACCCAACCCGAAGGAAATCAGGCTCGGCCCCGGCCGGCCTTACGACGTCCTCGTCTGCGGGGCCGGTCATGCCGGCGTGGAAGCCGCTCTGGCAGCGGCCCGCATGGGAGCCGACGTCCTGCTGCTGACCGGCAATGTCGACACCGTCGCGCAGATGAGCTGCAACCCAGCCATCGGCGGACAGGCCAAGGGACAGATTGTGCGCGAGATCGACGCCTTGGGCGGCGAGATGGGCATCACCGCGGACGTGACTGGTATCCAGTTCAGGCTCCTCAACGCCTCCAAGGGGCCGGCCGTCCAGGCCCCGCGGGTCCAGTGCGACAAGAAGGCCTACCAATTCCGCCTCAAGCACGTCTGCGAACTCCAGCCCAACCTCACCCTGTTCCAGGCTCAGGTCACCGGCCTCCTTATAAAGGACGGAAAGATCATCGGAGTTCAGACCAACCTCGATCTCGACTTCCATGCGCGAACCGTGGTCGTCACAACCGGCACCTTCCTGAGGGGCTTAATGCACATTGGTGCGAACAAAACCGAGGGCGGCAGGCTGGGTGATTTTTCTGCTAAGTCGTTGAGCAACAGTTTTTTAGAATCAGGAATCGAGCTAGAAAGGCTCAAGACTGGGACCCCGCCGCGCATCCTTGCCTCGACCATTGATTTCTCGAAGTGCACCGAGCAACCAGGCGACCCCCACCCCACCCTTTTCGCCTTCCACGACACGCGCCAGACGCCGGACCTGTTCCACGTGGAACAGACTGGCGAGCGGCTGCCTGGCTGGGAGCCTGGGACTAACCAAATATCTTGCTGGATGACGGAGGCGACGGGCGAGACTGGGCGCATTGTATCGGAGAACCTCCACCGCTCGCCGCTTTATGCCGGCGAGATCAAGTCTGTTGGCCCGCGCTACTGCCCCTCCATCGAGGACAAGTTCGTTAAGTTCTCAGACAAGGAGTCACATAAGCTCTTTCTGGAGCCTGAGGGGCGAAACACCAATGAGTGGTACATCAACGGCTTATCGACCTCCCTGCCCTTCGAGGTTCAGCTCAAGATGCTGCACTCGATCCCGGGACTCGAGCGTGCCGTCATGCTGCGCCCAGCTTATGCCGTCGAGTATGATTTTGCCCCGCCCACCCAGCTATGGCCGACACTGGAGTCCAAGAAGGTCGATGGCCTCTTCTTCGCTGGACAAATCAATGGCACCTCTGGCTACGAAGAGGCTGGTGGTCAAGGACTTGTGGCAGGAGTTAACGCGGCGGCCAAGGCCCAGGGCCGCCCTGCCCTCGTACTCGGTCGAGACGAAGCCTACATTGGCGTTCTGATTGACGACTTGGTGACCAAAGGCACCCAAGAGCCCTATCGGATGTTCACGAGCCGGGCTGAGCATAGGATGCTTCTGAACCACGGGAGCGCTGAGATGCGTCTGGTGAGCCATGCGGCCGCCTTCGGCCTGGTCCCTGCAGATCGCCTGCACCGCATGCAAGCCAAGCGCGAAGCCGTTGAACATTGGGTCGAGATGTTCGAGAAGCTAACCATCTCGGGCGGGATCATTGGCGAAGTGCTCCGACGATCGGTCGAAACACTACCTCCACATCTGCCCGGAGGGTTCCAAGAGTTAGCCACGCCAGTTCAAGACGAGATTCTATACCGCGTCCGTTACAAAGGCTATCTGGAGCGGGAACGACGCCAAGTTGCCAAGCAAAGCGACCTGGAGGCCTGGCGCGTGCCGGCTAATTTTGATTTCACAAAGGTCTCGGGACTGAGGAAAGAGGCCCAGCTCAAGCTGGCAGAGGTCCGACCTCAGACTCTAGGTCAAGCCAGTCGAATCAGCGGCGTGAATCCGGCAGACATCACGCTGCTGATGGTTCTGTTGCGGGCTAAGCGATAAGCCGCTAAGGGTAGGGCGGGGGGCTTGTTCCACGTGGAACAGGCACGTTGCCACGAAGGGGTTACATTTCAGTTACAGGCAAGCGAAGAATCCCGCATACCATTAATAACCAATGTCTTATGCTTGTGTAACTTAACCGTAACATTCGTCTTAATGACTCGTCCTTGGTTCTTCTTGGTCACAACTTCTAGGCATGGAAGAAAACCATCTCAAACGCGTGCTCGTGGTGGATGACGAAAGCGACGTCACCGAACTGCTGGAATATAAGTTCAAGCAGGCCGGCTTTGCCGTGCGCGCGCTCAACGACCCCTTGCGCGCGATTGGATTGGCCCGCGATCTGCGACCGGACCTGATTGTGTTGGACGTCATGATGCCCGAGCTGACCGGCATCCAGCTGCTGAGGATGATTCGTGCGGACGCGCTTCTACGTGATACGCCGGTGATGTTCCTGACCGCAAAGGGCGAGACGGAAGACCGGCTGAAGGGATTGGAGACCGGCGCGGATGACTACCTGGCGAAGCCCTTCGACGCGAGGGAGCTGCTGCTGCGTGCCCAGGCACTGCTGCGCCGTGCGAAGTCGACTGCCGTCTCTCCCGAGACACGGCTCGCCGCCGGACCCATCGTCCTCGATCTCGAGCGCCATGAGGTCACGGCCTCGGGCAAGCGCATCGATCTCACCGCGACGGAATTCAAGTTGCTGCGCATGCTCGTGGAGCGAAAGGGTAGGGTGCAGTCGCGCGACCAGCTCCTGACGGATGTCTGGAACTACTCGCCCGACCTCGAGACGCGTACGGTGGACACGCACATGCGGCGGTTACGCGAGAAACTGGGCAAGGCCGGCGAAACCATCGAGACGGTGCGCGGGGTGGGGTACCGCGCGATGGACTGAGGCGCTTTCTCGCTCGCAGGGAGCGAGCACGACGGCGACGATGCTGGCATGACGGGAACGCAGACATGGCTGACGGTCTTGGCTTGTGTCGCCAGCGGTGTCGCCCTGGGCGCGGGCTGGGTTGGCCGTGCCGTTGCGCACCGGCAGTCAGGAAGCTGGATCATCCGGCGTCTCGGCCTCGAGCGAACGGTGGCTGGACTCGGCGCGCAGGCGCGCAGCGAGGAGGAGGCGGCGCTGACCTCGGCGCGGCGCGTCGAGGAGATTCTCCAGCACGTCACGCAAGCCATGGTCGTGGTCGACGGACAGAACCGCCTGCGCGCGGCGAACCCTCGGGCGCGTGAGCTGCTACGGCTGGGCGAGGACAACCTCGGCGCGCCTTTCGTACCGCTCGCGCGCAGCGCGGAGCTCGTCGACTTCCTGCAGCAGGTGCGGGGTGGCGTGGGCGCAACCCGGGAGATCGAGCTCAACCGTGCGCCTGCGGGCAACATCTGGATTCGAATCGCCGGCGCGCCGCTGCTCGCGGACCCGGCACGCGCTGGGTCGGTCGTGCTGGTCGCTGAAGACATCACGCGCCTGCGGCGCCTCGAGTCGCTAGGACGCGAGTTCGTCGCCAACGTCTCGCACGACCTGCGCACGCCCGTGACCATCCTGCGCGGCTACGCCGAGACGCTCGCCCAGGACCATGCCACGCTGTCTGCCGAGGACCGGGCTCGCTTCATTGCGAAAGTCGTCTCCGCAACTGAGCGGCTCGCCAGCCTGCTCGAGGGCATGCTCGCCCTCGCCTCGCTCGAGAGTGGAACCGAGGTCCGGCGAGAGCCAGGTGCGCTGGCGGCCGCCGCCACCGAGGTGACCGAGTCGCTCGCCGATCGTGCGAAGGCCGCCGGACTCGGACTGCGCATCGAGATTCTCGATCGAGAGGGTGCGACGGATCCGACGCTGTCGCGTCGTCTCGTGCAGAACCTGATCGACAACGCCCTTGCCCACGCACGGGAGGCATCCGAGGTGGTGGTGCGGGTGCGTGGCACGGCGCTCGACGTCGAGGACAACGGCGTGGGCGTGGCGCCGATGGACCTGGCACGGCTCTTTGACCGCTTCTACCGGGCCGACCGTTCGCGCCGGCAGGGTGGGGCGGGCATCGGGCTGAGTATCGTGCGCCAAATCGCCGAGCTGCACGGGGGAGGGGTCTCGGCCGAGCCGGTCAAGCCGCGCGGTTTGCGCATCCGGGTGACGCTCTCGGCCCCCTAAAAGCAGAATCCCGCCCCTGAAGGGCGGGATTTCCTACTTAAAGTGGAGCGGGCGAACGGATTCGAACCGTCAACATCCACCTTGGCAAGGTGGTACTCTACCAATTGAGCTACGCCCGCAGACTGAGGAGGGATGAGCACACCCAAGGGGTCATTTGCTGTCAAGCCTTTGCGCCAGCCGGTCCCGGATGAGCTTGGGGGCGGGAATCATGCCCGCCTCGCGGATCTTGCCCGCGGCCTCCTCGGAAAGCAGCCAGCGGATGGTCTCGGCCTGCTCGGCCACCCGGTCCTCGCGCACGCAGAGAACGAGAGGGAGGCGGAGAGGGTAGTCGCCGTTGAAGATATTGGTTTCGTCGGGCGAGTAGGCGGTCGCGGAGCGGCCCTCACGGCCGTCCGACACTTGGAGCAGTTTCCCGACCTTGGGCGGCAGGGGGGCGGCGCTCACCAGGATGGCGTTGGTCCGACCCGTGACGCTCTCACGGGCAAGGGCAGCGTCGACGCGCTGGCGCACGTTGGGCTTGAAGGCGCGTCCGCCGAGCGCGATGCCCTGGAAGAGCGCCTGCGCGATGTGGCGGTCAGGAACAGACGTGAATGTGAGCACGGGCTCGGACATGCTCGCGCCCGGAACGTCGGACCAGAATTTGTAGTCGTCGCGCTGTCCGGATCCGAAGATACCCGCCAGCGTCGGCAGGTTGACCTCGCGAAGTGGGTTGGAGGCATGCACGTAGACATAGGCCGCGGCGGCACCGAGCGGGAAGCGGCGGATCGCCTTACCGTCCGCAGCCTTGTCGACGATGTCGCTCTCGCGGAGAAGGAGAATCCCGAGATCGACCTGTCCATCAACCACGCCCTGTCGAGCGGGCAAGCTGCCATCGAGACGCACCTTGACCTTCTTCCCCGCGGCTTCGGCGCGGCGGGATAATTCTCGTCCCACGGTGTCCGCCAGCGCATCGGTCCCGGCAATCTCGGTCGCAGGAAGCGCGGCGGCGAAAAGACAACAGAGGAGGAGCAGGCGCATGGACGAAAACGTGTCAGCCGTGTGTGCCCGTGTCGAGTTCAGGCCACTGCACCAGCTTACGGTGCAAGGTTCGGCGGCTGATACCCATGAGCTCGGCGGCCTTGGTCCGGTTGCCGTGGGCCTGCGCCAGTGCCTCGCGCAGGAGACGGCGCTCGTTCTCCTCGCGATCGAGGGGGTGGGCGGAGGACGGGGTGGACGGCATCGCTGCGACGGGCGCCGCCCGCAGTCGCGGGTCAAGATCGCCCGGCTGAATCTCCTTTCCGGGATGAAGCACCGCGAGGTTTTCCGCGGTGTTGCGGAGCTCGCGGATGTTACCCGGCCACGCGTAGTCGCAGAGGGTGGTGGCGGCGGCGGGCGAGAGGGAGGGCGGCTGCGTCCGGTTCTCGTCGGCGAACTTGCGAAGGTAGTGCGCGAGCAGGACGGGGATGTCGTCGCGTCGCTCGCGCAGGGGCGGCAGGCGCAGGGGGACGACCGCGAGGCGGTAGTAGAGGTCCTCGCGGAACTTACCCTCGCGGACCATGGCCTCGAGATCACGGTTGGTCGCGCAGACAAGGCGGAGGTCCAGGGAAATCGCCTTGTGCGAGCCAAGGCGCTCGATGCTACGCGACTCGAGGAAGCGCAAGAGTTTCACCTGGGTCGGGGCATCAATCTCGCCAATCTCATCGAGGAAAAGAGTGCCGCCATCAGCCGACTCAAAGCGTCCTGTGCGTCGCTCGGCCGCGCCGGTAAAGGCACCCTTCTCGTGTCCAAAAAGCTCGCTCTCGAGCAAGTTGGCCGGAATGGCCGCGCAGTGGACAGGGACGAAGGGCCCCTTGGGGCGACGGCTGTTCTGATGGATCATCTGGGCGAACAACTCCTTGCCCGTGCCCGTTTCGCCCGTGAGCAGGATCGTGGCGTTGGAGGGTGCGACCTGGCGCACGCGCTCCACCGCATCCTGGAGGGCGCGCGATGAGCCGATGATCTCGCCGAGGGCGAACTTGCGGTCGAGCCGAACGCGCACACGGTCGAGTTCCTCCTCGGTCGAGCGCGCCTTGAGACCGCGCTCGATGACGAGGGCGAGCTTGCGCAGGTCGACGGGCTTCTGGAGGAAATCGTAGGCGCCGCGGCGCATCGCCTCGACCGCCGTGTCGACATCACCGTAGGCAGTCATCATCACGCAGACGGGCTTGGCGGGCAGCCGCAGCGCGCGGTCCAACACGGTCATACCGTCCTCCCCGGCCATGCGCAGGTCAGTGACGACCGCGGCGGGAGGCACGTCCTGCATCAGGCGCGCGGCCTCCACGGCATCACGCGCGACAAAGACCTCGTAGGTGTCCTCGAAGGCCGCGCGCAGTCCCTCGCGCGTGTGCTTCTCGTCGTCGACGATCAGGAGCGTTGGTTTCATGCGTGGGGAGGGGAGGGGAGGGCGGTGGCGAAGGCGCGCGCCGCTCGCTCGGCCAGGGCGGCACGCGCACGCTCAGCCTCGGTCAGGCGGGTGCGCTGGTTGGCGTTGGCCACTGCGGCGAGATCATCGAGGTCGGCGAGATAAACCCCGTCCACGGCGCGGGCCTCGGGGTCGATATTGCGCGGCACACCAAGATCGATGAGGAGCAAGGGCCGTCCGTGGCGTCGAGCGACCTGCGCGGCCAGCTCGCCTGCGGCAAGCAGCGGACGCTCAACCTGCGAGCAACCGACCACAATGTCGTGCGCGTGCGTCTGCGCCAGAGCGGTGGCGAGCTCGATCGCGGCGCCGCTCAGCTCGCCGGCAAGTGTCGCCGCATTGGCGAAGGTGCGGGAGGCGACCGTCAGGTCGCGCGCACCGCGGGAAACCAGGGCTTGGGAGACGCGGCGCCCCGCATCACCCGTGCCCAGGACAAGCACCCGTGCGTCGGCGAGCGAACCGAAGGCGCGCTCGGCGAGCTCCACCGCGACATTGCCGAGGCTGACCTGACCCTGGCTGATACCCGTGTGCGTGCGTGCCCACGCGGCGGCCTGGAAGGCGCGCTGGAAAATCCGGTTCAAGACGGGTCCAGTCATGCCACGGGCCAATGCATCGGCGTAGGCCTCCTTCACCTGCCCGCCGATCTCAACCTCTCCGACCATCTGGGAGTCGAGACCGGCGGCGACGCCGAAGAGGTGCTCGACCGCGGCCAATCCGGGCACGGGGCGAAGGTGGGCGTCGAGCGATTCCGCGCCGCCGCCAGCCGCGTGGGCCAGGGCCGTGCGCAGATGAAGGGCGGCCGCCTCGTCACCCAGGGCATAGGCTTCGAGTCGGTTGCAGGTCGCGAGCAGCACCACCTCGGCGAGTCCAGCCTCGCGGGCGGCGGCGTAGAAACGGTCAGCTCCGCCCTCAGGCAGGGCGAACGCGGCGCGTGCGTCCAAGCCCGCGGTGTGGTGCGTCGCGCTGAGCGCGACCAAGGTCGAAGATCTCGTCGCCATCAGCCGTGTCGCGGGAGTGAGAGGAGAAACGCCACCAAGGCGGGGATGAACGCAAGGAGCGAGGCGCGGGCGAAGGCGGTGCCAGCAAGTTTCCCGCGGCGCCTCAGCACGAGCACGGTAAGACAAGCGACCCACGCGACTCCGGAGGCGACAAGCTTCTCGAGTGCGACCGCCGCGCCTTGCGACCAAGCAACTGCGCCAATGGTCAGGGCGAGTCCGAGCATCCAGACAGCGGCACCCAGCAACTGGCTACCCATGCGGTCCAAGGGCACCAGCGAGGGCAAGAGTGCGTAAAGCCCGCCGAAGCGATGCCGGCTGAGCGCATGGTGCTGTAGAAGATAGGCCGTGGCGTTCAAGGCCTGCGCAATCAGTGTGCAATAGGCTAAGACCGCGGCGGCGATGTGGAGGGTGATCCACGGCTGCAAGTTGCCGCCCGTGAGCGCGAGCTGGGTGGCGATGAGCAGGGCGAGCCCGGCAACTAAACCGACCGCCCAGTCCGGCAAACGGTGTCCGAAGGTCAGGTCGAGAAAGAGGGCGAGTCCGGCGGTGCCCCAGGCAATCGAGGCAAAGATTCCGGCGGACGAGGAGAATCCGGCGATGCCCAGCGCCACCAGGGTGGCCGTCAGCAAAACTAGGCCGAGACGAACACCCCACCGACTGGCCAAAGACCAGCCCGTGCCACCCTGCCACCGCCCGAGCAAATCAAGGCCCGCCGAGGCAAGGAAAAGAGCCGCAGCAAGACTCAGCCCCTGGCTGACCGTTTGGGGTTGCATGAGGTTTAACTTTAGAGAGGTGTGACATTTTGGCAATGTCAGACCTTTTAATTGTGTATGTTGCTGTCCATTAGAGTTATAGGTCTTTTATTGCCTTTATATGTATATCCACGAGCCTCCGTTCACTCCATGAGCTACGACCCCTATGACTTAACTCAACACGCCCCGCGAAGCCCTAGGGTTAGGCTGGGGGGCTTTGTTATCCTTCCCCGGATGTTGGACAAGTGCCGGGCGACCCTGAAGGGCAAGGCGGGCGACTACGAGTATGGCTGTTCGCTGGATCAGGCCCTGCTGGATTTTGTCGGAATCGACGCCGAGGCACTCAAGGCCGAGGTCGCCAAGGGCAAGGGCGACGGCGAGCTGTTGGCCTGGATTCGCGAGAAGGCACGGCACCGCCGCCTTCCCCACGAAATCGAGGCCTTCGGGCAATGGCATGAGCGGCGGACAGCCATGACCCCGGATCGCCGACTGAAGATGAACGGTCTACAGTCCGCATCCCCGGCCGGCGCCGCCCGGGATGACATCGCGAGCTGGTTCGACCTGCTCGATTTGGATGACCATGCGAGCTTCGGTGGAAAAGTTTGATGGCGCAGACAGGAACCTGGCCGCCGCGACGCTGACTATACGAACCAACACCATGCGCCACGCACTCTCCATCCTCGCCGGTATCCTCGTCGGCGCCCATGCCCTCGCCGCTGAATTCGACTGGAAGACCCGTTTCAGTGAGGGACTCGTCGACGCGGATGGCAAAGCCGTCGATGTGTCGACGCTCAAGGGCAAGGTCGTCGCCGTCTACCACTCCGCCCACTGGTGCCCGCCCTGCCGTGCCTTCACGCCCCAGTTGGTCGCCTTCGCCAATGCCCACAAGGAGAAGCTCGCCGTGGTCTTCGTGAGCTACGACCGCACGCCGGCGGACATGACCAAGTACATGAAGGAGACGAGCATGCCCTGGGCCGCCGTCCCTTTCAAGGCCCCGTCCGGAAAGAAAATTGCCGATGAGAATGGCATCCGCGGAATCCCCTCGCTTGTGGTCTACGGACGCGACGGCGCGCTGGTGACCAAGAACGGGCGCAACTTGGACGAGCTCGCGAAGATCCTGAAGTGAGCCTGAGGGGCGCTCGGCGCGTGCTGATGGTGTGCACCGGCAACATCTGCCGGTCGCCAACCATGGAGGCAGTCTTCCGAGCTCGCGCCACGCGGCTGGGCATCGACATCGAATTTGATTCCGCAGGAACGGAATCCCAGCATGTCGGAGAACCGCCCGACCCGCGCTCGCAGGAAGCGGCGCGTGGGCGCGGATACGAACTGAGCCACCTACGGGCGCGGCGCGTGCGCGCGCCTGTGGACTTCGAGCGGTTTGACCGAATCCTAGCCGCAGACCGCTCGCACCTGGCATGGCTTACATCACGCTGTCCGCCCGAACACCGCGCGAAGTTGGCCTTGGTGCTCGACGACACAGACTTGCCAGACCCCTACTACGGGGAGGCCGAGGATTTCCACGCGGTGCTTGATGCGGTCGAAGCGGCCGCGGAGAGATGGCTGCGATCGGCCGAGAGCGCCTAGTCGGGTGAATGTGGGGTTGCCCATCCTCCGGGTCGGGGTTGGATAACTGAAGATGTATCAGGTCACCTTCAGCGACCAGGCGATGGCGGAGCTCAACAAGCTCCCCACGCTTGACCAGATGACGGTGGTGGAGGCGTTCTCTGCGCTCACGCCGGAGCTACTTGCCAAGGGCAGCCCTGAGCTGGGCAAGGTCCGGCGCGAGGGCCACACGTACCGACGGCTGCGAGTCGGCGACTTCCGCGTCTACTTCGAGTCCAAAGGCGAGGCGCTGCATGCCCACTTCATCCTGCACCGTCACACCTACACCGATTTTGCCTTCCGGAGCCACCTGCCCGTCGACATCGACGAGTCGTCGGTTGAGCAGCACAAGGCCTTCTGGACCTTCCTGGAAACCCCTCCCAACCGTGACCGAACCTGAGAAGACGACCTACGCGACGCCCGAGGAGGCGGCGCGCATCTACCTCCTGCCCAATCTTTTCACCGCAGGCAACATGCTGTGCGGGTTCCTCTCGATCAAGGAGTGCATCGAGGCGCGCTTCATCGAGACGGTGGCCGCCGACCGGGCCGCGCATTACAAGATGGCCGTCTGGTTCATCGTCATCGGGTGCGTCTGCGACCTGTTCGATGGCCGTGTCGCACGTGCCTCGGGGCGCATCTCCCTGTTTGGGGCGGAGTTCGACTCGATTGCCGACATCATCTCCTTCGGCCTGGCGCCCGCGCTGATGGCTTGTTTCCTGCTCATCCAACCGAGCCAGGCGGAGGACCTGCGTCTCGTCACCTGGTTGCTCGCGTTCGTCTACCTCGTCTGTGCCGGGGTACGGCTCGCCCGCTTCAACGTGCTGACCAACCCGCTCGTGCCAGGCAACGAATCGCGGGTACAGGGCGGCGACTTCGTCGGCCTGCCTTCGCCCGCCGCCGCCGGCACGATCGCGTCCATTGTGCTCGTCATGGCGCACCTGATGGGATCGGACAACGACCGGCTCGACGAACACCGGGTTGCGCTGCTTTGGACACTGCTCCCGCTCATGCTCGCGCTCTCGTGGTTGATGGTGAGCAATATCCGCTTCCCTAGCTTCAAGAAGCTCTCCTGGTCGGCGCGCGCGCGCACGCGTATCTTCGTGCTCATCATCGTGCTCGCCGTGGCAGGCTACCGATTCAAGGAGTACGTTGTTCCGGTCGCCTTTGTGAGCTACATCGCCTTCGGCGTCTTCCGTCACTTCTTCCTCCTAAAGCGCGAGGAGACGGATCCCGCTCCGGACGACGACGGTCTCTGAATGACCTGTTGGTCTGGTGCGAACAACCCGTGCCCAAGGGACGCTGGGAATAAGGCGGTAGTTATCCACGGTCGGTTCACGGTTCGACGATGGCGCGGGATGGCGTGGTGACAGTGGGTTGCGCGGTTGTTCACGACCAACGCCCCTCTGTGTACTATGACTAGACTATATGAAGATAGGTTAAGACAGGCACAGGGAAGCCGGGGTATCCTTTGAGATTGAGGGGTTGCTTAACCGGCAGGTCCTCGTTCACCCTGTCGGCGTCATGAAGTTCAAGGTCAATCGGAACCATTTCTTCAATGGTCTCACCACCGTCACCAACATCGTCGGCGCAAGGGTGACCATGCCCATTCTCCAAAATGTGCTCATCGAGGCCGAGGGCGACACGGTGACCCTGACCACAACCATCATCGACATTTCTGTCTGCTGCCGAATCAAGGCAACCGTCTCAACGCCTGGCCGCATCACCCTCCCCGTTAAGCGCCTCACCACAATCGTCCGCAACTTGCCGAGCGCCGATGTCACCGTCGACCTCGCCGGCAAGGAACGCGTCAAGGTCAGCTCCGGATCCTCGACTTTCCAGATCACCGGAATGGGTGCGGAGCAATTCCCGCCCGTCGCGACATTCACCGGAGCGCCCACCGCCAACCTCGACCAGGAGGCCCTCGGCGCGATCCTCCGCAAGGTCAGCTACGCGCAGTCGACGGATGAGAACCGCTACATCCTCAATGGCGTCTTCTTTGAATTCGAGGCATCCAAGCTCAACGTGGTGGCGACCGATGGACGCCGTCTGGCGAAGTCCGAGTTGGCCCGCACGGGCGGCGGCGAGGCCGCGGGCCTCATCCTCCCGGCGCGCACCATCAACGAGCTGACGCGCTTGCTCAAGACCGGCCAGGTCGCCTTCACACACAACGAGCGTCAGGTCGGATTCCTCATCGATGTGCCCAAGAACGACGAGGGACTGGTGGACAAGATCCAGCTCATCTCGCGCGTCGTCGAGGGCAACTACCCCAACTACCGCCAGGTCATCCCGAAGGACACCGGTTTCAAGGTGCGCCTCGAGCGCGAGAAATTCCTCGAGTGCGTCCAGCGCGCGGCGTTGATGACCGATGAGCGCAACAACACCGTCCACATCTCGGTCTCGAAGGAGCGCCAGACACTGGAGATTTCGGCCAAGTCCGCCGCGGGCGAGTCAGTGGAGCCCATCGCGGTCAAGTACGAGGGCGCGAACGTCAACATCGCCTTCAACCCCACTTACCTCGTCGAACCCCTCAAGGCGGTGACCGAGGATGAAATCGACCTGGAGATCAAGTCAGATACGGATGCCGGCGTGTTGCGCGGCATCAAGGAGACGTTCCTCTGCGTCGTGATGCCGCAGCGCGTTTCCGCCTGACGGAATCAGAGGCCTAGGCTGGAGACGTCCGGCAGGGCCGCAATTGCGGCGAGGATACGTCGTGATGCCTCGCCATAGCGGTCGTCATGCTCGCGCCCAGGATCCAGCTCGGCTGCCGGGATGGCTCGGCCGAACCGCACCCGGATGTGCGCTCCGCCCTTTGGCCACTTCGCCCCACGGGGCAGCACGTCGCGGGCTCCGCGGATGCGAATCGGCACGACCGGCACACCGGACTTGAGCGCGAGCAGGCCGGCTCCCGACTTGGCAGGTTGTAGCTCTCCGTCAGCACTGCGGGTTCCCTCTGGGAAGATGAGCAGGGCGCGACCTTCGGCGAGGACGGCGAGCGTGCGCCGGATGGCCGAGAGGTCAGCCTCGCCGCGGTCGAGCGGGATGGCACGGCAGGCCCGGATGACACCGCCGAAGACAGGATTTTCGAACAAGGTCTTCCGCGCGACGAATGCAATCTCACGCGGGATGAGCCCGCCGACCAGCGGAGGGTCGATCATGCTTTGGTGGTTCGCCGCGAAAAGGCAGGGGCCTTCGGGGACGGTGTCCCAGCCCTCGGCGTCCACGCAGGCGAAGGTCTCGGTAAAGAGACGAGCCCCGTGGTAGACCAGGTGGTACGCGAGGTTGCGGGAGGCGAGCAGCATGGTTCAGCCGCGCGCCGCGCGGATGAGCACGCCGACGCGCTCAACCACTTCGCCGAGCGTGAGGGTGGTGTTGTCGATGCGTGTCGCCCCAGTCGGGCAGACCATCGGGGCGGTTGCCCGGGATGCATCCTGCCGATCACGCTGGTCGACGGCGTCCGCCTGGCCCTCGGCCGCGCGCCGCGCGGCGCGTGCGGTGGCGTCCGCCTCGAGGAAGATACGAATCTCAGCATCGGGCAGGATGACAGAGCCGATATCCCTCCCCTCCATGATGATTCCGGCGAAACCGGCGTTGCGCGCAGTTTCCACGAGCGAGCGTTGGTAATCGAAGAGAAACCCGCGTACGGCAGGCAGCGCCGCGAAGCGCGAGACTGCAGCGTTGACCTCAGGGCTGCGCAGGTCGCCATCGGATGGCACCATGCCCCCAAGTGTCAGGCGGGCGGAGGTGCCGGCGAGTTGCGTGCCGAGGCGCAGCGAGGGCAGGGCGGCGGTCACCGATGCATCGGTGGGTGAGGCGCCAGCATTCAGCAGAGCCCGGGTCACGGCGCGGTAGTGCGCACCGGTATCGACGTGCATCAGGCCGTGCTCGGCGGCGACGGCACGACAGGTTGACGACTTTCCGGAAGCCGCACCACCGTCGACGGCCACGCGCACAAATCTCCCTCGCAGGGCGTCAAGCGCCTGGAAGAACGAGGGGAAGGTCTTCCCGGTGCAGGCCGGGTCCTCGATGGCAATCCAGGGTCGTCCGTCTCCATGGAGATCGTGCGAGCCTAGGATACCGAAGCTCATCGCCACACGATGGTCCTCATAGGTGTGGATGCTAACAGGGCCACGGACGGTGGCCGCGCGAAGCGCCTCACGCCCCGGATGAATAGTCAGGCGATCCAGCGCCGGGTCGGCGCGCAGCGCGGCGGCGGAAGGCTCGACGCGAACGCCAAGCCGCTCGAGCTCCGTTGCCATCGCGAGCACACGGTCGGTTTCCTGGTGCCGGGTGTGCCCGATACCGCGCAGTGTGACAGGCTGCTCGAGCAATGGGGCGAGCGCGGCCAGGGTCAGGAATGTGTCGGAGAAGGCGTTGAAGTCGAAATCACCGCCGCGGAGAGCGGTCCACGATTCGACCACGGTGGCGTCGCCGTCCTTGCGCAGCGACGCGCCGCAACACCCAGCCACGGCGGCGAAGGCGATGTCGCCCTGTAGCCCGCCATCCCGGTAGCCAGACAGGCGGACGCGGCTTCCCGTGCCTGTCACCGCAGGCAGCGCCATAAAGTAGCTCGCGGCGGTGGCATCAGGCTCGACGGCGTACACACCCGGCGCGGTGTAGGCACCGGGTCGGTCACAGGTCCAGGTACCGCCGTCTCGGCGGAGTGGTCGACCAAACTGGGCGCAGATCGTCTCCGTCATGGTCACAAAGGGCTCCGAGACGGTTGGCCCCTCTAGGCGCACACGCAATCCAGGCGCGAGGGGCGCAATCATGAGTAGTGCCGAGAGCATCTGCGAGCTGGCGGATGCGTCGCAGCGGATTTCACCAGCTCCTAGGCCAGCGGTCTGCAATCGGAAAGGGAATCCAGTCGCGGGTTTGCCATCGTCAGCGATGCATCGGGCGCCGCCGGACTCCAGGGCACGGAGAAGTCCCGCCATGGGCCTCGCCCGCATCGCGGCGTCGCCATCGAGTGCATAGTCGCCGTCGGTTTGCAGACAGAGGAAGGCAGTGAGGAACCGCGCGGCGGTGCCCGCATTGCCGACATGGAGCTTGGCGACCTTGCGTGGGATCTGTCCGCCCAGACCGACCACGCGTATGCGGCGGGCGGACTCGTCAGTCTCGACGGTGAAGCCGAGTTCACGGAGAGCCGCGATGAGGATGCGTGTGTCGCGGCTGTAGAGCGCGCCTTCGAGCGTGGTCTCGCCCGCGGCCAGCGCCGCAAGGATGAGCGCGCGGTTGGTCAGGCTTTTGGACCCGGGCACGGCGGCCAGGCCCGTCGCCGGACCGCGGAAGGGCTGGACGACCAAGCGCTCGCTCATGGTCGATCCAGGCCTTGGCGGAAGGAGCGAGCCTGCGTGAGGTACCGGCCGATCGCATCGGCGTCACGGTTGGCGAGCGCAGCGCGCAACTCCGAGGACGCCTGTTCGAGTCCGGCGAGGAGAGGCACAAGATGGTCGGCATTCTCCAGCAGAATCGGAATCCAGAGAGCGGGGTCGCCGGCCGCAACGCGCGTCGTGTCACGGAGTCCGCCGGCTGCCAGATCCAGACGCGGCGTCCCCTTTGAGAGAAGGTGCGCGAGGATACAGGCGGTCGCATGGGGCAGGTGGCTGATTGCGGCCACGGCGTCGTCGTGCTCGGCGGGCGACAGGTGAACCACCTTGCCCCCGAGACCTGACCAGAGCGCCTCCGCCTTCGCAGGCAGTTCGGGGTCCGTGCTGTCATCAGCGGTGACGATGCAGGGGCGTCCGACCAATAGATCGGCGCGCCCCTCGGCCGCGCCGCCGCGCTCCGATCCCGCCATCGGGTGCCCGCCGATGAAGCGGCCAGGTCGGGACAGAAGGCGCTTCGCCGCCGCGTGCACCCCCCGCTTCGTGCTTCCGACATCGGTGACCCAGACCTGGGCCGGCAGGGCGCTGTTGATTGCTTGAAGGAGCGAAGGGAGGGCGTCGACAGGTCCGGCGAGAACCACGCAGTCCGCGCCCGCGACGGCTGCCTCGGGACTCGCGTGGACGACGGCGATATCCTTAACGGCGTCACGGCTGCCGACAGACCTCGACCAGGCCGAGAGTTCAACACCAGGTAGCCGCGCCCTGGCCGCGCGGAGCACGGAGGCTCCGAGTAAGCCGACGCCGAGGACGGCGAGTCGTCTGGGCTGCGGGATTTCCAAGGTTGAAAGGCTGTTCTGTATGCCGCATAACAAGGGAGCGTCCAAGCAAATCGTTTTGCCGGCGGCCGCACATTCCATCCCGTGAACCCGAAATTCGAGACCACCCAGCCCTCGCGCCGCATGGATTTGCGGCAGGAGGCCCGCGACCATCGTTGGCGCCGGATGCGGGAGCGACTGGTGCTGCCGGTGGCGGCCCTGCTTCTCATCACGGGTTTGCTCACCGCGGCTTGGTTCGTCTCCGCCGACCAGCGAGGTCCCAGCGCCGACCTCAAGTACACGCCGCAGCAGCTGGCGGCGATGCGGGCGACAGTCGACGAGCACGAGGAGAATTTCACCACACTCGTCCAGCGTAAGGCCCGGATCAACGAAGAGGATCTGGCCGAGCTGGAGAAGGCGGTGGCCGCGCAGGAGATCTATGTGGATGCGGCAGGTAACCAAACAGCGGATTCAAACCGGCTCGATGGACTGCGCACGCGCCTGCATGTCTACCGGGCGGAAAGACTCCGGGAACAATCGACCGCGCTCGAGGCGGAGGCGACCAAGATAGCCGAGCAGGCCGACAAGGCGCGCGCACTGGGCCAGCCGCACGAAGAGCTAGCAGGCAAGGCCGCCGTGTTGCTCCGGCAGGCGTATGAGGCTGAGAAGGAAATCGGCCAGAAGTGGATGCTTTCCAACCTGGATGCGCCTGGCAGGCGCGCGCGGCTCGATATCCGGCTGCGCCGCCTGGAGGCCGACCCCATTTGGGAAAAAGGACGTGCGCTTGAGCGCGAGGCCGAGGCCTCGGTTGCCGCGGGCAACTTGGCGGCGGCGGAAAGCGCTCTTGGTCAGGCCCTGACGCTTGAGCGTGATTATGCGCTCCGTTTCCGAGATGTACGCGCGACTGAATTCGACCGCGAGTCGCGGTTGCAGGCCAAGCTCGAGACGGTTCGCTCGCTCTCGGTCAAGGTCGTCATCGACGAGATGGTTCGCCAGGCCCAGGCTTGCGAGGCCGCCCGTGAGTGGGACAAGGCCGTGGCCTGCTGGAAATCCGCCACCGAAGCGCAACTCGACCTGATCAACCGATTCCCGAACAGCGTCCATGCCAGCCGCAAGCAGGCCGAGATTTTCTCGGCGTCACAGGCCCAGGCCCAGGCGATGCCCGAGGTTGAGCACTTTCGGACCGGCATGGCCGCGGTGAGGGACCTCCTGCGCGCCGGTGACACCGCGCAAGCCGCGGTTCAGGCCTCCTCGCTCTCGGCGCGGGTCGAGGTGCTCTGTCGCTCGTTCCCTAAGGCGCTCGCCGAATCGGATCCCGACCGGCTTCAACTCAACGCCATTCGTGAGCGTTCGTCCTCGCTCGGGCTGATTCGCGAGTCGTTGGTCACGCAACTCGTCGATCTTCCGGGCGGCAAGCCGCGCAAGCTTCTCCGCACCGAGGTTTCCCAGGCGCTCTATACGGCGGTGATGGGTTCCAACCCCAGCGCGAAGCGCGAGCCCAACCGCCCCGTGGAGTCGTTGACCTACGAGGAAGCCGCCCGCTTCTGCATCCGCCTCGGTTGGTTGACAGGGTTTAAGGTACGACTACCCGACGGAGAGGATTATCTCGCCGCGCAGGGAGATCCCGCGCGCAAGCTCGAGGCCGAGGAGTCCTGGACCATCGACACAGCCGATGGACAGGTGAAGCCCGTCGGAACATCAAAGGCCAACCCGCTTGGATTCCATGATCTCTGCGGCAATGTGGCCGAGTGGGTTCGCTCGGACGATGGACAGCCCACCGCGGTTGTCGCCGGGGGTGACGCCCAGTCCGTCCTCGAGCAGAATATGCCGCTGGCGAGGGTGGACCGCCGCGAGGCCTCGCGCTTGCGCGGTTTCCGGGTCGCGGTGGACCGCTGAGCCGCCGTGCGGGTTTGACACCCCGCCAGGCGGCGGGCAAGGTTGCCCCTCATGCCGGACCCCCGCGGCAATCCCCAGCACCCCATTCGTCGCATCTTCCTCTGGGTTGCGATGTATGGCACGCTTTTGGCCAGCGCCCTTTGGTTGGCCTACGACATCCGCTTCCTCGACGGCGGCAAGACAGGGATGGCGACCAAGACCCTCGAGGACATCTTTACCGGACGGCCGACGGCACTCCTCCTGGTCCTGCCCGTCCAGCTCGCCTTCCTCGCCATCCTTGGCCAGTTCCGCGGCATCCTCTATTATTTCCGGCTCCGCGACGCGCTTCGTCTCGCCCTGGCGCTCTTCCTCGCGAACTGCTCACTCTTCCTTTTCGCAAGCATCAGCAAGGAGTTTGGCATTCCGCGCGGCGTCCTGCTGATCAACTTCAACCTGGCGCTCATCTTCCTCGTCGGCTTCCGCTCCCTTGTCCGCATAGCTCGTGAGCGGATGGCGGGCGGCCGAGAGAGCGGCACCGTCGAGCGTATTGCCATTGTCGGCGCGGGCAATGCCGGCGCCCAGCTCGTGACGGACCTTCAGTCCCGCGCCGGACACGGCATGCGCGCGGTCTGCTTCCTGGATGACGACGTTGCCAAGCACGGCCTTGAGATTCACGGCGTGCCCGTGCTGGGAGCCCCCGAGCAGCTCGAGTATCTCCGCGAGCGCCTCGAGCTCACCGAGGTCATCCTGGCCCTACCCTCGGCCAGCGCGCGCCGCATCCGCGAGGTCAGCGGGCTCTGCGCCTCCCTTGGGCTCCGTGCCCTCGTGGTGCCGTCCATCCGCGAGCTGGTCTCGGGGCGCGTCCGCACCTCGGACCTTCGCCCTGTGTCCCTCGAGGACTTGCTCGGTCGCGAGCCCGCGCGGCTCGACGAGCATGCCATCGACGGCATCGTCGAGGGCCGGGTCGTGCTCGTCACTGGCGCCGGCGGCAGCATCGGCTCGGAGATTGCCCGCCAGGTCGCCGCGCGCCGCCCCGCCCGCCTCCTCATTGTCGACCAGTGCGAGGTCTTGCTCTACCAGTGCGAGCAGGAGCTGATCAACCTCGGTCACGGCGCCGTCGTCACCCCCTTGGTCGCCGACGTGACCGACCTGCCCCGGATGTCGGCGATCTTCGGCAAGTACCGCCCGTCGCTCGTGCTGCACGCGGCCGCGCACAAGCATGTGCCAATGATGGAGTCGCAACCCGGCGAGGCCATCAAGAACAACTGCATCGGTACTGAGACCGTCGCTCGGCTTGCCTCGGAGCACGGTGCGGAGCGCTTCCTGCTCATCTCCACGGATAAGGCAATCAACCCTACCAACGCGATGGGTGCTTCCAAGCGCCTCGCGGAGATGTCGGTGCAATCGCACCAAGCGCGGCCAGGCAACCGCACGCGTTTCATGGCGGTGCGGTTCGGCAACGTCTTGGGTTCAAGCGGTTCAGTCATCCCGCTCTTCCGCAAGCAGATCGCGGCCGGTGGTCCCGTTACTGTCACTCACCCTGAGGTTCGGCGCTACTTCATGACCATCCCGGAGGCAGTCGGGCTGGTCCTCCAGTCCGCCGCGCTGGGCGAGGGCGGCGAGATCTTCGTCCTCGATATGGGGGAGCCGCTGAAAATCATGGATGTCGCCCGCCAGCTGATCGAGCTCAGCGGCTTCAAGCCCGACGTCGACATCGAGATCCGCGTCGTCGGTCTGCGCCCCGGTGAGAAACTCTTCGAGGAGCTTCGGCACGAAGGCGAGGCCTTCGCGCCGACACCCCATCCCCGCGTCTTCCGCTTCGTCTCTCGGCCCCTGCCTTATGCCGAGCTCGACGCATTCCTTGCGCGCGTGCGTGAGCTGGCCTTTGCGGACCGTGACTCCTGCAAGCTAGGCATCCAGCAGCTGGTGCCGGAATACACGCCTTATCTGGAGTGAGCGGCGGTTCGGGCTTCACACGCCCCGCCCCCTGTCGCACGATGGTCACCGCATGGCCAGGAACGCGAAGCCTCAGGTTGGAATCATCATGGGCTCCCAGTCGGACTGGGAGACGATGCAGCACGCCGCGGAAACCCTCCGCGCGCTCGGCGTCCCCTTCGAGGCCGAGGTGGTTTCCGCGCACCGCACGCCACATAAGCTCGTCGCCTACTCCGGTGCCGCGCGCGAGCGCGGGCTCCGGGTGATCATCGCGGGCGCCGGCGGTGCCGCGCATCTGCCCGGCATGGCGGCGTCGATGACGGCGCTGCCTGTTCTCGGCGTGCCCGTGCAGTCCAAGGCCCTCGATGGCGTCGACTCGCTGCTGTCTATCGTCCAGATGCCGGCGGGCATCCCCGTGCATACCTTCGCCATCGGCCGGGCCGGTGCGGTCAACGCCGCCCTGGGCGCCGCCGCCATACTCGCGCTCGCCGATGCGGCCTTGGCCCGTCGCCTGGATCGTTTCCGGTCCGCGCAGACGAAAGCCGTCCTCGCCAATCCCGTGCCCGGTCGCAAGGGCAGGCGCCGCTAAGGTCATGTCGGCCCCGCTCCTTCCCGGCGCGACCCTCGGCATCCTCGGTGGTGGACAGCTCGGGCGCATGAGCGCGCTGGCCGCCCGTCGCATGGGCTACAAGGTCCGCACTTTCGACCCCTCGGCCGGTGCCTGCGCTGCGGCCGTCGCCGACGAGCATGTCGCCGCGGACTGGTCGGATGCCGACGCCCTCGCGCGCTTCGCCGCCGGCTGCGGACGGATCACGCTGGAGTTCGAGAACATCCCGCCCGCCACAGTCGAATTGCTTGCCCGGACCGTGCCCTGCCATCCCTCGGCCGCGGTGCTCGCGACCTGCCAGAACCGCCGCCGCGAGAAGGAGTTCCTGCGTGCCGCCGGCATCCCCTGCGCCGACTTCGCCGTGGTGACGTCGCTCGGGGAGCTCCAGGCCGCGGTCGCCACCATCGGCTTCCCTTGCGTGCTCAAGACGGCCGACTTCGGCTACGATGGCAAGGGACAGGTCAAGTTGCCCGATGCCTCGGCGGATCTCGCCGCAGCCTGGGATAAGATCGGTCGCGCCACGGGTGTTCTCGAAGCCTGGGTCCCGTTCCAGATGGAGATTTCGGTTCTTGTTGCGCGGACCGAGGACGGGCGCACCGCGGTCTACGACCCCGCGGAGAACATCCACCGCAACCACATCCTGCATCTTTCAATCTCACCCGCGCGCGTCCCCGAGTCGACGGCGCGCGAGGCGCGCGAGCTGGCCGTGTCCATTGCCAACAAAATCGGCCTAGTCGGCCTGCTCGCAGTCGAGATGTTCGTGAAAGACGGCCGCGTCATCGTCAATGAGCTCGCCCCGCGCCCGCACAACAGCGGGCACCAGACCTTCGACGCCAACGAGACCAGCCAGTTCGAGCAGCACGTGCGCGCGGTCTGCGGTCTGCCGCTCGGGGGAACCCGGCCGCTGGCGCCGTCCGCCATGGTCAACCTGCTCGGCGACCTCTGGCGCGCGGGCCGCGAGCCCGATTGGACCAAGGTCCTCGCGGATCCGTCCGCCAAGCTTCACCTTTACGACAAGGGCAAGGCCGCCCCAGGCCGCAAGATGGGACACATCACGGTGACGGCGTCCACGGTCGACGAGGCCGCGCGCCGTGCCGAGGCGCTGCACGCCGCGCTCTGATCAGTCGAGCAGCTCGGGACGACGCAGGAAGAAGGCGATCGGCGGCTGGGCCATCACCGCGAAGAGCAGGACTGCCTGGAAGACGGGCGGCTTGGCCTTCAGCCCCGCGGCCTGCGCCAGGTAGTTCTTGGCCATCACCTCGGTGATCATCGCGAAGGCGAAGGCCACGCAGAGCAGGCTGAGGCACCACAGCGCCGCCTTCCATCGTTCGGACCGCATGATGCTGGGCCAGGGCAGGAGCAGGGTGCAGCCGACCGCGATGTGGAAGACACATGCGGCCTGCAGCAGGTTCGGCCAGGTCACGGTCGCCGGGTTCCAGCGCGGCCAGATGCCGGTGAGGTCGCGCAGCGCGTTGAGGATGAGAAACGCGCCGAGCACGGCGCCGACGAGTCGGGCGATGCGGAGACCGGCGGGGAGGGCGGGGTTGTTCATGGTCGGAAGAGGGCGACGTCGGACCACTCGCCCATGACGCGTCCGTCGGAGCGGACCGATCCCCAGGCGGCGCGGGCCTTGGCCTCGAAGTGGGCGCGCACGGCGTCCTGCTCCTTGGCGAGGATGCCGCTGAGGGCGAGGACGCCGCCGGGGCTGACCGCGGCGACGAGGTTGTCGGCGTAGATGCAGAGCACGTCGCTGATGATGTTCGCCAGCACGACGTCGGACGGCCCCGCCCAGCGGAGGCCCTCCTCGAGGCCCATGTGCGCGAAGCGCGCGCTCGCCTCGGGCAGGCCGTTCTCCCGGCGGTTGTCGAGGCTCACGCGCACGGCCTCCGGATCGCGGTCGAAGCCATCGACCTTGCCGCAGCCGAGCTGCGCGGCCGAGAGGGCAAGGATGCCCGAGCCACAGCCCGCATCCGTCACCTTGACTCCGGTGGCGGGGTGAGCGGCGAGATGGTCCATCAGGCGGATGGCGCACAGGCGGGTCGTTGGATGGTCCCCGGTCCCGAAGGCCAGACCGGCGTCGAACCAGATCACCGCCGCGTCCGCCGGCACCGCATGCTTGCCTCGCAACCAGGAGGGCACCCAGTGCAAACGGCCGTGCTCCCAAGGCTTGAGGTGTTCCTTGTAGGCCTCTTTCCAATCACGGTCGGCGAGTTCGGACCGCCCATAGGATTCGGGCAGGCGCTTGAAGGCCCGGCGCAAGTGTGCCCAGGCGGTGTCAGCCTCCGCCGGGGTCTCGAAGTAGCCCATGACGTAATGGGGCTTTCCGGGCCCCTCGTGGTAAAGCATCCACGGAGATCGCGTCAGTTCGCAGAACCAGTCCTCGAGCGGCTGGCTGAGCTCAGCGGGAATTTCCTGGCGGAGCTCGATCATGGCAGGGGACTTTGGCTGAGCCGCGCGATGACCTCGGGTAGGAGCTGATGCTCGGCCGCATGGATGCGATCCGCGAAGGTCTCCAGCGTATCGCTAGGTAGGCGTGAAACCCTGGCCTGCCCGAGGTGCGCGCCGCCATCGACCGCGGCATTGACCCAGTGGACCGTGCAGCCGCTCTCGGCCACGCCGGCGCGCCAAGCCTGTCCGATGCCGTCGAGCCCCGGGAATGCTGGCAATAGGCTGGGGTGCAGGTTGATGATGCGGCCCGGGAACGCGTCGAGCAACGGGGCCTTGAGCACCCGCATCAGCCCGGCGAGCACGACCAGCTCGGTGCCGGCGGCCTTCAGCGCATCAGCCCAAGCCTGCTCCCGCTCGGGGGAGAACTTGGTGCGAAAGGGCCCCGGGTCGAGCAGGGTGGAGGGCACCCCGAAGCGCGGGCCGAGTTCGAGGATGCGGGCGCCCGGGATGTCGCAGAAGATGCCGACGACCTTGGCACGCCCCAGCCGTCCTTCCTGTTGCGCGCGCAGCACGGCCTCGGCGTTGGAGCCGCGGCCGGAACCGAGCAGGGCGATGCGCATGCGACCACCCTGCCGAGACCCGGTGGACGGGCAAGCGACGAATGGCATGCGGTCTGTCCTCGCCCGCGTCAGCCCAACCATCTAACCTTAGGACAAACCGAGCCCATGGACCGCCGAGACTTTGTACGCCACTCCGCCATCCTTTCGGCGGCGGCACTCTTTCCCGCCTGCGTCGAGGCCGCCACCTCGCCCCAGGGCGTGCAACTCGGCATCGACGTGCTCGAGGCAGACGGCTTCCGCGCCATCTCCGGCGGCGTGCGCTGCGGATTGCTGACGCATGCCGCGGGTGTCAGCTCGGATGGTCGCCGCACCATCGATGTTCTTGCGCGCGCACCGGGCGTGCGTCTGACCAAGCTCTTCGGCCCAGAGCACGGCATCGATGGCAAGGCCGCCGCCGAGATCGCGGTCGGGACGATGCGCGATGCGCGCACGGGCCTGCCGGCCTACTCGCTTTACGGGAAGACGCGCAGGCCCACTGCCGAGATGCTCGAGGGGCTCGACGTCATGGTCGTCGACCTGCAGGACATTGGCTCACGTTCCTACACCTACATCAGCTGCATGCGGTACGTGATCGAGGCGTGCTTCTCCGCGCCGCGCCCCGTGCGTGTCGTGGTGCTCGATCGCCCGAATCCGCTCGGCGGCATCAAGGTCGACGGTCCCGGACTCGATGCGCGCTGGAAGAGTTACGTCGGCGCCTACCCGATGCCCTATGTCCACGGCCTGACCATCGGTGAGATCGCGCGCTGGTCCGCCGCGACACCCGGGGTGCTGGAGCTCGACGAGGCCACCCGGCGACGCGGGGTGCTCCAAGTCATCCCGATGCGCGGCTGGCGCCGGGAGATGACCTGGAAGGACACCGGCTTGCAGTGGATCCCCACCTCGCCGCGCATTCCCACGCCGCAGGCCGCCTTCGGCTACGCGATGGTCGGCCTAGGTTGCCAGCTCGGCGATTTCCGCCACGGCCACGGCCTCGACATGCCCTTCCGCTTCGTGACCTACCCGCGTCGCCGGGCCGATGACATCGTCGCCGCCCTCGGCACGCGCGTTCCCGGCCTGACGCTCACGCCGCAGACGATGTCCGACGGTACCCAGGGCGTTTACACCACCATCTCCGACTGGCGCGCATTCCGCCCCTGCAGCTTCTCCGCGCATCTCATCCGTCAGGCGTGCGAGTGGGGTGGGAACCCCTTCCCCCGTGCAAGCCGCAACGAGCGCGACCTCTTCATCAAGCACTGGGGTCGCGAGGCGATCTTCGAGGGTTTCCGTGTCGCGGGCGCACGTGCCGATGTCGAGGGCTGGATCCGCGGCTGGTCCGTCGAATGCGACCAGTTCCGCTCCGCAACCTACACGTCCCGCCTGTACGCCTGAAGAGGTCGGCCTCGCCCTCCATAGCTCCGGCCTGGGACACTTGCGGCGCGCGTCCTGCCGGACGCTTGCCGAAGAAGCCCGGCCGTCGCTCAATAGCTCCGGCCTGGGACACTTGCGGCGCGCGTCCTGCCGGACGCTTGCCGAAGAAGCCCGGCCGTCGCTCAATAGCTCCGGCCT
>Ga0129333_10000600_pt1 | contig 30245 bp, 37 predicted proteins | sample CPB6_08_DNA_FD_94474 | JGI IMG/M metagenome (GOLD analysis project Ga0129333, IMG submission 94474) | Freshwater to marine salinity gradient microbial communities from Chesapeake Bay, USA - CPBay_Sum_0.6_0.8_DNA | ecosystem: Environmental > Aquatic > Marine > Coastal | place: USA: Chesapeake... | reverse complement strand
CGGCCCTGCCCCGGCCCTGCCCCTGCCCTGCCCCGTCCCTGCCCCGTCCCTGCCCCGTCCCTGCCCCGTGCCGTAGCCCGCCCCTAGCAGGAACCGGGAACCGATCGACTGATGCCCCGAAAGGCTAGTTTCTGGATGAATAGAAACTGGAAAGGGGCTTGACAATTAAACTCGCTTTTGATACATTATATGCACAGTTGAGACAGGGACTATCTCATACGGGATGTCCGGTGCTCGACATTCGAGTTAATTGCGATTAACTCGGACGATCTTTACCAGATTGCCAGATCGGAATTATCCGGTTCTGGAGCGACGAAATGTACGGGGCGCGTATCGTGTCCTGTGGCTATCGGTTCGGCAATTTTAACAAGCCAATTCGCCCGAATGGGGAGAGAAGAAACCGGATGCCACAGTGCGATGCGTTGCCACCGTGATTAGTAATCGTCTCTGGAAGTGGAGTTGTCCTTTCTAGGTAGTTGATGCCGAGTTAATCCCGATTAACTCACGGCAGGCATCACGCGGATTTCGCAAGGGGAGACTGGCCAAAGGCTAGTGATCCCACCCATCCGATAGCATCGTGTAGATGCAGGGTCGTCCTACAAGTGAAGCTGGAAATGCCTGCGGTGTGCCGTCAATAGATGGTTCACCTATTCACGGCAAAGTACGCGAAGAACAACGGGAAGGGTCCAGTGCGTCGATGCACAGTTAGACCGCTCATCATGCCATTTACGGGTTGCGGTGAGAAAAGTGCTGCATAGTTCCGAAAGGGTAAAAGCCCTATGCACGCTCGCAGCGATGCGTAATCGCTGCCGTCTCGAATACCGATACGGCATAAAATCACAAGCCACCACACGCCATGTGCGTGATACATCGGGAAAACGAGACGCCCTCGTGCGGTATTGGTAGCCGCACTTGAACAAGTAACCACGAGTTAATCCCAATTAACTCAAGACGAAAGGGAGAAAATGAATGGAATATGGTGGTGTGTAGCGTTTGTAGTGGTGCCAGTGGTCGCTGGTGGAATCTGGTGTGATTATGTGGAGAAGAAATTGAAGATGAAACGACTGCTCGAAAACATCATTTGTTATCTAATCGCCGCCCACATCATCTTGTGGACGGCCTATCACTTCTTGGGCCGCCTCATCGAGGAGGTGGCAAAGTGACGGAGAGTGATCGTATCGCCGAGCTTGAGCGGCAAGTCGCCGATCTCAAGGGCCGATGCCACGAACTAGAGGCGGCATGGCTCGCCGCCTTGAAAAAGGCAGACCTCGGCCCGAGCGAGGTGTGTGGTGTGTGTGGCGAGGCGGTGTGGGGAGGGTGGTGCGGGAGTGGTTGTGTGTTGTGAGTGTGGTGAGTGAGAGTTGAAACACTTTCCCCTCTGCTACCAAGTGGCGGAACAAGCCGAGCCTGTCGCTTGGTTCAGGGCCGCCCGCCGTCCGTGATTGGAGGCTCGATGGAGGTTCGGTTAACACGTAGTCCACGGGTAGCGGAGGGGATTCATTTTCCATCCGGCATGGTGTCGGGTGGGTAGAAGAAACCGAGTTAATTACGATTAACTCAATAGGAGTAAGCATGAAGAAGCAGAAGCAGAATGCGTTCGAGTCGATCAAGGCAGAGCTTGAAAAGCTGGAGGCGATGCAGAAAGCTCTGGCCGATAAGAAGAAGCAGCTCCGCGCAGTGGCTGCATCTGAAGCCCCGCTGAAGATCAGCGGATCCGAATTCAAGGGGCACCCGATGGTGTCCTTCGAACGCGAAGGCTCCATGCCGTGGAGCCTGAGCGTCAAGAAGATCAAGACGATCCTTGATAACGCGGACAAGATCCGCAAGATCGTTGGATAGGTTAGCACCTGCTAACCCGCCAAGCCCTCCGGCGTTGTAGGAGGGCGTTTCTGTTGGAGGAGTTATGAGCCTAATAGTTGTTTTGCTAATCCTCGGGGCGGTCATGTGGCTGATCGTCACAGACCCCGATGATGGGAGTCTGGTATGAGCCAGCGTGACATGGTGCATTTCGCAACGATCAAAGATTTATTCTTGGTGTTGCGTAATGAAAAGGTGCGACCCATCGGGTACATGATACCAGTGCAGGGTGACAAAGTGTGTGTGTATGCAGGAGAAAAGTGGCGGGTGTTCGAGTGGCTGGGTAGCTCACCGGACATACCTTACCTTGTGGTGGGTTAATCCAAATTAACTGGAGGACGACATGAAGAAAGAGATTGATTGCAGCAGCATTGCGGCTGCCGCACAAAGTGGCAACCTTTTCACGATCCGCCCGAATAAGGGCGGAGACCCGGAGCTGTTTCTCCGAAAGGCTGGCATCCTTGTGCCAGCGTGCGATGCGTATGGCACCTCCGCAAAGGGGCTGTATGCGTCTGTTGACTCGGGTGGCGACGAGTACCCGAATGACTCTGCCACCGTCAACGATGACGGATATCAGGCGGAGCTGCGGTATTCTCCGCACCCATGCAGGGAAATCATCATCATGCGGATTCGGTCTGCCCTTAACCGGATTCGCCGTGACGGGTACGAGGCCGTTATCGAACCCGTCGTAAGATTGCCTGACGGGTACTTGGAGAAAGCACCGCAACGGGTAACGGAGTCTGGATGCAACCCTGATTACTGCGCCTACCGTGACGGCGAACCTAACGAGCCAGTGCAAGGGTTCGATAAGTTGCCGATGCGGTTCGCAGGAGGTCACATCATGGTCTCGGTTGAGACTGGGGCGATGTACTCCAAGGTGGTGCATCAGCACGACGTAATCAGGCTCGTCAAGCTGATGGACAGGATCGTTGGAATCCCGTCCGTCATCATGGCGCATGACGATGGGGAGCGTTTCCGCCGCAGGTATTACGGTAGACCGGGGTGCTATCGGTGGAGCAGGAACCGGTATGTAGAATACCGCAGCCTGTCCAATTTCTGGCTGCGTAGTCCTACGTATACATGGGTGGTATACGGGCTGGCAGAGATGGCAGCCACCGCATTCGTCAACGGATGGGATTCGCTGTACGATATCAGCGACGCAGACGTGCATGACATCATGCTCAACTGCGATGTCGAGAGAGCGAAGTATGAGCTTGCACGCATGGTCCGCTCATTCTCTCTGATGAGTACGGCGTGGAACTCGTGCTTCAGCACGCTACCATCGATCAGCCGGAGGGCTGGCAATTCCTACGCGAACACCATGTACACAATACTTGGCCATCGCCCGATGGCATCACTCTGGGATGAGTGGCACATGGACTCGTCCGAGAATGTGACGGGGGTGCATGGATATCGCCTTGCATCGAAAGAGTTTGCGGCAGGCGTGCGTGCAAACCGTGCACGCTACATGAAAATGTTGGGTTAGCACGGTGCTAACCCGATGAGGCAAAAGGTTAGTCGAACTAACCGGAAAGGTAAGTATGGTCGTAGTATATGGAAACTTCAGCCAGACAGCAAAGCTGCTGGCGTCGTTGATAAACAGGCACTACCCGTGCGTGGCGTCACACTACGGACACGGGCGTGCTGCGCTGCAGGCGGAGCTTGGTCATCGAACTGACACGGTTATCAACTGGGGCGTCAAGCTGCCCCACGATAATCGTGCGGCAGAGTGGGTCAACAGACGCGCCGGTATCGACAAGCGCGAGCAGTGCAGCATCATGCACAACGCAGGCATCCGCATCCCGCGTACCATGCACGTGCATGGAAACTTCGCTGGCATGGTTGTGCGTAAGCACATCCAATCGCACGGCGGGCAGGGCGTGAGCGTGTTGCCTAACTTGGCGGAGGCTGGCGGGCATGAGAAGTACATCTATCAAGAGTACATCGAGAAGCGGGCCGAGTTCCGCGTCCATGTATTCTTCGGCGATGCCATCTGCGTCACTCGCAAGTACCGTGACGAGACGCTCGCCGTGGCTGGCGAGCGAGACGACCGCATCTGGAACCTGTCCAACGGGTACAGCCAGAACACGGTCACTCGTATCGGCGAGCTGATGGACGAGAGCCTAGCCTATCTCGCGTCCAGTGCGGTAGCCGCACTGCACTACCAGTTCGGTGCTGTTGACATCGCAATGGGTATGGACGGCGCACTGTATGTGCTGGAGGTCAACTCCGCGCCGTCGCTCATCGAGTCCCGTGCCGAGGTGTGGGTGCAGCACATAGTCAGGAGGTTCGATGAAACTAGCCGGATTAGTGCAGACAATCCCGCATCCTGAATGGATGATGTTTCACTGGAGGATGTTCCCGAAACTATTCGGGAGATATAGAGATATACTGGCGCACTTTAGATTCGCTAGCGGATCGTGCGCCGTTGTATTTTACGAGTCGGATCGGACTGGCACAATACGTGGGCTTCCGATCACGACTGTTGTTTCGTCTAACACAGCAGATGCACTGAGGATTTTGGGATATGACGCAAAGTACCAGTCCAAGTCGAAGCTCTCCGCTGCGCCGCTGCCTCTCCCTTCGCAGGGAGATGCGGAAGTCGGGCGTGAAGAGCTTCGTGGTCAAGTATTCTCGCACAACTAACAAGCTGTGCGTGGATGCTACGATCAGCGCAGACCAGCGCATGTTGCCCGGAGGTTATGGAGTCTCGCGCATAGAACACGCCGTCAAGAGCAGCGGCTTGTTCTCTGGCTGGATCTCTAGCCGATGGGTAGATGCGGACAACGTGAGATACGAAGTTGGCATCAACATAAACGAAGATGAGATATTCTTCGCGATAGGAGCGCATGAAGTATAGATTAGCAAAGCCCATACAAGTGGTGGGTCTTCGGCAGAAGATGAGATCCGCTGGTTTAGATCACTTCTCTCTCGAAGCACCAGCATCAGGGGCCACTGTGTTCCGGTGCTGGACCGACGACAAGTGGACAGCCGGAAAGGTTATCGATAGCCTTGACGGAATGAGCTTGCTGTGTGGCAAGCCATTGATAAAGCAAGAGGGAACGATCATAGAGATGAGCGTGGAGATCCGATGCAAGCGTGTGTTTGCCGGAGAACACTTCCTACTACACTCTATGAACACACTAGGAGGAGTATGAATAAGAGTGACCTGTCTGATTACATCGACAGCATGTCGGTGATTACGCGACACTTCGGCGGCAGCCGTTCTGCCGCACGCAAGTACGTAGTTGCAAGGGCGAAGGGAATGGCGTGCAGCGTCAAGACTGCTGCTGCCATTCTCGCCAGTGCGTTGCGAGTTAGCAGCAATGTTGCTGCCGCATTCGATGAGGAGGACATTCAAGCTGGAAGGAGACATCAAGATGATCGACGCTAACTGGTTGGCAAACGCATACACGACAGCCACGCAATGCACTTGCGGCAAGTGCGGCAAGACTGGCGTGAGCAAGGTGAAGACAGCCGCATGGGTGAAGAACAGCGGAGCTACGCACCCGTCAATCGGGTTCTATGCAACCGTTGGCAATCGCGCCGTGCTGTGCGAGCAGTGCTGGAACGAGCGGTATGTAGTGTGCGCCCACTCCGGTCGCATCATCAAGCGGGTATCGTCTGTCGATATCCCGCGAGTTGGTCGAGTCAGCAGGCTGTGTGTTGCTCATTACGTCTGCCCTGTAAGCGGCGTTGCGTACACGCACCTCAAGTCACTGGCTGATCCGCACTACTCAAATTCTCGAAAGGTATTCGTCGTCACCGTTGACGATGACTTGGTGTCTGGCATAGCACGCCTCGGCAGCGAGTACCTCTACTCACGAACAGGTCGCTTCACTCTGGCAAGAGTCAGCGGGTTGCACGTGAAGTTGAGCGACGGTGTAAGCACGTTGTCTCTCGATGAGGCGATGGGTTCATCATACAAGTCGCAGATATGGACTGCGCCAGACGGAAGACGCTGGTGCTTCTTCGGTTCGGGTAACTATATCTGCCCAGCCGAGGACACCATAAAGCTGGAGGACACCGGACGCAGGGTTCATCGCCTTGAGGCGCACGTCTTCCGATGTGTATGCTCTGTTACTGGCAAGGACTTCTACGCCGATGGCGGTGCGACCATATCGCTGGAGGGCAGGGAGATCGCCCGTGAGCGTGGCATGATCCTATGCTCGGAGTCGATGCGCGTGATCGAGTCGCTAGATAATGCGATGATAGACGGCGACGATCGCATCATCGACCCGCATCACGTCGGCATCGGAGCCATCTATTACGGAGGTTCCGACTACCTGACAGAGACGGGACAGCATGGCCGCACGCTTGGCGTCGAGCTTGAGCTTGAGGTTCCAGTCGAGCAGCAGGCTCGTGTCTGGCGCACCAAGACGCTCAAGCCGATTCGCAGGGCTGGAGTAGATGGGTTGCAGAATACCTATCGCATTAACATGCCGCCTGTATCAGCTCACTCAGATGGTAGCTTGCGCGGCAGTCATCCGGTAGAGTACGTGTCGCCCATCCTGTACGAGTCCAACTACGAATCGTGGGTGGACAATATGTGCAATGCGCTGCGCGGCTCTGTTGTGTATAGCCGTGCTGGTTTCCACCTGCACATCGGCACCAAGGACATGTGCTTCCTTGACCTGATGCGTCTAGGTGCATGGGCGCAGAAGCATCAGCAGTGGTTCTACCGGATCGTATCGCCTTCACGATCCAGCAACGTCTTCGTTGCCCAGCTGCCTGACTTCATCGGTGCGCTTCCGCTCATCACCACCAAGTCCAGATACATGGGCTGGATGTATGGGCGTCGCGAACTAGGCCAGAAGAACGCACGCAACAAGCGGGCCAATGACATGGGCAACCATGCGTTTGCCAATGGCGTGGTACACAGGTATCAGTGGCTCAACTTCCACTCCCATGTGTATCGCAGGACCGTAGAGATCAGGCTGCACCATGCGACTGCCAATGCGACCAAGATCAAGAACTGGTGCCGATTGTGGTTGAGCATCTTCAATCACTTCGCATCTGGCGGTAGCCATACTGTCCAGATCGACAGGATAATCAGCCCCGATCTGATGGCGTATTACGAGGAGCGCAGGAAGCAGTTCGATGCCCGACGCTCATCGCCAGTACAGTTAGCACCTGCTAACCGTGGTCTTGCAGTCGATCCGTCACTGCTGTCTGTTGCAGCAGGCGAAGTTCAATCAGCGTAATAGAAAGGTAATCATATCATGTGTGGAATCTTCGGTACTATCAAAGCTAGGCCAGAACATAACCGTATGCTAACGATCTTCAACGAGTCACGCGGTCGTGACTCCGTTGGCATACTCGCAGACATGAAGCGTGTGCGTGTCGCCAAGTCCAGCTCGCAAGCGATCATCACCCGCTCGCTGTCGAGCCGTGTGTTCAAGGCGGATGTGTTCCTCGGTCACACTCGGTCCAAGACGCACGGTGCAGCCACCAAGGAGAACGCTCACCCGTTCCGCTACGGCGACATCGTTGGCGCACACAACGGAGTCATCAGCAACTTCAACGATCTCAAGCGCAAGTACGACAGCGCAGATCCTGCAGTTGCAAAGATGCAGGTTGACAGCCAGATCATCTTCTGGTTGCTCAACCGATTCGGTACAGATGGTCTCAAGGAACTAGACGGGTACGCCTGTATCTGGTGGCAGAACGTCAAGGTGCGTAACCGAATGTGGATGTGGGCTTGGTCCAACGAGTTCCATCTATCCGAGAACACGGTTAGAGACAGCAGCGGCAACACACGCGATGTCCTCGCCTTCTCGTCGGTGCAAGATCACCTGCTTCTGGCTGGCTTCCTGTCGCCATCCAAGATCGAGGGCGACGGCAAGTTGCTTGAGATCGACACCGACAAGGCGCGTGTTGTATCCACGACCAAGGTAGAGGGCGAGCGTCGCCGTGTCCGTGGCGAGTGGCGCAGGTCTTCGGCTTGGGACGACGACGATCTGTTCGACAAGACTGGTGTGCCACGCCACTACATGGGGGCGAGCGCGGCGGCAAACCCTACACATCAGCCGCTGCTGATTCCGCCACCAGCAGTTGCTATCGAACCGAGTGTGGATTCGGATGGGGATGGGATTGACGGTACATACTGCTACTGCCATACGTGCAGTGCAGTGTACGAGGTTGACGATTGCATCAAGGTTGGCAAGCGCATCGACTGCCCGTGCTGCCTCAATGCGGCGGACCAACTGCACGATACCGACGCCGAGTGGCTGTTCGATGTTGTGCCTGAGTCGTTTGTAACAAAGGAAGATTTAATGAAAGGAGTAAGGTATGAGAAACAAGCAGCGGCAAGTGTTATCAGTGATAACAGAAAAGATTGACCGCACGGTTAGTGTGGATTCAGTAGTGTGCAAGATCATCAAGTCAGGCATAAAGGTAACAGCAATGGAGCGTGGATATGTTAGGGAAACCAGTATCATTCTATTTGGCGATCAAACGACAAGACTCATCCGTACAAAAAGTACGCTGCGTATTGTTCGACAACGCCATTGATCTCAACGCTAGCATACAGCGGCGTGGTTTGTGGCGCAGCGGTAGCCTTGTTAGAGCCTTGACCATAGGCACTGCAAGGCCCGATAATGCGCCGCTCATTACCATCATGCTGTCACGACAGAGCCTGTGTCCCGGTGTTGTTGCACACGAAATATCGCACGCACTGTTTTACATCTGTCGTCACTCGGGGTATAAGCCGGGTGCAAAGCTAACCAACCGCAACACAGTTACTCGCAGTGGACACCGGTGCGTAGCCGGTGACGAGGAGTGGATGTGTACTGCGTTGGAGCGTGCGGTGATCGAGTTCTACACCAAGGTCAAGCAGAGAGGAATGATATGATAGACGTGTGGCATCATGTGGAAAGGGGCGTGTGCCCAAAGTGCAAAGCCGAATGCGACATATCGGTGGCGCACTGTAAACCGCAGTGGAAGAAATACTTCCTATGTGACTGCCACGAACGAGCCGTTGGAGGTTCGGCGGATGAGTTAATCGCAATTAACTCGGACAAAAAGGAAAGCAAATGAATCAGAAATATCCGATGTTCAGAGTGTGGGATGAGAAAGCAGGGGCATGGTTCTATGGCATGTGCCACTTCTACCCCGGCGAGATCGTGCGAATAAATGGGTTAGTCTTTCAGCAGTTCACTGGCATGAGCGACAAGAACGGGAAGCCTATCTATGAGGGCGATATCGTTGAGTACCGGCAGTTTATTGTTGGACTCGGCAAAGGAGTGAAGCCCCCGCTGCTTGTCGATGAAGTCATGTACGACCCGCACCTCGCCGCATTCGTACTTGGCGAGGACACTATGGGCGGCATGGTTGGCGATAAGTGCAACGTCGATCTGCGCGTGATCGGGAATATCTTCGAGGGGAAAAATGAGTAGACATTCTACAGTAGAGTACCGAAGTATCAAAGAAAAGATGAAGGGTCTTTTACTTCTTGACCTAGTGGTCAGGAAGTTGAGAGACGGGTGGGAGTGGAAGGTCATGTACCACGAGGAGATGGTTGCTCGCGGTACTAGGACGACAAAGGACGCAGCGAGGAGGACAGGGCGTGAAGAGATAGAGTATAGGCGCAAGAAGATGAACGAGAAGATCAGCAGGCTAGCAACCAAGATTAGAAAGGAGAAGGTCAATGTCACCGATGGAATGTCAGATATCGATGTTCTTCCCGAAGCTGATGTACGGTAGGCCGTGTCAGGAGCAGGCGGTTATGACATGGGTGGTGTTTAGCGCATGGTGCCTAAACAAACCAGCAACCATGTCGTATCTTTGCGAGGCCTCTGGTACTAGCCAAGCCAAGGTAAGCATCTGCCTGAAGTCCCTGATGGACGACGGGCTGATCTGCGAGGAGCGCATATCGGAGGCTCGTGTAGGGTATGCTCCTACCGTCAGCGTGATGTCACTTCCGGGGAAATCGGAGGGGGTGGTGGAAGATGATGGGAAGAGGGAGGAGATAGTAATAGGGGATAGTAAGGGGAAAGAGAAAGAGGAGGGGGAAGGGAAGAAGAAGGAGGCGGGACCACCGGACTTGGAAACAATCAAGGCCGTGTGCGAACGCAAGGCTTGGCGGTTCCAGCCAGAGCATTTCTTCAGCTACTACGCCGAGCGTGAGTGGCGGATGCGGGATGGCACGGCAATCACCAAGCGGAACTGGTACCACCTCGGTGCTAGCTGGCATGAACGGCGCAACCAAACTGAGATGGTCATATCGCGGAAGAACGAGAGCAGCTTCGACGCTGCCCTTTAAACGCTCTATAAGCCCGCTGTAAGGGTTTTTAGGGGTGGGTCCATGTGTTGGTATGGGTTAGGCAAGAAAAAGGAAATAACGATGAATACAGCAGCAAGAACACCAGCCGTCCCAAAACGGGTGGATTTCGACGATGGCGAGGTAGACAAGGTGCAGAAGCAGGGCGAGATGGGTGAGATGGAGTCAGTCGGCATAGTCGAGGACGAGAACGCAGAGCAGGATGACTCGATGCGGGAGTCGAAGCCGGTCGTCATATCGGTTCCCAAGTTCGAGTCGCTTGAGCTGAACAGACAGCAGCGGGCGCGGGTACTGTTCGACATGATGGGGATAACTGGTGACAGAGAAGATTCCTGAATCTGACATGGCGGAGCGTGCGCTTCTAGGGGCTATGCTGTTAGACCCTGACCGCACATTCCACTCATGTTCATCCGCTGGAGTGACTGGAGATTACTTCAGTCTTCCGAAGAATGCGGAGGTGTACGCAGCAATAGACAAGCTACGCAAGGCTGGCAAGATCGTTGATCTGCTGGTCCTATGCGAGAGCATGAAGACGGATGGCAGTATCGACAGGGTTGGCGGCGACGAGTACATCGAGTCGCTGATCGACGCCTGCCCGTCTTCGTCTATGGCCGAGTCGTACATCGACATCCTAGCCAAGAAGCACCAGTCACGCTGCCTGATGAACGCATCGGTCATCGCCCGTGAGCGGTTGCTGAATGGCGCAGAGCCTGCCGAGATCATGGCCATGCTGACAAGCGCGGTCGCATCTCTGCATGGCAAGTCCAAAGTCACCGAGACGGTATCCGTTATCGCTGATGGCGCAGAGAAGGAGTGGCAAGATGCCCGTGGCCGTGGATTCGTAGGCATCCCGTCTGTGTGGCCCGAGGTGAATAGCATCATCGGCGGCTACCGCACTGGCGAGGTCAGCATCTACGGCGGTTATCGTGGCGAGGGCAAGAGCATGGTCATGTCCAACGAAGCGTTGCACAAGGCACGCATGGGCATACCGACGCTAGTGCTATCGCTTGAGATGACTAGACGTGGCGTGGTGAAGCGCATACTCGGCGACATCGGTAACTTCTCTACGTTCAAGATGGACATAGGCAAGGGTACTGACCATGACTTCGCAGCCCTGACAGAAGCCAAGAAGGTTCTGAACAAGCTACCGCTGTACATCGACGACTCTGTTCGCACGGAGTCGGAGATCGGGTCGGCCATAGCGCACTATGCCACCTCGAAGGAAGTGAAGTTCGTGATACTAGATCACATGCAGCTCATCAGGCCATCGCACAGGACGGGCAGCGACGTGGCAGACGCCAAGCATATCTCCAACGAGATGTCTCGGCTTGCCAAGCGGTACGATGTGGCGTTTATTATCCTGTCGCAGTACAGCCGTGGAGCGGAGATGAATGACGCCGTGCCCAAGCTGTCCTCGCTCAAGGGTTCTGGCGCAATCGAGGAGGATGCTCGGTGCGTGGTGCTGATCTACAGGGATCCTAACTGCAAGGATGCACAACCGCCGCGTGCAATATGGGAGATAGCAAAGAACAACAACGGAGGTACTGGTGAAGTCAAGATGGTCCGAGTCGGCAACCGCCAGCGCTGGAGGCAGGCTAGCACCTACATCGCAGGAAAAAACGGCGACCCGCCGGTCTACCAAGAAGGCGGAGGAGGACGAGCTGAAGCAGCTACGGGCGGAGAACGCAGCCCTACTGGGCTTCATGTCCAGACTGCACGGCCACCTGCACCTTCAGGGTATAGAGCTGAACGAACGATTCGAGGCATGTGAGAAGTGGTTGAGTGGGCAAGTAAACAAAAAGGAGAAAGCATGAGAGAGAGAAAGCAGATAAGCGAAGAGCAGATGGACGAAGCATTGAATGCGCTGCAGACGCTATGGAAGCAAGAACTTGTTAGCTCGGACATCATCCCAGCCAACATGCACATGGAGTCAGCGCACGAAATCGCTGGAGTTCTATATCAAAGACACTTCGAGGTGCAGGCGGCGCTTCGTATAGGCGACAGAGACAGGCTGCAGCAGGCCATTATGATGATGGCACTTGCAGCCTGCCATGCCCATGTGTCTATGCAAAGCATGGAAAATGTAGATTTCTAGTTGAAAGTAGGTGTGTATAGATGACATAATACGCAGTGTAGTAAGTCAAAAGTAATAACAAACAACAAGACGAGGAACAAGTAATGGGATTCACGATCAAGAAAAACGAAGGTAAGAAGTTTGAGCCAGTGCCTGCTGGCGCACATCCGGCCATCTGCTACATGCTGGTTGATCTAGGCACGCATCACAACCCGAAGTTCGACAAGACAGCACGCAAGGCTGTCATCGGCTTCGAGTTCCCAGAGATCACCGAGCGACGCGCTGATGGCAGCGAGTTCCGGCGGTCACTGTCGAAGCGGTACACGGTGAGTATGCACGAGAAGTCGTCGTTGCGCGGTATGCTGGAGTCGTGGCGTGGCAAGAAGTTCAGCGACGAGGAGCTTGCAGAGTTCGACCTCAAGTCCATCCTCGGCAAGCCGTGCCTAGTTAATGTAATCACTAGCATGGTTGACGGACGTGAGCGCAGCGACATCCAGTCGATTGGCCCACTGCCGAAGTCCATGCAGAATGCATACAAGCTGGATGGTTCGGTTGTCTACTACAGCATGGAGGACAATGGGTTCGAGTTGCCAGAAGCACTGCCGGAGTGGATCAAGACCGCAATCTCGGAGTCAATCGAGTTCAAGAAAGCAGCAGAGTCTGCTGGAGATGACCTGCCGTATTAAGGAGACAACATGACACCAGAACAAAAGAAGTCGGTACTGAAGCGGGCTGGCGTAAACGGATTCAACAAGCCCAAGCGCACGCCTAGCCATCCCAAGAAGAGCCACATCGTAGTGGCCAAGGTGGGCGAGAAGGTGAAGACGATCCGGTTCGGGCAGCAGGGCGTTAGTGGCAGCCCGAAGAAGGCCGGAGAGTCCTCGTCGTATCGCAAGCGTCGCGAGTCTTTCAAGGCTAGGCACGCCAAGAACATCGCCAAGGGTAAGCTATCGGCTGCGTACTGGGCCGACAAGGTGAAGTGGTAAACTGATAACTGCGGCGCGTGATGTAAGTGAACATCCCGCTGGTCGGGTATGAGAGTTCAAGTCTCTCCGCGCCGTGCCTAATCACATGAAGAAAAAGAAATCCAAATCAAAGAGCCGCGTGAATGAGGCTGGCGTCTATACGAAGCCGTCTCTTCGCAAGCGGCTGTTCGAGAAGATCAAGGCAGGAACCAAGGGCGGAGATCCCGGCGAGTGGTCAGCCCGTAAAGCGCAGCTACTGGCCGTGCAGTACAAGAAAGCCGGAGGAGGCTACAAGTCGTGAAGAAGCCACAGCAGTCGCTAAAGAAATGGACGCAGCAGAAGTGGCGCACATCAGACGGAAAGCCATCCAAAGGCAAGAAGCGGTATCTGCCTGACGCTGCGTGGAAGGCGCTGTCCTCATCAGAGAAGGCTGCCACCAACAAGGCCAAGGCGGAGGGCAATCGCAAGGGCAAGCAGTTTGTTCGCCAGCCCAAGTCGATAGCCAAGAAGACGGCGCGTTTTAGACGCGGTTGATAATATAATCCAGAGCAGCGAGGGGCGTCGGTATTATGCCGTAACCCGAGGTCAAGTGTTGGCCGAGCTAAGTCGGTGTCGGCATCGGGTAGCGCAGCGACCTGGCCTCTGGATCTTTTTCACGGGTAGCACACAGCCTAAAATCCACTGGGAAGCCTAGTGGTCGTGAACGGTGGGCGGACCGCACCGATGTGAGCGCAGGTCCACAATTTATAGGAGGAGTGAATGACTACGCTTGAGAAGATTGCAAGATATATAGCAGCAGGAATAATCGCAACGATAATCATATCTCTTACAGTGCTGGCCGTATCAATGAAGATGGGCTATGGGATCGAGTGCCGATGATTAAAGATTCGATATCAGAAAAAATAGTTAGGGTTGCTGACGCTATCGGATACGTGATAGTTGCGGCCCTGTGCCTGCTAACAATCGCTGCGTTTGTGATGGTGAAGTTAGGATCTGGACCATAGAGAAAGGAGGTAATGAACATGATGAAATACGGAAAAGGCAAGATGATGAAGCCGAAGATGAAAGCTGCAAAGTCGAAGCGTAAGCCGATGATGAAGAAGCGCTAATCTAGGCAAGCGGTAATGGCTGGGTGGCACGACGCTGCCCAGCCTTTTTAACAGTAAAGGGAATCAAATGAATAAAGATCAGATCATTAGTTCGATGAACGAGTTGGCGAAGGACATCAACACCACCGGAGTAGAGAAGGGCTGGTGGGATACGCCACGCAATGATGGCGAGATGATTGCGCTGGCACACTCCGAGTTATCAGAGGCGCTAGAAGCGTTGCGTAATGGCAACCCGCCTGACGACAAGGTGCCGCAGTTCAGCGGCGTAGAGGCAGAGCTAGCAGACGTTATCATCCGCATCCTCGACATGTCGTGGGGCCGTGGGTGGAAGACGATTGAGGCGGTTATCGCCAAGGCAGAGTACAATAAAACCCGTGCCCGTAAGCACGGCGGGAAGGCGTTCTAATGGCTAGGGTCATTCACATATCCGAGTCGCACCACTGGTACGGCGAGGGCGGAGAGCCGATCTTCGAGGTTCCTTCTGCCGACGGCAAGAGCAAGATCGAGCCGACGGTACGGGAAGCTCGCAAGTTCGGGCTTATGCCCGGAGCTACCGGTGTGAACAAGCAGTTGTCTAACCCGTTCTTGGAAACATGGAAGGAGGAGAATGCACTACGGACTGCGTATGGATCTCGCCCGTCTCTGGGTGAGTCTCAAGATGATTACGTCAAACGTATCTCTTGGATGTCTGGACAACATAGCAGGGATGCTGCGGAGACTGGCAAGCTCATGCACAAGGACATTGAGGACTTCTTCCTTGAGTCCAAGTATCCTGTATCCGGGTCATCACAGCGAGCAGTTGACGAACTCTCGAAGTGGCTGGCCAAGGAGGGCTACGTCAAGTTCACACCCGAGGCTTCATTCGGTCTGCGTGAGTGTGGATGGGGAGGGCGTGTTGATCTTCTCGCCCATCGGGAAGACGGATCACGTGCCATCCTCGACTTCAAGACATGCGACTTGGGTAAACTCAGGGTGCCCTATGATACTTGGGGATGGCAGCTTGCAGCTTACAAAAGAGGGCTGTGCCTTGAGGACACGGCACGACTTGTGAGCGTGCCGATCGATCGGGCTAGCGGTGAGGTGAAGTTCATGGAGTGGGACTTGGCGGACCACGAGCAACTACTGCACGTGTTCCAATGTGCGTTTGAAATCTGGGTCGTTCGCAAGAACTATGACCCTCGTAAATGGAATGGAGGAAGCAAGTAATGTCAACACGAGTAAGCGTAGATGTGCAGCTAACAGAGAGTGGGTTCACCCTAGCATGGACCAAGCCTGTGTTTACACCGGGCGTTATCGCAGAGACAGATCCAGAGAAGGTTAAGGCAATCGTGGAGCGGTCGCAGGTGATCGAAGCCGCCATCATCATTGCAATCAGGGCGCACGTAGAGCGTTCTCTGCGTGCCAGTCAGGACATATCAAACAAAGCGCAGGAGATACTGGATGCCGAAGGAACCGTTAGCGGACGTAATGACCAAGAGATCGCAGGGGGACAAGTGGGTGAAGGTGGGGGCGCTGTGGCACCACAACTCGGACGGCAGGACGGGGATCAAGATGATAGCACTGCCAGTGGAGGGGATGTGCTGGGCGTTTCCGACAATATCGGACCCGCCGCTAATACAGGGGGAAATGATGTGCAAGCTGGAGCCGGACAATGACTTCAGGACTCGCATCGGTTTCGTTACAACATCCGAGAAGTATGCAGAGGGCTATAAAACTCGCTATACTCTCGTCTTCGATGCTCTTCCTATCAGGCTTCCTGCTTGGATAGAGGTCGCCCTATGAGCGAAACAAAAGAGCGCAGGCTGTCAACGCTGGTGCAGATTGACGGCAACATAGAGATACCTGTGCTTCTGCGAAAGGGCCGGCCTCCGCGCTGGCCCATTCGCTCGATGAAGGTTGGCGATTCATTCTTCACGATGGATCGCAACGCCAAGCAGGTGGTAAGCTATGCGAAAAAGAAGGGCATCGGCAAGTTCATCGCTCGGCTGGTGAACGAGGAAGATGTCAGAGGCTACAGAGTATGGAGGGTCGAGTAATGCCAGTGCGTAAAGTCAAGGGCGGGTACAAGTGGGGCAAGAGCGGGAAGCTATACAAGGGCAAAGGCGCAAAGCAAAAGGCACAGAAGCAGGCGAGAGCCATCTATGCTAGTGGATACAAGGGTCGGTAACATGGTGAAGTTCTTCGATCACGAAGGAAGGCAACTGTATGGTGAAAAGAAAAAAGAAAAGCGCCCTTACAAAAAAGATAGAAGACCCCAACAGCAGCTATTGGAAGAGGAAAGTGGACAGCGCATGGGGCGCAATCATCCACGCCGCAGGAGGAGGATGCGTATGCAAGATCCTCGGGGATTGCAAGGGTCCACTAGAGGCGCACCACCTCATCACACGGGGCAGGGACGCCACGAGACACGACCCGCGCAACGGGGTACTGCTATGCAGCTACCATCACAAGTGGTCAAAGAAGTGCAGCCCTCACATGGCTCCTCTGGAATTCGCGGAGTTCCTCCAAAGATTCCGTCAGGATGTGTGGGCGCAGTTCCTGATGATGAAGGACGACACTCCGATGGCAGAGAAAAGCTACAAAGAGCGCAGGGAAGTGTTGGAGAAGGTATACATGGAGCTAACCAAAAAGGAGCTTGATAGATAATGTCAGACCAGTTCAGCGCGTTAGTATGGCTAGTGGTTGTTGCTGGCTCATTCTTATTCTAACGCATCAAGTCATCGGGGCGCTTAAGTGCGCCCCTTTGTCTTATTGGTTGTCAGAGCTAATCTCTCGCGCCGCAGTAACCGTAAGGTAGCTAAGAAATCTAGCGGCCCCGTTCCTCTCCTTGAATCCACCAGACAAGTCTGTGTCTGGTAATGTAGGCGACAGCCTAGCCAGATCATCCACAATAGTCTGCGCTATACGCAGCGGCTGCAGCGGTATGCCAGTGACTTGAGCCGCTCCACGCATCGCAGATCCCAGCTCCTTGCTGCCGAATCCGTTCTCTGGGATCTCGGCCAGATCCTTCGCCAGCTTGCCAGCGTTCTTCAACGCAGACGCAAGCAGCGTTGTATCCCCACCAACAAACCCGCTCACCACAGATCCCCACAGCACAGGCCCAAGCACGGGGACCGACAGCAGCGGGTACATGATGATGCCCTTCATCAGCTCGTCCTCGTCTGGCAGCTCTCCGCGCTTGGAGATAAGCACGAACAGCATGGCTGGGATCACGTTATAGAACGCGATCTTCTTCCAGTTCTCTGGCGTCATGCTCTCCTTCATCATCGCCTTCGTCAGCCCCGCCCATCCACCAGCTTCGTAGCCCTTGATAAGCGGGTACACCATAGCAAGGTTGGCCTTCATCGCCGCAAATGCCTGTCCAGAGAAAGGCGTCAGCGACTTGAGGTATTCGCTTCTGGTCTGTGCCAGCCCACGCTCCGAATACACGGACGGATTCTGCGATCTGCGGACCACCTTATTGGCGAAGTTCTTCGCTACAATCTCCATGCGGTCTGGCGATAGCCCTTGCTTCTGCGCCTCGCGCATCTTAGACATGAAAGCCGTGTGCCATAGCGACATGGTGATTGCCATATCGAAATGCTGCATCGGCTTGAATCCGTACTCAATCAGCGTCTTGACCCCGAATGTGGTCTTGCCGCCCATTCCACTCTTGGCCAGCAGCGTGGAACTGGTTGACAGGATATCCTCGACGGCCTGATTAGGCGCACGCTTCAGGATGTGCGGAGCGTGCTTGGCTATAAGTGCCACTACCGGGTTACTCTCGTCGCTGAGATTAGATGCCGTCAGAGTAGCGAATGTCTGGATTGCATTTGAAATATCCCGAGCGGGAATAAACGCAAATGCCGCTGGAAGCGATAGCATCTGGTTAGCCACTGACCAGACGTTGCCAGACATGAACGCAGAGTAGGCGTTGTTCTTGATGACAGACAGACCCTTCTCGAAGCTGTCATACGGGGCCGTGCGTCCGCTTACGGACAGATCGCGGCGTATGATCTCCATGAATCTGTTGTACACGTCATCATCGCCGAACCTAGCGGCAAACGAATCGGCCACCTCTCGGGTGTTCATTATCGCCATCACATCCTTCACGGCAGGCGCAGAGCCGATGTAGTTGGCGGACTGCGTGTAGTACCGGTGGAATGCAACTCGGAAGTCCAGTTCCAGCTTTCCACCGCGCTCGTCCATCGAGCCACGCTCGCGCATAAACGAGAGCTTGGTATTCTCAACATCGCTGGGCTTGCGGAAGTTACCGGCAGCGAATGTCTCGAATATGGACATGAAGTCTGCATCATGTGCAAGACCCGTGTTGCGAAGCATGGGCAGATACAGCCCCTTGACTTCGCCCATATCCTCTCCAGTCACGGACTTAACAATTGGGCGGATCTCGGCAAGGATTTCCTTGAATAGCTTCTGCGATGCGTTCACCACACCGATCAGGTTCTTGTCATTGGCCACGATCTTAATGGCATCCTCGAACTGTCCGATGGTGATGCCGTTGGATTTCATGGCCTGCTTGACTGAGTACAGGTTCTTCCAGTCCCCGTTGCCGCCGTTGGCGTGGATGTACAGGGATAGCAACTGCGCCTTGCTGGTCATAATCCCGCCAGCCGCCACCTTCTGGTCAAGATAGTCTGGCTTTGCGCCCGACTCATCAATCAGTTGGCGGAACCTCTTGGCGTATTGACGCTCCTTGCGGTACTTCACATCGTCCCCAGCTTGCAGGCGCTCGCCTACGAAGCGGTGCAGAGGCCCGTCAGGATCGTCTTCGAGGATATCGATTACCTCCCAGCGGTCTGCGATATAGCCGATGTACTTACGCCCAAGCCACTTGATGCCATTCTTGGCCTTTACAGCCAGCGCGCGGGAGCCAAGCTCCTCTGCTCTGGCAGCCAGTGTCCTCGGCGCGGCGTTCATATTGGAAATGATCTCTGCCCGTACAGCAGATGCACGCTCATCGCTAATCGCCTTGGTCGTGGCAGCGCGTATGCGGGTGCCGTAGCGACCGTAGATTTCTCGTGCGATCTTTAGCTTCATGTCATCTGGCACATCGCTTAGGCTGGAGTATCCATACTCGCCGATGATGTTGCTGACGATGTATTCCTTGGTCACGCCGGATACCCTTGCAGCCTTGCGTGCTGATCCAAAGATGGCCCGGTTGCCGTTGTCAGATTGCATGGCCAGATCAATGGCCCCGTCGAAACTGCGCTGTGCGCTGACGGGATCTGATCCAAGCGCAACACGCGAGTCGTCAATTGTCTCGATGGCGGCATCTCCGTAGATGGCGTCGATGTCATCAGGCGTTACTGGTGCCATCAGGCGATCCAGCTCCTCCTTGACCTCGGGCTTCATCGTAAGGGCGTTGTTGCTGGCCTCGTACTGCCCATAGATCATGCCATCAGCTTGCTGGAAGCGGATGTCTGGAGATGTCGTCTTGAAGCGTTGAGACGGAGGGATGATGTTACCCTGGTCGTCGCGGGTAATGGGGTCTGCGGATTTGATTTGGTTGGGATCAAAAACAACATACTCAGTCAAATCGGTTCCGGGATAATGAGCGGCAATAACATCAATGCCATTTTTTCGTGCTTGGTCTGCCAAGAACTTGCTGGCCTCAACATTTCCACGACCGCCAACTTGAATCCCCTCGCGCATTGAATCTGGAATCTTTACTCCAAGAGCCTCCGCAACTTCGTAATACTTCTCTGTCGGGCTTCCGAAGCCAGCCTCATATTCAATTATTTTCCCGCCGAGGTAAAACTCCCCAGTGCCGCGCTTCGTTCCAACACCCTCATAGAACGGACCGGTTTTTGTTTCTCTTACTATTGGCCCCAACTTCGCCCCAAAAAATTCCGCGATGTCCAGACGAGAAGAGAAATAAAATCCCTTTCCCATAAAGCCTGGGTCAGACCTAGATCCAACCTTGTCAAGATCAAACTCCCGAAGGGAGGAGTCTTTTGTCCCGTGCCAAGCCTTTACTGTATACCCCGCCCCCTTTGCCGCCTCATCTACAATCCGCTGAAGCTCTCCCTTATTAGCCTCGGGGTCTTTGGCAAGCTCCATGTAGCGTGCGTCCTGCTCTGATGCTACATCGGCTTGCTGGAAGCGGATGTCTGGCGAGGCTGACTCGAACCTGCGAGATAGCGGGATGATGTTCCCTTGGTCATCGCGGGTGATTAGGTCGGCGGATTTGGCGTTGCGTGGGTCTTTGATTGCGTAAGAAAACTCTCTCGGGCGGTTGAGGTCGCGGGCCTCGATTTCATTGAGGTAGCGGACACCGTCAAACTCGTCAGGAATCTTGGAGGCAAGCTGCGCGTTCCAGTCGGTGTCGTTTTTGAAATTCCCACGGAGATAGAACGGTTTTTCAGACCACAAGGACCACACTTCGCTGTGGCTTTTAAGTCGTCCATCCGCGACCATTTGGTCGATAGCATCTTCCGTCAATAAGAGCGGAGCGAGTGCTTTCCGCGATCTGGCTTGCTCCCTAGTGCCGAAGTGGAACGTGTTGGTTGTGAACGGCGAAGGGCGCACTTTGAACTCTCGGAGTTGCAAGTCGGGATTGAGGCGCGGGTCAAAAGCATACGACCCGTGCCACACCGGGCCGGTGGTGTATCCAGCCCTCTTTGCCGCCTCATCCACCATCCGTCGCAGCTCTTCCTTGTTGGCCTCTGGATCTTTGGCCAACTCAAGATATCGTGCGTCATTCTCCTTCGCATCACGCATTCTCATGCGCTCGTCGAACTGCGCCTCCCTGCGGCCAGCCGCTCCGCGATCACGCCCCATTACTGGGAAGCCCTCGTCCTGCTGCGCGGATGTATTGGCTGCTGGCTCAACAACGGTCTTGCCAGCGCCAGCAGCAAATCGCATCTCCTTCAGTGTGGAGTATGAACGCTTGAACTGGCGGCGCAACTGCTCCCACGCCTGCATCAGCGTGTCATCTGCGCCCTCTGGCGGCTTGTTGTCGCGGATGTAGGCGATCCACGTATTGGCCATGTTCTCTTCTGCTGGCGTCGTCCACTTGAGGCGAGCCATGATATCAGTATCGCTTAGGTCGGGGTTCTCCCGCTTGAGCTGGTCGAAGTTTTTCCCCTGCTCATCCTCGCCATATGCACGCTTGAATGCCATCATGGTTGACGACGGCATGAGCTTCTCGGCCATGACGTGGTGCATCCATTCGTGCAGCACAGATCCTGCGTCAGCAGTAGAGAAGAATATCGCCAGCTTCTCCTGCTTGGAGTAAAGCGCACGGTCGGGCAACTTGGCCCCAGCCTTTGCCTTCTCTGCCTGTAAATCCGCCTGCTGCTCCATCACATCCGGTACCTGCTGCATGGCCCGAGTAATCCGCATGGATTCACGAGATGCCCGCAGTTGTTCCGCCCGCTTGTCGATGCGGTCGAACTCCGCCATCAGCTTAAGGCCGAAGGCTTGGTTGCGCTTCTGCGACATGGCGATTGCGGTATTGGCCGTGTCGATTAGCGTGCGGTGCTCTGGTAATAGTGTCCCAAGCTCGGCGTCTGTCACATTCACGATGCGGCCACCAGTCACCACGCCAGCCTCGTTAGTCTGGATGTTCATGCGTGACTTGATATTCCCGTAGGTGGCTCGGCTCTGGGCTAGGCGTGCAGCCTGCTGCTCTCGACCCACCTCTGCGGATTGCCGTTCGTACAGCTCAAGATCATCAACCGCACGCTGCGACTCGTTCAGCTTATTGAACGCCTCTACAGCCGCGATGTCTTCATCGTTCAAATACTTGCGCTCTTCCTCGGTGATCTCAAGCGGGTTGGCCAGCTTGCCAGTCTTCGGGTCAACTCCGGCCCGATCCCACATATTGCCAAGCGCCTTCTCCCTGCGTGACTCCGCCTCCTTGCTGATAAGCAATCCGGCTAGCAGCCCGCGCTGGGTCTTACGCATCTCCTCGCGCATGGCCACAGATGCCTCATAGCGGCGTCTGGCTTCCTCGCGTGCGTTGCGCTCTCCACGCATCGTCTCCTTCTTGGAGTCGATCTCGTTCTGGTACTTGAAGTAAAAGTCCTGCTCGTTCTTGTCCGTGATCTCGTAAGCCGGATCGACAAGTCGGCCTGCCAGCGAGTTAATCTTGGCGTCGATCTCGCGTCCCATCGGCAGCCCGATGTTCTTAAAGAAGTCGTCAGCAGAGGCAGCCCTAGACCGGATGGCCTCAAGCCGCTTGGTCCTTGCCTCCTCGCGGGCCACCTCAATGGCGGCACCCATTCGCAAGTCCTTGACCTCGCCGCCAACCGATACCCGCTCGGCCTCGGCTACGGCTGCAGCCTCTACCCGCTGACCCTGCCTTATGCTGGCATCCATGTCCAAGGTAGGCGAGAAGACTAATCCACCCTTTGTCAGCTTGATGTCATATCTGACGCTGGTTCCTTCCAGCTTTACACCCGTCAAACTGCCGCTCACGTATAAATCGCGTAAAACGCTCGCCCTAGCCCCTGCGCTCACGACCGAGGCAACATCCTCCCTCGGGATAATAAACCGCGTGCCTTGGCTTATAGACGCTCTATTGGCCTCTATCTGGGTAGAGAAGGCCGACAGGATCTCGGAGACCTTGGCTTTGCCCGCATCCGAGTTCTGGTCGATGATGTTCGGGATGTTCTTGGAGATGTCTCTTTCGATGTCGTCATTGAACTTACGCAGCCCATTGACCCGCATCTGGCCGCTTACGCTCTGGACGGTATCCTTGAAGCTGGGGAAGAACTCCTGCAGGTAAGCCACGATGCCAGCTCCGCCCTTCTTTACGGCCTGCTGGTACCCATCTAGGAACTTCTGCATGTTCTGAGGGGTGAGCTTGGTCTCGTCTACAAAGACGGTGCTCAACTGCTTGATGTAAGCCTCTGGCGCTACGCCAGTCTCAACCGCCATCTTGTATGAAATGTTGCGGACGATCTCTGCCACTGGCTTAATATGCTCAGGCAGTGTATCGCGGAAGGCGGTGAAAGCCTCCTCTGTCTTTGCTATGTCAATGTTCCGGTCGCGCAGCTTGGCGATCTCCGGCTCTGTGACCTCCTCGCCAAACGACTCCACTCGCTTCTCGGCGCGGACCCGCATGGCCTCGCTTACGCCTCCAATGCCAAGACCGCCCACGAATCCAGTCACCATGTTCTCGATCAGATCAGGCACGGCTGTAGCGTAGTCGATGTTCTTGCCAGCTCCGAGGGCGTTGAAAGCCTCATCGTTAATGAACTGAAGCCCCTCCTCGAATCCTTCTCCGCCAGCCTGCTTAAGCGTGCGATTAGCAAGGCTGCCGGAGCCAAAGTATTTAGAGAAGATCGTGGCCTCTGCCATGCCCTCCATGACCTCTCTAGCCGTCTTGTCTGAGGCTAGTTTCTTTGCGATAGACCTGAATGCAATAGAACCGGCGATGTCGGCCTCCGCTGTTCCAAGAGCCGTCTCAACCACGTTGTCGATAAACGTCTTGGCGACCGCCATTGTCATGGTCTTCGTGCGATCAAACTCTACGCCGTTCTTCTCCATCTCCTCTGCAAGAGACAGGTAGTTATCACCAAGCCGAGTCGCGTATCCAGACACTTGTGCGCCTGTAGCCGAGCCGATCTTCTGTGCCTTGCTGAGTGATTTGATAAGAGTAGCGGTCTCATCTGCGCTAGAAGCAACAGCAGTAGCTGCACGGCTAACAGTCCCAGGCGCGGCGAATACACCCTCAAGACTTACTGCCGACTGAGCCGCCTTCGACAGACGCCCTATGCCGAGCGCTGCCCCTCTTGCCGCAGCGCCGAACACCATGCCGCCAGCCACATAAGGAAGCGTATCGCCAGCCGCTCCGCCGATTGTCTGCCCAACCCATGACCATCCGCCCTTGCTAATGTTCTCCCATGCGCCACCGTAATCAATCGGGCGCAGCCAAGGCTTGTCCTGCATGACCTTCTCGCGTTGCTGGTCAATGATCTTGGCAGCCTCGTCATCTCCCGCCACAATCGCCGCAGTCTTGGCAATGCCAGTTCCAGCCCGGCCTAGAGCAGCCATGAATGACTGCGCAGATTCTGTTACGAACCCTTCTGGCTGTGCCTCGGATAGCCCGGCCTGAACAGCCGCTCTGGTCCTTAGCCCAGCTTCAGTGCCCTTGTCTTGGGCAAAGCGAGGGTCGATGTTGATTCCGCTACGAAGAAGAGCCGGGTCAGTCTGGTCATTGTTTTCCATGATTGTCTCCGATTACTTAATAAACGCAGTGGCCATATATGCTCTCTGCTGGTCTTGTGCTGTTGCCTGCGCTGGAGCAAGCATCCCAATAGCATACTCGAAGTCTTTATACATACCGAGCGCTTCGTTCACGGGCTGCTGGTCTCTTGCTCCGAAAGGCAAAGCACCCATAGCATAAATCTGCTCATTGGCTACTTTGGCACGCCTCATTGGATCTGTAACGGATTCCTGCGCATCAGTGGCAGTCTGAAACGCCTGCCGGATCCCGTCGCCTATTGCAGTATACTCGTCGTATCTATCACGAAGCTGCTCTTTCTGCTGATCGGTCATTCCGGATACTTGATCCATGACGTACTTCTTTACCTGCCGAGCCTCTTCTATTGTAAAGCCTCCTGCCGCCATATCCTTAAACTGAGCGCTAGCGCCTACTGGTGCTATTCCTAGATTCTCCATTTGATCGACAAACCGTACCATTGACGCTGAAATTCCAGCCGACATCTCTGTCTCAAGCTCGTTATAGCGAAGAGCGTATACCTTCGCTACTGCACCCTGAACCACTTGCGGATCATCGCTTTGCAGCGCCATGTTGACAGCGGTATCCATGTATTTCTGCGCCCAAGGAGCCTGCTCAACCAACTTAGCTGATCTTTCTTTTGCCGGAACTGAAGACACCTCAGCCGATGCAGTAGACATCAACGCGGCAGACTTTTGCGTCCAAGGGTTTAGCTGGCTCTTGACTCGGCCAGGATCTGCGATGTTGCTTATACCACCAGCCAATACAGCGGACACCGTGGCAGTCAAAAAGTCCTGCTTTACTATCCTATCATCCACGCCTTGGACAGTCGGCCTCGTTGTTGACCTTCCAATAAATCGCTCATCGGGGCTTTTTGGCACTAGAGTAGGGAAGGCTTTCTTGGCTTCTGCATTCATCGCAGAATAATCCAATGAAACCCCGGCAGGCATGAAGGACTTCGTTTCTTTATCGAATGAGAACTCTCCAGAGCCATACCCCATAGCAACCGATGGAGAAGCCAAGTTCATGGCAGTATCTCGGTCCTCGCGAAGCACCTTGGAGTATTTCTGCGCTCCAACACTCAGCGAGTTCATAAGCGCTGGGTTTGCAGCCATAACAGCAGGGTCTCCTGCTGCAATACCATCCAACACATTTATCATCCCACCAAGGGCCGCATCCTGCATTGTGTTTCCAGTAGAGCCTTGCGCCTTGTAATGCGCCGATAGCGCATAGGCCAACGCAGCGGGAGATTGCGCCTGCTCGATCTGCGCGAATGCCTCACGAGCTACAGGATTTCCCTGACCAGCAGTTGTCTGAAGCGTGTTTAGCTGCGATGAAATAAATGATGACGCCGTAGCAGACGACATGGCTTGAGTCATATCTTCGATTAATCGAGAAGTCATCCCGCCTGCCTGCTGCGCACGCTTTGATACTTCTCCTTGCAATCCTTGATACAGTCGGCGCGAGAACTCAGTCATTGAATCACGAAGCCCTGTCTCCGTAGTTCCAAGACGCTTGATTATGGTCTCTCGGTCAACACCCTGCTGCTCTGCAAGCTGGTTAATAGACTCATCGAATAGGCCATCGAAATCAGATGCCGCAGTTGTGCCACCGATTAGCGCCCTTGATGTGGCGTCAACTAGGCTTGCGATGGTAGCGCCCTGCTGTTCCGATATATCAACGCTTACACTGCCCTTTTCTGGATCTTTTATCCCGAACTCTTCCGACAGTGACTTCACTTTTCCCAAAGCAGAAGACATCGGGACCACATCTTCTGCACGAGCCAAGTCTCCAGAAAGGAAGCTGCGCAGGGCTTGGCTAGCCTGCTCGCGCTCGGTGACTCGACCCGGCGTTACGCTGAAGGTAGCCCTTCCTCCTTCTCCGATTGTCATGCTGACAGAACCTCCAGTCATCGCCGCCTGCTCTTCGGCTAGCCTGCGATTGCGGATCATATCAGAGTTAGTTACTTCGCCTGGGTTCGATACTTCGATCTTGTTGCCAACGACTACGTATTTTGGAGCAACTGTGCCTAGTGCCTTGGCGTCCTTGTCAGCCGCCTCTTGCAGCGTCTTGACCTGCGAGTTAATCCCGATGACCTTGCGCTCCTCATCCGTAATAGATGCCAACGCCGATCGTTTAGCGAAAGCACCAGTAAGTCGGTCGCCCTCGCCAACAATGTCTTTTACATAATCATCAATGCTGCTGTACTTGGCAGGGTCTAGCGTGGCTTTACGCTCTGCGATTTCGGTCCTGCGTATATCGGCACGCTTGGCATAATCCTGAATCATCGCACGGCCCTTGGCGTCTCCAGCCCAGATAGGCGCGAAGCGATTGAAGTCCTGATCCGCTGATCCGCCCTCCCTAAATTGCGCTGGCACTCCGCTTTGCTTACCACTGATGGTCTGGTCGGCTCCGGCAAGTGCGATTGCCATAGCCATGCGTGCTTCTCCAGCACCAGCCTCTGGGCGTACTGCCTCGCGGTATTGACGAGTAGCTCCAAGTCCCCTGTCAACAGATCCAGACTTGCTGGCCGCTCGGTCTGAAACATACCTGCCCCATGTCTTTAGGTTCTCTGCGGCGGGGTTGCCAGCCTCAAGCATGGCGATCTGCTCCTGTGGGTTCTGTGCGCCCCTTGCGAAGACAGGCATACCACGATCCATTTTAACCAGATCCCCACCTCCACGCGCACGAGGAGCAGTGGGCATTGCTGACGGTGCCTGCTGTTGCTGCGGCTGCGCTTGTTGAGCCTGCTGCGCTGGACGAGGGCGTGAAGCGGTAGGAGGATTCGCCTGAACGAATTGATTTGCGTTCAAATCTATGCGCTGCATAGATGGGTTTTTGTTTGTCCCCTCAAGGGCCATCAATGTATTCCTTGGCACTTGAGCAGACGCCCCAGTGACACCAGCCGTAACTGCTGCGTTAGCCATTTCAAGAGACTTTGGATCATCTGGGTTAACGCCATTAAGACGCAAGATTCCAGCTTCTCGGTACGGCATTCCCTGCGGAAGATCCACCGCCTGCTCAACTTGCCGCCCAATACCGCGATCGTCATAAATTGTTTTCTTCGCCATAGTATTATCCTACCTTTTCTCCGTTGAGAATCTTCTTGCGCCGCTCGCACGCGGAGCATTTGCCGCCCTTGGCTCGCTCTACAGCGGCCTTTATTCCTGTTGAAGTTGTTATAGACTCGACCTTATCTCCGAGCCTTGTTTTTGAAAGTATCTTTTCTAGCAGCTTACCCATATCAATCGCACTTGAAGTCTCTATCGCAACATATTTGCCTAATTGTGCCACACGCCAGAAGTTTCATGTGCGCCAACCCAAGATTACTCACGCTAGGTTTCCAACCATCTGGATCTTCTGGAGTCTTTATCTCTACGGCCCTTGCGTGAAACGCCTGGACAACTCCCCATATTAGATGCTTTTCGTCTTTCTTTAGTATTCCGCATGAAGAGTCCTCAAAATAGTTGCTATCCTCAAGGATATCAAAAAACAAATCTCCATTTGGGGCGCATTCAACATCCGATCCGCCGCTCTTGGCAAACTCCGAAATAATGAAGTCTCCTCCGCAGCATGACCATTTTATAGGCTTTTCATATTCCTGCCCAGTCTCTTCATTGGCAAGCTCGTAAATATAGTCAGGATCTCCCATCACATAAGTGTCGTCATCGTGATATACATTGCACCAAATGAGCAGGCGCAAGCACGGGCTGACTAGCCTATGCCAGTAACCATCAGGCCACGGTATCTCATTGACGCAGTATTTCTTTGCCTCATTCATGGTGAATGGGCAGCAATAGTACTTTTCGTTGTCCCCATCTCTGTAGACAACGTCTGCTCCGATGCGAACAAGGCTTCCATCGGACCTCAGCGTTAGGTTTCTTCCAGTGCTCATGTGTTTACCGACAGGACCAAGACCTGCACACAGGCGAGCTTGCCCGTGGACTATCTCTTGCTGCTTTCACAGACGGGGCGCTATGTCTGGTATTACGGCTTCCTATGCCACCCAGTAGTCTCTACACCTTCCCACCAGCGGGTGGGCCTTGGCTCGGGATTCGATATGCTACATGCTATCTGGCCGCCGCATACCGTTCCCCGAGTTCACCCCGTGTCGGCTTTGCGGCCAGGTCTCAGCATTGAACTAGATCATATACCTCTAAATTACCGCAATGGCGGTGGATGATTGAGTCTATGCTTTCTGCGTTGGTATTAACCTCCGCAATGACGAATACGCGAGATGTTGCATTCTGGCCAGGAGGAGTACCCCAAGTTGGAGCAGTCCAGCTAGCCGGAGTGCTTTCAGTAGCATAGGTGTAGACTGCGTAAAGACTGGTTGTGGAGTTTGCTCCTAGAGTAACCTCTGTCTGCGCGGCATCATAATCAGAACTCTTGTGTATAACAATACGGTATCCGTTGCTGACCCTAACCTTTAGCCCTTCGATGGCCGTTACTTTGTAAGACCAGTCTACAGCGCTACCACCGCCCTGCCCGCGCTCCCTGTCGTCCTCTACTTGGAAATCCTCGACTTCCTCCTTGATGCTGTTGATAGAGGTTTCGAGGTACAGGCTTCTAGCCTGCAGCTCCTGCAGCATGTATTCGAGGTCTTCCATTTTTATGAACCGCCGCTAGATACAAGTGATACCTTTGTCGCAACAAACCTTCCGCGACTAGCTGATTGGATTGTCGTCACATGGCCACCGCCAGAAGATGCTGCGCCAGTGCCGATAAAAGCCTCTGCCGCTGTACGGCTCTTGCACCACTTCTTGCCGATCTTCCACTTCTTTCCATCAGAATCGGTGGATTCCCATTCTACCTTGCCGCTAGACCCTCCATCCCAAGCGTCTCCATCAAAATCTGTAACTTGAACAATCTTATAGTCTTCAAGACCATATTCATTTATATTCAAGTCTGCGCTTACAGAACTTCCTCCGCTAAGTAATCCGGCTATTGAAGCGCATGTACCCTGTGGTTGATTCCTGCCTATGTTTACGCTGCAATTATTCCATTTTGATACATAGCTAAATGAATAAGACTTCGCCTTTGGCGTCTGCGTAGTCTCTACTGTGCGATAAGTACCGAACTCTGTCGGGTCGTTATCGACTCTGCGTATAGAGCCAGATACTATCGCGCCAGGATTAGGAAGTGATGCCGCCTGCGAAGTGTTTACCGATATATCAGTGTCAAGCAGAGGGCTCCTGATATATGATGTGGAAGACTGATTGCTTGCATCTACTTGGGTGCGGCGCGTCCTGTATAGGCCAAACTCTGTAGGCGTGTTTTCAATTACAATCGCCGATCCAGCCGCAGGCGTCTCTGCTGGAAGTGCTGCCCCCTGCGTGTTCAGTGTTGTGGTCGATGTCCTAGCTGCATTCTTCTCATACGAAGACGATGACTGGTCCTTGGCCGTAATCGTCTCTACCACAGTGCGGTATGTACCAAACTCAGTTGGAACATTGCGTACATTCTTTATCTCGCCAGAAGATATAAGCGGAAGAGCTTCTGCAGATAGCGACGATGTGTTTAGATCGCTCTCTGTCTCGATATCATGCCGAACAGAATAATCGCTGGCAGACTGGTTTACTGCCGTTACCGTTGTCTTTGATGTGGCATATTTGCCGAACTCTGTTGGCCTATTCTCTACCCTCTCTATAACGCCAGCCGAGCTTGATCCAGTCTCCACTGAATCATTCTGGGTATTTGTAGATGTTGAGGACGTAAAGTCCGCTCTGTATTCAGACTGAGATCCAGTTTGATTCTTGGCGGTTATGGT
>Ga0129333_10000599_pt1 | contig 30269 bp, 21 predicted proteins | sample CPB6_08_DNA_FD_94474 | JGI IMG/M metagenome (GOLD analysis project Ga0129333, IMG submission 94474) | Freshwater to marine salinity gradient microbial communities from Chesapeake Bay, USA - CPBay_Sum_0.6_0.8_DNA | ecosystem: Environmental > Aquatic > Marine > Coastal | place: USA: Chesapeake... | reverse complement strand
GCGCACACCTTCCTTGCGCCCCGGCTCGCGGCCCTCGGCGATCGCGCGCAGGGCTCGCGCGCCGCGCTGCTGCACCTGCTGGGCGAGGTCGAGGTTGTCTTCGGCCTCTGGGCGCTCGTCCTTTTCGGCGTGATGATCGCCTGGCCAGGCAAGGGCTGGCAGATGGCCTGCGCCTACATCGAGACCGCCGACTACGCCGCCGCCGCCAAGGGCGCCGCCCCCGGCGGCTCCTCGCGCTACCTCGAGCCGATCTTCGTCTTTGTCATCATGGCCATGGCCGCGTCGCGGCCTGTCCTTTCCCTCGCCGAGTCGCTGCTCGGCGGCGCGGCGCGCCTGCTCGGCGGGTCGCCCGCGGCCCGCTGGGCCTCCATCCTGACCTTCGCCCCGCTGCTCGGGTCGCTCATCACCGAGCCGGCGGCGATGACGCTCGCCGCGCTGCTCCTCGCCGCGCTCTTCGCGGAGCACGCGCCGTCGCTCCGGCTCCGCTACGCCTCGCTCGGCCTGCTCTTCGTCAACATCTCGATCGGCGGCACCCTGACGCACTTCGCCGCCCCGCCCGTCGTGATGGTCGCCGCCCGCTGGGGTTGGACGACGCCGCGCATGTTCGAGGAGTTCGGGCTCAAGGCCATCCTCGCGATCGTCCTTTCCAACACGCTTTACTGGCTGCTCTTCCGCCGCGAGTTCGCCGCGCTCGCCGCCCGTCCCGCGCGCCCTGCGCCGACCGCCCCCGCCCCGATTCCCGCGTGGGTGACGGCCGTGCACCTCGCCCTGATGGTCTGGTCGGTCGCGATGCTCATGGGTCACCACGCCGCCTTGCTCGTCGCCGGCTTCCTCGGTTTCCTCGCCTTCACCGTCGCCACGCCGCAGTGGCAGTCGCCCATCCGACTCCGCGCGCCCTTGCTCGTCGCCTTCTTCCTCGCCTCGCTCGTGGTCCACGGCGGCCTGCAGGGTTGGTGGATCTCGCCCTTGCTCGTGCGCCTCGATCCCGCGGGTCTGTTCGCCGGCGCGACCTTCCTGACCGCCTTCAACGACAACGCCGCCATCACCTACCTGGCGGCGCAGGTGCCGGCGCTGACCGATGGCAGCGAGCTCGCGCAGGCGCTCCAGCACGCGGTGCTCGCGGGCGCCGTGACCGGCGGCGGGCTGACCGTGATCGCCAACGCGCCGAATCCCGCCGGGCAGTCGATCCTCGCGCCGAGCTTCGAGGGCGGCATCTCGCCCCTGCGACTCGCCCTCTGGGCGGCGGTCCCGACCTTGATTGCCGGTGCCTGCCTGATGCTGCTCCCGCGCTGAGCCGATGCGCACCGATTGCCACGTGCATCTTGTCGGCGACGGCTCGTCGGGCGATGGCCGCGCCTTCCAGCTGAGGACACCGTGGAACCGCCTGCAGGCCCGCTTCCTGCTGCGCGAGGCGGGCGTCGATGCCGCCTGCCTGCGCGGGGGCCTCGACGCCGCCTTCGACGCCGCGCTCGTCGCGCACGTCGTCGGCTCGGGACTCGACGCCGCCGTCATCCTCGCCCAGGACCTCCCGCACGACGCCGCCGGCCGACCCTTGCCCATGGCTGGCTTCCGCGTGCCCAACGACGCGGTGCTCGCCTTCTGCCGACGCGATCCCGCCCGGCTCATCCCTGCGGTCTCCATCCACCCTGACCGACCCGATGCGCTCGACGAGCTCGAGCGCTGCGCCGCGCTCGGGGCGCGCGTGCTCAAGCTGCTGCCGAATTGCCACGGCGCCGATTGCTCCGCGCCGCGGCACGCGGCCTTCTGGTCGGCCTGCGCTCGCCTGCGCATCGCCTTCCTCGCCCACACCGGCGGTGAGTTGACCCTGCCTGTGCTGCGTCCCGACCTCGAGCATCCCGACGTGCTCCGCCTGCCGCTTGAGCAAGGTGTCACCTGCATCGCCGCGCATGGCGCGAGTCGCTCGCTGCCCTGGGGACCCGACCACTTCCGCGACCTCGTCGCGCTCTGCCGCCGTCACCCCAACCTCCTGGTCGACAACTCCGCGCTCGCCTCGCCCATCCGCTCCGCCGCCATCCCACGACTGCTCGGCGAGCTCGGCGATCGCATCGTGCACGGCTCTGATTTCCCCGTGCCCAGCGACCCGGTCTGGCCCTGGCTGCGCGGGCAACTCGGCCTCGCCGAGGCGCGGATGATTCGGAGGGAGGCAAACCCCCTGGCCCGCGATGCCGCACTCAAGCGGCAGCTCGGCTTTGGCGACGCCTCTTTCACGCGCTTGGCCTCGGTCATGGGGTGGTCCACCCGGGCCTGAGCCCCGCTTTTGCGGCTTTCCTTTGCCGCCCCCCGGGTTATAAATGAAGGGGTCCCTTTTCCCCATGCGTCTCCCGCTTCGCCGAGGCTTCACCCTCATCGAGCTCCTGACGGTCATTGCCATCATTGGCATCTTGGCCGCCGTGCTCATTCCCGCCGCCATGGGTGTCCAGAAGCGGGCCAAGGCCGCCAATTCCCAGACCGTCCTCAGCGCCTGGTGCTCGGGCATCATCCGCTACAAGCAGGCCTACGGTTTCTACCCGAAGTTCGTCACCACGGCCTACCCGACCACCGACTCGCTGATCAAGCTCGAGTCCACGGTGGCCACGTCGGCCTATTTCGTCATCGCCCTCTCGGGCAAGCAGCCCTCGGGTGCGCCGCCCACCTCCGGTGCCACTGGCCAGCGCGCGATCTTCAACCGTAACTCGGAGGCCTTCGTCGAGTTCAGCCCCCAGGACTACGAGAAGCCTTCCGTTCTCTCAACCGCCGCAATCACGACTGGAACCACTGGCTCGACCATCGGCACAGGCAATTTCCTCATCGATCGCTTCGGCAACCGCAACATCCGCGTGGTCGTCGACTATGATGGCAATGGCAAGGTATCGGTGACCACGGGCGCGCCCGCCGCGGCTGCGATCCCCACCGACGTCGCCGCCTACGCCACCACCGCCGGTTACCCCGCGCGTGTGCTGATCTACACCTCCAAGTCCGACGTCAACTCGGCCGACTTCACCACCCAGCCCGCGGCTGGCACGTCCCAGTCGGACTTCGCTGACGTCGTCGCCGCACAGTGAGCCCCGCCGCCCCCATCGTCCGGTCCCGCCGAGGGTTCACCCTCATCGAGCTGCTCATCGTCGTCGCGGTGATCATCCTCATTGCGACGATGATGCTCGGCATCCGTGCCTCCAATCCCGACGCCCTGAGCAACGGGCAGCGCATGATGGGCGACATGCTCCGCATCGCCCGCGTCCAGGCGCAGATGAACCGCGCCGCCATGCCGATGCCGGACGGCTATTCACTTGCTACAAAGAAGTGGGCTCCGACGAATTTCCGCTACCGCTTGCTCATCAAGTGCGACCCCACTGACCCTGATACGCACCTGCGCGAGATGGTCTTGGTCGTCGGTTTCACCGGTATAGGAGCTTCCGTCAATAATTACGTCTGGTTCTCGCCTGAGCCCGCAGTTCGCCTCCCTCCAGGGGTTTTCTTCGTGCCGCCGAATCTTAACGCCACCAACGGCATGGCCAGTTCGCCCAACCCAGCGGTCACCTTGCCCTCGGGCACCTCGCTCTCCGGCACAGCGTTGACGACGCGCCTCAGCATGATCCCGCGCCTCGGTGACACCACAGGTTTGGTCGCGGGCACAAACGAGTACCTGGCGCCCACTTCGGTACAGGCGCCCATGATGCTCTATCGCCCTATCTTCTCGCCGCTAATCGGAACTACTGAGGTCTATTACAACACGGCCTCGGTGCACACCGCCGCCAATGGCGCCAAGTATTGGTATTACGTCGAGCTCGGTCCGGACGGCACCAACAATCACCTCGGCAAGGTCGTTCTTGTCCTCGCCGAGGGCATGAACACGGGAGGATCCGTGCTGCTCACGGCGCCCGACAAGTTCGCCGGTATCCTTCTGCGGCGCAACGGTGACATCTCGCTGACCACCGACACCGACGACTTCGAGTCCGCCTCCCTCAAATGACGCCGCCCCCTTCCATTCCTTCTGTCAGGCGCCCCGGATTCACGCTCGTCGAGGTCATCCTCGCCGTCGGCGTGGTCGGCGTGGCGCTCGCCTCGCTCATCGGCATCCTCACCAGCAGCTTCCAGCAGGTCGACGACATCATGCAGACCAACCGGGCCCTGACCGCCGCCCAGGGTCTTGTCACCGCCCTCGATAACCCACGCTCGATTCTTAAGGATATCTCAGCTTCGGCGGGAATCAGTAAGAATGACACTTCTGGCACCTATCTCCCGTCTGTTACGGGACTCGATAATGCCACGGGTGACGCGCCCAACTTCGACCTTGTCTACAACCTGCTCAAATCAGCCGACACCCCGGCCAACGGTGTTTGGCTTTACGTCTATGAGCGTAAGCAGGTCATTGCCGCCGGTGAAATCATCCCGACCGTTAGCACGGGAGCCTCGGCGTACAAAATCAACGGCAATCCCTCGCTCATCGAGGTCGTGCGCATGACGACCGACGAATTCCCCGTCGATGTGGCCCAGGCTCGCAATGTGATCGGTTCGCCGATGCGCGTGCGCCTGACACTCTCCCGCCTGCTCGTCGGACAGCGCGTGACGCTCGACGCCACCACGGGCGAACCGACCACCGCCACCTACGCGAGCGGCGCGTTGCCCAGCTCGCCCGACAGCTACGCGCTCGCCTACCTGCCGATTGTTGCCGAGTTCTTCCCGCACGAGTACGAGAGCAAGGCGACCTTCACCGCCACGACCAACGACCAGCAGCCGGTGCTGGTCCAAACCATCGTCATCAACCGATGAGCCGCCCCGTCCCCAGTGCCCGTTCGGGCTTCACCTTGGTGGAGCTACTCGTGGCCTCCGCCATCATGGTCACGATCGTCCTGATCGTGGCCAAAATCGCCGTCGACACGCTCTCGGCTTACGACCGCGTGGTCGCCGACCTCTCCACCCAGGCCGAGGCCCGCGCCGTGCTCGACAACATGGAGCGCGACTTCAACAGCGCCGTCATCCGTCCGGATGGTCGCTGCTGGATGGAAATCATCGCCCCCGAGGCGACCGGCGACACCTCGGGTCTCAAGAAGCTGGCCAACATCCCGTCCGACCTCCAGCCGGTGGTGATGTTCTTCTCCGCCCCGACGGACCGCCCGCGCTGGACCACCTCCGGCACGACCCGCACCACCGTCTCCGGCGAGACCTGCGCCGTGGCCTATCGGCTCGGACGTCGCTCACCCTTCGACCTGCCCGGCTCGACCCTCCAGCAGGTCTACTGCTTCCAGCGCACCATCATCGACGCGCAGAACACCTTCAACGAGGCCATCCCGCTGCTGACGGTGCCGACCACCTCGCTCAGCACGGTCACCTCGGGCACGCCCTTCACCTACTGGTACGCCACCCGCACCTACATCAACCCCTACGGCGGCAACGTGACCGGCGCGCTCATCTCGTCGTCGACCGTCGCGCTCGCCCCAGTCCATGCCGCCGGTGGCTCCGACGCTGCCAACACCAACGGGGGTTGGACGATGGATGAGCAGAACTTCTGCGCCCAGAACACCGTCGGCCTCAGCATCACGCTCTGGTGTGCCTCGAGCGAGAGCGCGGCGGCCGATTTAACCCGTGTGCTGACTCGAAACGGAGGAAGTACTGGTTTGCCTCCGTCAGCTTTGCGCCCCGTTACATGCTACCCGGCTGCTCTTGGTGATCTAACGTATCGAGGTGCTCTGCATAGCGCCGGATACGGCGTTCGATCATCATACGGCGGTTTGATGGCGCGACAGAACGTCACCACCGATGGCAAGAGCGACTTCTTCGGTTATCGCGCACGTGTCTATTCGGATCGTATCCAGACCGACACCGCCAGCGCTCCGCTACCTTACGCCCTCCGCCAGGTCGAGGCGTCGGTCATCGTGCTCTCACCCGCCGGCGCCCGCGAGCTCCGCGGCATCCAGGCCGCGCGCGGCGTCGCCGTCAACGAGGGCACCGACACGAGCGAGTTCCGCCGCATCGTCGCCACGCACGGCCGTCCCTATTCCCGGCGCATGATCGTGCTGGGCAACGGCAACTGACACCAGTGTGCGGTGACCGGTGACCGGTGTCCGGTTCTGGTCTTGTCTTCCGGCTTGCCCCTTCCTGCTTCCCGCTTGGTCGCGCCTTTCCCCCTTGCCCCGGAGGGGGATTCCGGCTTTCCCTACTTGCCATGAGCACGGCCACGAAGCCCCGCTTCACGCTCGAGTTCGAGAAGCCCATCCGCGAGCTGGAGGACCAGATCGCCGCCATCCGCGCCTCGTCCGAGGGTGCGGGCATGGACGCCGGCAAGGAGCTGGCCTCCCTCGAGGCGAAGCTCGAGAAGACCCGCCGCGAGGTCTACGGCAACCTGACCCCCTGGCAGCGCGTCCAGCTGGCCCGCCACCCCCGCCGCCCGTACTCCCTGGACTACATCGGGATGCTCTTTGATGACTTCCAGGAGCTGCACGGCGACCGCCTGTACATGGACGACGAGTCCACTGTCGGCGGCACCGCGATCTTCGAGGGACAGCCCGTGGTCGTCATTGGCCAGCAGAAGGGCCGTGACACCAAGGAGAACCTCCGCCGCAACTTCGGCTGCCCCAATCCCGAGGGTTACCGCAAGGCCTTGCGCCTGATGCGCCTCGCGGAGCGTTTCCACCTGCCCATCGTCACGCTCGTCGACACCCCCGGCGCCTTCCCCGGCATCGGCTCGGAGGAGCGCCACGTGGCCGAGGCCATCGCGGTCAACCTGCGCGAGATGAGCCAGCTCCGCGTGCCCATCGTGACCTTCGTCATCGGCGAGGGCGGCTCGGGCGGCGCGCTCGGCATCGCCGTCTCTGACCGCGTCTACATCCTCGAGAACGCCTATTACTCCGTGATCTCGCCCGAGGGCTGCGCCGCCATCCTCTTCAAGGACCGCATCCACGCGCCCAAGGCCGCCGAGGCCCTCAAGCTCGACTCCGCCAACCTGGTGAAGCTCGGCGTGGTCGACGGCGTCGTCCGCGAGCCGCTCGGCGGCGCGCAGGAGGACCCCGCCGCCACCGCCTCCGCCATCCGCAAGACGCTCCGCGCCGCGCTGGCCGAGCTCGGTAAGCTCAAGGGCGACAAGCTCGTCAACGGCCGTTACGCCAAGTTCCGGGCGATGGGTGTCTTCGCCGGCTGAGCGCGCTCACTCCGCCGGGTAGCGGTAGGTCTCGCCCTCGAAGTTGCGCAGGACGACCTCGCCGCCGCGGATCGCCTCGACGTACTCCGGGTTGACCGGGACCTTCCCGCCGCCGCCCGGGGCGTCGATCACGAACTGGGGCACGGCGAAGCCCGTGGTGTGCCCGCGCAGCGAGCGGATGAGCTCGATGCCGCGCGCGACGGGCACGCGCAGGTGCGCCGAACCCTCGATGAGGTCGCAGGCGTAGAGGTAATAGGGTCGCACCCGCATCTGCAGGAGCCGGTGCACGAGCGAGCGGAGCACGCCGGGGTCGTCGTTGACGCCGCGGAGGAGCACCGACTGGTTGCCGAGCGGCACGCCGGCCAGCGCGAGGCGGTCGCAGGCCGCGGCGAGCTCGGCGGTGCACTCGCGCGGGTGGTTGGTGTGGATGTTGAGCCAGACCGGTCCGTGGCGGCGGAACGCGTCGCAGAGCGCGGGCGTGATGCGCTGGGGCAGGAAGACGGGGATGCGCGAGCCGATGCGGATGACCTCGAGGTGCGGGATGGCGCGCAGGCGCCCGAGCAGGGCGTCGAGCTTCTCGTCGGAGAGCAGCAGGGGGTCGCCGCCGGAGAGGAGCACGTCGCGGATCTCGGGATGCGCGGCGATGTAGGCCAGTCCCGACTCGAGCTCGGGATGGAAGTCGTACTGCTGCGCGTTGGAGACGAGCCGGCTGCGCGTGCAGTAGCGGCAGTAGGCGGCGCAGCGGTCGGTGACCAGGAAGAGGACGCGGTCGGGGTAGCGGTGGACGATGCCCGGGACGGGCATGGTCGACTCCTCGCCGACGGGGTCGGGGGATTCGCCCGGCGCGACGTGGGATTCCTCGATGCGCGGGATGACCTGGCGGCGGACGGGGCAGGCGGGGTCCTCGCGGTCGATCAGGTTGAAGAAGTGCGGCGTGATCGCCATCGCCAGCTTGCCCGGTGCGAACAGGCAGCCCGCGCGCTCCTCCGGCGTCAGCTGCATGCGCGCCTCGAGCTGGGCGAGGGTGGTGATGCGGTTGCGCAGCTGCCAGTGCCAGTCGTTCCAGTCGGACGCGGGGATGTCGGCCCAGAGGCCTTGTCCGCCTTGCCAGCGGTCACGACGGTTGTCGGTTTGCATCTCCCGCCAACGTGACACCCCCGGGGCCGGAGGCAACCCCGCTACGCTTATTTCGCGCCCGCCGCGGCCTCGCGCACCCAGATGTTGCGGAACTCGATCGGGTCGCCGTGGAACTGGAGGTGCAGCGGGAGCTTGTCGGCGTGCGTGGCGTAGGCGGGAAGCTTGCGCCAGACGGTGGGACCGAGAATCTCGGTGCCGTCCTGCACGGTCACGCCGTTGTGGACCACGGTCACCCGCGCCTTGGTCGCGACCGAGCCGTCGGCGTTGAAGGTCGGGGCGACGAAGGTGATGTCGTAGCTCTGCCACTCGCCCTGCGGTAGGCAGGCGTTGAACGCGGGCGGGGTCTGGCCGTAGACGGCACCGGCGGAGCCGTCGGCATAGGTCGTGTTGGCAAAACCCTCCATGACTTGGATCTCATACTTACCCATCAGGAAGACGCCGCTGTTGCCGCCCGACTGACCCTTGACCACGCGGCCGGCGGGGATGCGCCACTCGACATGGTAATGTCCGGAGCCAAAGCCCTGCTTGGACTTCAAGTCATTGCTGCGCGCGACCATCGTGCCGTCCTTCAACTCCCAGACTTGCGGTTTCTTGCCGCCGGCGGGCTCCCAGGCGTCGACGGACTTGCCGTCGAAGAGCACGGTCGCGCCGGCGGGCGCCGGCGTCGTCTGACACATGGCCTTGGCGGCCTCGGCCTTGGGTGGCTGGGGACGGGCGGGGTCGTGCACGCGCCACTGGGTGCCCGGCAGGATCGGCGTGTCCGTGAAGCCCTCGGCCCCGATGGCGACGAGGGGGAGGAGGTAAAGAGCGGGAAGCAGGAAGCGGCTCATGGGGGAGAGACTAAAGACTAAGGACTAAGGACTAAAGGAGAATGAGAGCCTAAAGGCTAAAGGGACCATTTACGGTGTTCGGTGGCCGCTGCGAGAACTCGGGAGATACTCCGGTGACCGGTGACAGGTGACCGCTGGGAGAACTCGGGAGATACTCCGGTGACCGGTGACAGGTGACCGCTGCGAGAACTCGCCAAGGCTCGTTACCACCTTAGCCCCGTAGGGGCATTGGGGAGGAAGCCGGAGGCTTGTGCGAGCGGTCACCTGTCACCGGTCACCGGAGTGTGAGGCCCCCTCTTTAGTCCTTAGTCATTTGTGCTTAGACCCGCTCGTCCTTTGACGGCTTTGGCCGCCGCCAAAGGACGAACCGCACCTCGCGATGCGGTTCGTTTCAAGTGGCGGGCCCGTAGGGATTCGAACCCCAAACGACTGATCCGTAGTCAGTAGTGATATCCATTTCACCACGGGCCCGTGATGAGGGAGTTCATCAAGGCAAGCCGGGGTCCTGGGGCAAGCGAAAATCGCCTCAGGCCGTGGCCATGTGGATGGCGACCGTGCCGAAGAGCAAGCGACGGTGCCGGACGGCGCCAAAGCCCGCCTTGAGGAGCTCAGCGTCGAGTCCCTTGGCGTCGGGGAAGCCCGCGATGCTCGTGCCGAGGTAGCGGTAGGCGGCGAGGTCGCCTGTGATCAAAGTTGCGACGATGGGAGCAATCAGGCGAACCTGGATAAAGTGCACGGGCCAGAACCAGGCCGAGGGTTGCGAGAACTCGAGGATGAGTGCGGTGCCGCCCGGACGAAGAATGCGTCGCAGCTCGCGCAGGCCCGCTGGACGGTCCTCGAAGTTGCGGATGCCGTAGGCGATGGTCACGGCGTCGACCGATCCATCCGCGATCGGCAGACGCATGCAGTCGCCATGCGCGAAACGGATGCCAGCAATCGCCTCGCGCTTCGCGCGCTCGCGCGCGAGGTCGAGCAGGGGCTCGCAGAAGTCGTAACCCTCGACGGTCGAGGCGGCGGGCAGGGCGGCGCGGAGGGCGAAGGCGACGTCGCCGCTGCCGGTCGCGAGGTCGACCGCGCGCGTCGGGTGCAGTGCGGCGGTCTCGTCGACGAGCGCGTTGCGCCAACCGACGCAGAGCCCGAGGCTGAGGATGCGGTTGGCGAAATCGTAGCGACGGGCGATGCGGCCGAACATCCGGCTGACGTCGACGCCGCGCGGGCCGATCTGGTTGCCGTCGCTCATCGCAGCACGCCGCCCCCGAGCAGGATCTCGCCGTCGTAAAGCGCGACGACCTGGCCCGGGGCCATCCCGCGCTGGTCGTCGCGGAAGCGCACCTCGGCCGAGCCGTCGCCATGCGGCACGAACTCAGCGGTGCAGGCCGGGTCGCGGTGGCGGATGCGAGCGAGCACCTCGCGGGTGCCGCGCACGGGTTCGCGGATCCAGCTCAGGTGGTCGACGACGCCGACTTTACGGTAAAGCTCGGGCATGCCGGGATGGTCGAAGGCCACGGTCAGGGTGTGGGTGGCGAGGTCCTTGGCTACGACGACGAAGTGCTCGTTATCCGAATTGGACGGCAACCCAATGCCCTTGCGCTGCCCGAGTGTGAAGCGGTGCAGCCCGCGGTGCTGTCCGAGCCGGTTGCCCCTGAGGTCGACGATGGGGCCGGGCTGGTCGGGGATGTGGCGCTCGAGGAAGTCCTGGATGCTGACCTGACCGAGGAAGCAGATGCCCTGGCTGTCCTTGCGCGCGGCGTTGGGCAAGCCGGCCTCGGCCGCCAAGGCGCGCACCTCGCCCTTGCGCAGGTCGCCGACGGGGAAGCGTGCGGCGCGCATCTGGTCCTGGCGGTTGAGGGCGAGGAAGTAGGTCTGGTCCTTGTCGCGGTCGGCGCCCATGGCGATGTCGACCGAGCCGTCGGGCCGCTCGAGGCGGCGCACGTAATGTCCGGTGGCGACGGACTCGTAGCCGTCGGCGAGCGCGAGCTTGAGGAAGGCACCGAACTTCATCTCGCGGTTGCAGACGATGTCGGGGTTGGGCGTCTGGCCGCGGCGGTAGCCCTCGACGAGGTAGTCGACGACGACCTTGCGGTATTCGGCGACGAGATCGACGGAGTGGAAGGGGATGCCGAGCTTCTCCGCCACGGCAGCAGCGTCTCGCTGATCCGTTTCCCAGGGACATTCGCCAGGGAAGGGCAGTCCCTCTTCGTTGCGCCAGGTGCGGATGTGCGCCCCGTGCACCTCGTGTCCGGCGCGCTGCAGGAGCAGCGCAGCCACGGCGCTATCAACGCCGCCAGAGAGGCCCACGAGGATCCGCGCCATGGCGGTCAGCGGTCGCCGTACCCCTTCGGGTGGGCGACGTGCCAGCGGACGGCGCTGGCGACGATGCTGTCGGTGGAGGTGTGCCGGGGCTTCCAGCCGAGCTCGCGCTGGGCCTTGGCGGAATCGGCGTAAAGGGCGGGCGGGTCGCCCGCGCGACGCGGGGCGATGGTGTGTGGGACGGGCTTGCCGGTGGCGCGCTCGACGGCGCCAAGGATCTCGCGCACCGAGGTGGGTGTGCCCGTGCCGAGATTGTAGAAGAGTTGCGTGCCGGGCTGCCCGAGCTTGTCGAAGGCGGCGATGTGGGCGCGGGCGAGGTCGTCGACGTGGATGTAGTCGCGCAGGCAGGTGCCGTCGGGCGTCGGGTAGTCATCGCCGAAGACCTGGAGCGCGGGGCCACGTCCGAGGGCAGCAGCGACCGCGAGCGGGATGAGGTGGGTTTCGGGGCTGTGGTCCTCGCCGATGGCGCCGTCGTCGGCCGCGCCCGAAGCGTTGAAGTAGCGGAAGGCGGCGAAGCTCAGGCCGTGGGCGCCGGCGAGGGCGCGGAGCAGGTTCTCCACGTCGAGCTTGGTCTGGCCGTAGGGGTTGATCGGGCGCTGGGGCAGGTCCTCGGTCATGGGCATGCGCTCGGGGACGCCGTAGGTCGCGCAGGTCGAGGAGAAGACGAACTTCAGGACCTTCTCGGCCAGCATGGCCTCGAGGAGGCGGAGGGTGGCGACGAGGTTGTTCTCGTAGTACTTGAGGGGCTGGTGGACGGACTCGCCGACGTTGATGAAGGCGGCGAAGTGCATCACGACGTCGATCTTGTGCTCGCGCAGGGTCTTGCGGACGAGGTCGGTGTCGGACATGTTGCCCTGCACGAAGGGGATCTCGGCGGCCACCGCCGCGCGGTGACCGTAGGAGAGGTTGTCGAGTACGACGGGCTTGTGCCCGGCGGCGACGATCTGCCGCACGCAGTGGCTCCCGATGTAACCCGCCCCGCCGACAACCAGGATGTTCATGGGGTTAGATAAAAGCCTAAAGCCCCCAGCCTAAAGCCTAAAGGGGTACCGGAGGTAGGGACATGGCTACGTCCATGTCCTGGCTAAGGCGACTAAGGTCGAGGGCTGGGGCGGAAATCAAAGGACAGAATCCAAAGTAAAGGAGAGCTGTCCGGAACCACGTGGTCGGGGCGGCCCTTTACTTTATCAATCTTTCCTTTGGTTCCTGGGCTCCGCGCCCTCAGTCCTCGTTCTTGAGGATCTTGATGAAGGCTTCCTGCGGAATCTCGACCTTGCCGATCTGCTTCATGCGCTTCTTGCCCTCCTTCTGCTTCTCGAGGAGCTTGCGCTTGCGTGTGATGTCGCCGCCGTAGCACTTCGCCGTCACGTCCTTGCCGGTCGAGCCGAGCGTCTCGCGGGCGATGACCTTGGAGCCGATGGCGGCCTGGATGGCGACCTTGAAGAGCTGGCGGGGGAGGAGGTCCTTGAGCTTCTCGCAGAGCTGGCGGCCGCGGCCCTCGGCCTTGGCGCGGTGCACGATGCAGGAGAAGGCGTCGACGGGGTCGGTGTTGACCAAGATGTCCATCTTGACGAGGTCCGACGCCACGTAGGGTCCGAACTCATAGTCGAGCGAGCCGTAGCCGCGGGTGATGGACTTGAGGCGGTCGTTGAAGTCGACGAGGATCTCGTTGAGGGGCAGGGTGCAGACGAGCACGACGCGCTCGTTGTCGATGGTCTCGGTGCGGTCGAGCGTGCCGCGCTTCTCCTGGATGAGCGCCATCATGTCGCCGATGCTCGTGCCGGGGATGTGGATGCGCGCGAGGATGGTGGGCTCCTCGACGGTGACGATGCCGGAGGGGTCGGGCATCATCACGGGGTTGTCGATCACGTGCACCTTGCCGTCGGCGGTGTGCACCTTGTAGACGACCGACGGGTAGGTGGAGATGATGTCGAGGTCGTACTCGCGGCGCAGGCGCTCCTGGACGATCTCCATGTGGAGCAGGCCGAGGAAGCCGCAGCGGAAGCCGAAGCCGAGCGCGACCGACGACTCCGCGGTGTAGGTCAGCGCAGCGTCGTTCATCGCCAGCTTGGCCAGCGAGACCTTGAGCTTCTCGTAGTCGGCGGTGTCGAGCGGGTAGATGCCGCTGAAGACCATGGGCACGACTTCCTTGAAGCCGGGCACGGGCTCCTTGGCGGGGTCGGCGGCGAGGGTGAGGGTGTCGCCCATCTTGACGTCGTGGACGTCGCGGATGTTCACCACGATGTAGCCGACGGAGCCCGGGCCGAGCTCGCTCTCGGAGTGCATCTTCGGGTTGAAGCGGCCGACCTCCTTGATCACCGACTGCACGCCGTTGGCGAGCAGCTCGATGGTCTGGCCGGGACGGAAGGTGCCGGAGAAGACGCGGACGTAGGTGATGACGCCCTTGTAGGTGTCGAAGACCGAGTCGAAGATGAGCGCGCGGGCCTGCGGGTACTCGGTCCAGCGGGGCGCGGGGACGCGGCGGACGATGGCGGCGAGGATGTCGTCGATGCCGATGCCGGACTTGCCCGAGGCGAGCACGGCCTCGTCGGCGGGGATGGCGAGGATGTCCTCGACCTGGCGGCGGGCCTCCTCGGGGCGGGCCGAGGGCAGGTCGACCTTGTTGATCACGGGGATGATCTCGAGGCCCTGCTGCATGGCGAGGGTGGCGTTGGCCACGGTCTGGGCCTCGACGCCCTGGGAGGCGTCGATGAGGAGCACGGCGCCCTCGCAGGCGGCGAGCGAGCGGGAGACCTCGTAGGAGAAGTCGACGTGCCCCGGGGTGTCGATGAGGTTGAGCTGGTAGACCTGGCCGTCCGGGGCGGTGTGGGTCATCGTCACCGGGTGGCACTTGATGGTGATGCCCTTCTCGCGCTCGAGGTCCATGGCGTCGAGCATCTGCGCCTTCATCTGGCGCATCTCGATCGTCTTGGTGTGCTCCAGGAGGCGGTCGGAAAGCGTCGTCTTCCCATGGTCGACATGGGCGATGATGCAGAAGTTGCGGATGCGGCTGACGGACACGGGAAAAGTGCCCCTAACGGAAGGGCGCACGGCCCAAAGGTCAAAGGGAAAGGGCGGCCGAAGCCTAGAGGCTAGAGGTCAGAGGTTAGAGGAAAGAGCGGACCAGGTAGCCGTACCCTTAATGCCTCTCATTTATTCCTCTAACCTCTCTCCCTCTACTCCTCTAACCTCTATCCTCTTCTGCCCCGCCTTTAGGCTTTAGGGCTTGGAGCTTTGGGCTCATTCTCCCTTTCCCTTGGCCCGTAAGCGTTCCCAGACCTTCCTCAACACCAACGCCCTTTGGGGTGCGGTCATTGCTCGAACGCTTTTGGCGCTCGGACTGCGCCACGCCGTCGTCTCCCCAGGCTCGCGATCGACGCCCCTCGCGGTCGCGCTCGCGGAGTCGGCCGACCTCGACCTCACCGTCGCCCTCGACGAGCGCTCCGCCGGCTTCCACGCCCTCGGCATCGCCAAGGCCACCCGCCGCCCCGTCGTCCTGCTTTGCACCTCGGGCACGGCCGCCGCCAACTACCTCCCGGCCGTCGTCGAGGCCCGCCTAGCCGGCGTTCCGCTTCTCGTCCTCACCGCCGACCGTCCGCCCGAGCTCCGCGAATGCCGTTCCGGCCAGACCATCCGCCAGGTCGGGCTTTACGGGGATTACCCTGTCTGGTCGGCCGAGCTCGCGGTGCCCTCGACGGACCTCGCCTTGCTCCGCCACGCCCGCCAGAGCGTGGTCGATGCCTGGCAACGCGCGCAGGGCCCGCTGGTCGGGCCCGTGCACCTCAACCTGCCTTTCCGCGACCCGCTCGCGCCCCACGTGTTCGAGGCCGGCTTCCGCCTGCCCGCCGGCTTTGACCTGGCCGACTTCTGCGCCGTGCCCGCGCCGCTCGCCGTGCGCGCGCAGGTGAAGCCGCTCGACGTCGTCCTGCGCGCCTTCGGCGCCGAGTTCGGCGTCATCGTCGTCGGCCCGCACGATCCCGCCGATCGCGCGGGCTTCGCCACCGCCGTGCGCGAGCTCGCCGGCCTCACCGGCTGGCCCGTGCTCGCCGACGGCGCCGGCACGCTGCGCGGCGACCTCGCCGCCACCGGCGTCGTGGTCACGAGCTACGACCTCATCCTGCGCGACCCCAAGGTGGCCGACGCGCTCCGCCCCGACGCCGTCATCCGCCTCGGCGACCTGCCGACCTCGAAGTCGCTCCGCGCCTGGCTCGCCGGACACGACGTGCCCACGGTCCTGGTCGGACGTCCAGGTGAGAACACCGACCCAGCGCACACCCGCTGGACGCGGCTTGACGCCGAGCTCGTGCCCGGCGGCACCGGCGCCTCGCTCGCCATCTCGCCCTTGCAGAAGCTCTGGCAGCGCCATGAGGCCAGGGCCGCGCGCCGCCTGCGCGCCGTCGCCGGTACCCGCTGGCTCTTCGAGGGTGCGGTTGTCCCTACGCTCGCCGATTCGCTCGTCGCCGCCGAACAACTTTACGTCGGCAGTTCGATGCCCATCCGCGACCTCGAGTGGTTCTGGCGTCCCGAAGGACCCGGACCCCGCGTGCTCTGCAACCGCGGCGCCAACGGCATCGACGGCACCGTCTCCTCCGCCCTCGGCGCCGCCCGCCTCGGGCGCGCCACCACGCTGCTCTGCGGCGACCTGACCTTCCTCCACGACGCCAACGCCCTCCTGCTCGCCAAGGGACTCAAGGGACGTCTCACAGTGGTCGTCATTAACAACGAGGGTGGCGGCATCTTCAATCATCTCGCTGTCGCTGCTTCGCCGCACTTCGAGCGTCTTTGGGGTACAGCCCAAGATGTTGATCTCGGTAAACTCTGCACCGCCCACGGCGTCGCCCATCGCGCCATCACCAGCCTCGCCGCGCTCCGCCGCGAGCTCGCCCGCCCCGCCAAGGGCGTGCGCGTGCTCGAGGTGCGCACCGACCGCGAGCGGGACGCCGCCCATCGCCTGAAGTCCTTCCGATGAGAACCACTCGCCGCGATTTCCTTCGCATTGCCGGCGTCGCCGGCCTCGCCTGGACATTACCCGCTTATGTGCGTGCTGCTGACGCGGGGCCGGTCCTGCGACTCGGGGTCGGGGCGGACCTGCATCAGGACATCGTCCCTGACGCCCCGGAGCGGCTGGCCGCGCTGATCAAAACCTCGATTAAGTTCAAGGCTCATGCCGTCGCGCAGCTGGGCGATTTCTGCCAGCCCAAGGCCGCCAACTTGCCGTTGCTCAAGCAGTGGCGCGCGGCGGGCCTCCCGCAGATCGATGTGCTCGGCAACCATGACATGGATGGTGGTTCGACCGCGGACAAGACCGTCGCCTGGATGGGGCTCAAGTCGCGCTACTCGACGCAGGTGCTCGCCGGTCACCGTCTCGTCGTGCTCGATGGCAACGAGCGACGGACCGACCGCAAGGTCACCGGCTATCCGCGCTATATCGGGGCCACACAGCTGGCTTGGCTCAAGTCCACCCTCGCGCTCGACACGCTGCCGGTCGTCGTTCTCTGCCACCAGGGCATCGACGGCATCGCGGGCGGCATCGAGAACCATGCCGAGGTCCGCGCCGTGCTCGAGGAGGCCAACCGAAACGCCGGAGGCTCACGCGTCCGACTCGTGCTGACCGGTCACCACCATCTCGACTACCTCGTGCAGGTGGGCGGCATCCCTTACCTGCAGGTCAACAGCATGTCGTATCATTGGACGGACAAGAAGTCCGCCGGCGGCCGTTTCCCGGCCGAGGTCGAGGCCAAGTATCCCTACCTCAAGCAGGTGCTCGTCTATGACCAGCCGCTCTTCGCCCTCCTCGAGCTCACGCCGCAGGGCGGGCGCGTGGTGGGTCGCGCAGCCAAGTTCGTCGGCGGCTACGGGCCCGAGCAGGCCGGCGTGCCGACCACGGTGGGCGGGCATCCGGTGGTGCCGAAGGTCAGCTCTCAGAGCTTTACGCTCTGAGGAGTGGTAAGGGGCAAGCGGGAAGCTGGAAGAGAATCCGGTGACAGCTGACAGGTGACCGCTGGGAGAACTCGCTAAAGCTCGTTGCCGCTATAGTTAGCGGTATTAGCGGGCTAGCGGTATTAGCGGTGTTAGCGGAGGTGAACTCGCTAAAGCTCGTTAACGCCTAGGCCCCGCAGGGGCTTTAGGAGGCAGCCGGAGGCTTGTGCGACCGGTCACCCGTCACCGGTCACCGGAAGTGATGCCTTGTGCGACCGGTCACCTGTCACCGGTCACCGATTGGCATCCCCTTCCTGCTTGCTCCTTCCCGCTTCCCGCTCGCTGCCGTTTACGGCAGCGCGTTTAGCGCGCCGCTCCCCAGCGGTGGGTCAGCGGGTAGAGGATGAAGAGGGCGGGGCCGACGACGTCCTGCTCGGGCACCTCGCCCCAGCCGCGCGAGTCGTAGCTGTTGGAGGAGTTGTCACCCATCGCGAAGTATCGGGCCGCTGAGACCGTGTGCGCGTCCGCGAGCGGGATGGCGTCGTGCGGCGTGATGCGCGCGAGGTAGCCGTAGTACTTGCGATCGGTGGCGGGCAGGTTGTTGAGCTCGATGGGCGAGCCGGCGGGCGTGGGCGAGCCGGTGCGCAGCAGCTGGTGGCCGCGGACCTGGAGGGTGTCGCCGGGCTGTCCGACGAGGCGCTTGATGTAGTACTGCTCGCCGGCGCGGCTGAGCTCGGGGATGTTGCCGGTGCGGAAGACGAAGGGGTCGTCGACCGAGGGGCGCACGAAATGGTAGCGCACCTTGTCGACGAAGAGCATGTCGCCGGTGAGGATGTCGAAGTTGAGCAGCAGCCCGCCGCGCTGGACCTTGGTCGTGGTGCGCACGCACGTGATGCCGTTGGCGGTGACGATCTGGCCGCGGGCCTCGGCGCGGGTCATCGCGGTCTGCCACCGTGCGGCCTCGGATATCGGCAGAGCGGCCTCCTCCGGGAAGAAGGTGGCGAGATAGACCGAGCGGATGGCGAACTCGTCGGGGGTGCGGAAGCGCTGCTCGCTGCCGCCGACGAGCAGGGTGTGCTCGCGGTCGAGTCCGCGGAGGATGCCGAGGCCGAGGATGCCGCGGTCAGGCACCTGCGGGCCGGGCACGGGTTCGTAGCCCACGACGGTGCGCTGGACGGGGATGAGCACCTCGCCCGAGGCGTCGGTCAGCGGCGCGATGGTCGTGCTCCACTGCGTGAACTTGCCCCAGGTGCGGGCGGGCAGGGACGGCGCAGGCTCGGCGGGTGAGCGGACCTCGGCGGTCATGCCGTGGTAGGTCGGCCACATCGAGTTGGTCGGGATCTTGAAGGGCTGGAGGAAGAAGCTCCGGATGGCGCCGGCGACGATCGCGGCGAGGACGAACATCTCGGTCCAATCGGAACCAATGGTGACTGGGTAGACCTTGCCGCCGTTGCGGAGCATCACCTGGTGCAGGGCCTCGGCCGCGGTACTCACGGAGGACTCGTCGAGGGGTTTGCTCTTCAGTGCGGCGGCCAGGTCGGCGTGGCGGGCGCGCTGCTCGGCGAGGTCGCCGGCCGGGAGGATGTCGCGGCGGAGCGAGTCGACCTTGCTCGAGAGCTCGAGGAGACCCTTGGCCTGCTTGCGAAGCCCGCGCTGCCTGTACCAGGTGAGAAGCATGGGTTGGGTTTAGCCTGTGCAGGTATCAAAGTACAGATTTCAAAGTAAAGAAGGTGTGGGACTGACGATCTGTGTCGGCATGCCTTTACTTTGAACTCTTTCCTCTGACATCTATCCCGCTCAGGCCCAGTGCATCTTCGACCGCAGCACGTCGAAGTGGCTGAGGTCGGCGGGGCGCAGGATGCCGAGGCGGACCTTGGCGGTGCGCACGGTCAGGGGTAGGAGCTTGGCGGCGTCGAGCGTGGCGCGTCCGTCGACCGACAGGCCGAGGGGCACGGCGTCGAGCGACTCGATGCGCAACTCGGACTCGGCCGAGAAGATCAGTGGCTGGTTGGAGAGCGTGTGGGCGCAGAGCGGGGTCAGCGCGATGACCGACGCGGCCGGGTCGATGAGCAGCCCGCCGGCGGCGAGGTTGTAGGCGGACGACCCCGTGGGCGTGGCCACGATCAAGCCGTCGGCCCGGTAGGTGTTGACCGGGCTGCCGTCAGCCTGGACGCCGAGGCGCGACATGCGGAAGACGTCGCGCGTCTTGATCACAAGGTCGTTGAGAGCGAGTGCGACGGAGCCATCGGCGAAGCGCACCTCGAGCAGCGCGCGCTCGTCGCGCCGTGCCTTCCCGGCGAGCACGGAGCGGACGCTCCCGGCGACGTCGTCGGCGGGGTAGGTGGCGAGGAAGCCGAGCTTGCCGCGGTTGATGCCGAAGAGGGGCACGGCCTCGAGCGCCGCGCTCTCGGCCGCGCCAAGGAAGGTGCCGTCGCCGCCCACCACGCAGCAAGCGTCGGCCCCGCGCAGACCGTCGGGACGCACGGGCCAGGCCACCTCACGCAGGGTCACGCCGGCCTCCTTGCAGACCTGCGCGATCTCGGCGACAATGCGGTCGGCGCCGGGCTTGGCGCGGTTGGCGACGAGGGCGAGGGTGCGGATGGTCATCGGGGGGTCACTTCGAGTGGTCGTGCTCCTCGCAGGGGCCGGCGGCGGGCTCGGGTTCCTCGCACCCGCAATGACCCTCGTCGGGCGTCACCTGTGACTTGTGCTTGAGGGTGTAGGGTAGCCAGAGTGCGAGGTGCGTGGAGGTCAGGTGGGTCACCTGCACCCGCTGCTCGAGCGACGGCAGTTCGAGTCGGTTCTCGCCGTCGGGCAGGTGACGGGCGGCATCGGCGGCGTCCTCGCGGATGCGATGGAGGATGCCGACCCGGTAGTCCTCGGGGTTGCTCAGGCGGAACGTCGCCTCGCTCATGCGGAGCGTCTCGAGGCCCTCCTTGGCCGCGTCGGGTTTGAGCAAGTCGTTGGTCTCTGCGCGGAGTGACTCGACCGCGCTCGTGGCATCGTCGTTGATCGCGCTGCGCAGGGCCCAGGTGGAGGTGGCGGTGAAGCTCTCGCTGTCACTGTCGGACTTGCCGAGGAAAGTGGACTTAAGTCCGCGTTCACCCTTGGGGCGCGCGAAGCTATGCTCGCGGCGCGAGAGCTCGAGGCCCTCGCGATCCTCGAAGCGGGTCGTGAGCTTGGCGGAGATCTCGCGCATGCGGGTGTCGGCCGCCGAGCGCGTGGGTGCGGTCACGCTGATGCGCACATGGATTTCAACTTGGTCGGCGTCCGTCTCGACGTAGGCGCGGGGGAGGGTCGGTGTGCCGGCCGAGGGTTCGGGTTCGGGGTCGTACGAGAGGCTACCCGCGGTGAGGGTCGCGGTCGCGAGCAGGCAGGGCAGGAGGGCGCGCATGACGCCTCCGAGGGTGTCGGCGGTCCGCGGCGGGGCGAGCCGGAATTGGGTCTTAACCCCGGCGGGCGGCCAGCACGGCGTCGAGCTTGTCGGCGCTGGGGGCGCCGCCCATGGCCGACTCGGGCTTGCCGCCGCCCTTGCCCCCGAGCTGGGTGCAGAGTTCGGAGACGAGCTTGCCCGCGGCCTGGCCGGCCTTGATGGCGTCGGCGCCGCAGTTGGCGACCAGAGAGGCTTTGCCGTCGATGGCAGCACCGAGGACGACCACGGCGGCGGGGCCGACCTTGCCGGCGACCTTGGCACCGAGCTCGCGGAGCGCGGCGGCGTCGTCGACGGAGACCTTGGCGGTGACTAGACGGAGAGCGCCTGAAGTGGTCGCGGCGGCGGCGAGGGACTGGGCGAGCGCGTCGGACTCGCGGTCGCGGAAGGCCTTGAGCTTGCGCTCGAGGTCGCGGGATTGCTCGAGGAGCTGCTCGACGCGCTTGAGGACGTCATGCACGGGCGCCTGGGTGGTGTCGGCGAGACGACGCAGCAGATCGGCGTCGGCGCGGGCAGCCTCGTAGGCGGTCAGGCCTGCGACGGCTTCGATGCGGCGGACACCAGCGGCGATGGCGTTTTCGCCCGTGATGCGGAGCAGGCCGATCTCACCCGTGGAGCGAACGTGCGTGCCGGCGCAGAGTTCCATCGAGTAGCCGTCGAGTGCGGTGGGCGTGCCGCCGACCTGGACGACGCGGACCCACTCGCCGTACTTGTCGCCGAAGAACTGCATGACGTCGGGGCGTCCCTTGACGTGGCTGTGCTTGACCTCGCTCCACGAGACGGGGGCGTTGTCGAGGATGCGCTCGTTGACGAGGCGCTCGATGTCGGCGACCTGGGCGGGCGTCAGCGCGCCGCTGTTGAAGTCGAAGGTCAGCTTGTCGGGCGCGACGGCCGAGCCCTTCTGGGTGGCCTCCTTGCTCACGACCTCGTGCAGCGCCCAGTGGATGAGGTGCGTCACGGTGTGGTGGCGCGAGATGGCGGCGCGGCGCGAGGGGTCGACCGCGAGCGTCACGGCTTTGCCGGTCTCGGGGAGGTCGGTGCCGTCGAGGAAGTGGATCCAGGTCTGGCCCGACTTCTGGGTATCGGTCACGCGCCAGGTGCGTCCGCCTTGAGTCAGCGTGCCGCTATCGCCGACCTGTCCGCCCATCTCGGCGTAGAAGGGCGACTGCTCGGTGAGGACCGCGACGCGGCCCTTGAGCGTGAGGACTTGAGCGACTTTGGTCTCGGCGGAGAGCTTATCGTAGCCGGTGAATTCGGTCGGGTGATCGCTGCCGACTTCGGAGAGAGCGATGACTTCCTTCTTTTGGGCGGCACGAGCGCGAGCGCGCTGTTCTTCCATGCGCTGCTCGAAGCCGGCGGTGTCGATGGTCAGGCCGCGCTCGCGGGCCATCAGCTGGGTGAGGTCGAGCGGGAAGCCCTGCTCGTCGTACAGTCGGAAGGCGAAGGCGCCGGAGAGCTGTCCGCCCTTGGCGGTCTTGGCGGCCTCCTCCTCGAAGAGCGCGAGGCCCTTGTCGAGCGTGCGGATGAAGGCCTCCTCCTCGATGCGGATGACCTCGGCGACCTGGGCGCGGCGCGCGCGGATCTCGGGGAAGGTGTCGCCCATGGTCTCGGCGAGCACATCGACGAGCGAGTGGAAGAAGGGCTTGGTCAGTCCGAGCGTGCGGCCGTAGCGCACGGCGCGGCGCAGGATGCGGCGCAGGACGTAGTTGCGGTCGCTGTTGCCGGGCTGGATGCCGTCGGCGATGGCGAAGGAGAGCGTGCGCGCGTGGTCGGCGATGACGCGGAAGGCGACGTCGTCGCGCTCCTGGGCGGTGTCGCCCTGGCTGCCGGCCTTGGGCAGGGTCGAGCCGTACTTCTTGCCGCTGAGCGACTCGAGCTTGCGGAAGAGCGGGGCGAAGATGTCGGTCTCGTAGTTGGAGATGACGCCGGAGAAGTCCTTGAAGCCCTTGGTGCACTGGATGATGCCCGAGACGCGCTCGAAGCCCATGCCGGTGTCGACGTGCTTGGCGGGCAGGGGCGAGAAAGTGCCGTCGGGGTTGGCGTTGAACTGGATGAAGACGAGGTTCCAGATCTCCATGCAGCGGGCGTCGCTGCCGTTGACGAGCTTGCCCTGGGTGTCGCCCTCGGGGGTGAGGTCGACGTGCAGCTCGGTGCAGGGGCCGCAAGGACCCGTCTCGCCCATCATCCAGAAGTTGTCCTTCTTGTTGCCGTTGACGATGTGGATGGCGGGGTCGAGGCCGACCGAGCGGAACTTCACCGCCCAGGCGTCCCAGGCCTCCTGGTCGAACTCCGCGGGGTCGCCCTTCGACTTGTCGGGTGAGTAGACGGTCGCGTAGAGGCGGCGCGGGGGGAACTTCCAGACCTCGGTGATGAGCTCCCAGGCCCAGTCGATCGCCTCCTGCTTGAAGTAGTCGCCGAACGACCAGTTCCCGAGCATCTCGAAGAAGGTGTGGTGGTAGGTGTCCAGGCCGACGTCCTCGAGGTCGTTGTGCTTCCCGCCCGCGCGGATGCACTTCTGGGTGTCGGCGGCGCGGCCGGGGGTGTAGGGGCACTTGGTCTGCCCGAGGAAGATGGGCACGAACTGGTTCATGCCCGCGTTGGTGAAGAGCAGGTTGGGCGAGTCGGGCATCAGGCTCGACGACGCCACGATGCTGTGCTGCTTCGAGCGGAAGAAATCCAGGAACGACTGGCGAATCTGAGCGGAGGTCATTGAGGGGAGAAAGGGACTAAAGAGGCGGAAGCAGAGCTCCGTTAAGGGTTTAGAAATAGGGGGCTGGGCAGGGGTAGGGAAAGGCGAAAAGGGGGTTTGCCGTCCGCGAGGGCATCGGGGAGATTAGCCAGGCGTGTCCCCGGGTTTCGCCATCCTGTGCCTCCTAGCGGTTAGCGTGGCTTTCTCGCTGCTCAGCGGGCTGTTCGCGTTGGCGGTGTGTCTGCCGATTATGCTCCTCTGGCGTCTCTGGAGCCGGCCGGCCGGCATGGGCATCTTCTTCTGCATCGTGCAGACGACCTGCCTGGTCTGGCTGCGGATGCTCTACCGCTTCCGCGTCCGCGGGGTGGAGAACATCCCCGCGACCGGCGGCGTGCTCATCGTCTGCAACCACGTCTCGTACCTCGACCCCGTGCTCATCGGTAGCTTCGCCGGACGTCCCGTGCGCTTCCTCTCCTGGGAAGGCTTCGAGCGCATGTGGGTTATGCGACACATCATGCGCATGATGGGCACCATCCCCGTCGCCGAGGACCGGGCCAAGGACGCCATCGCGCTCGCCGCGGAGGCCCTCCGCCGCGGCGAGGTCGTCTGCATCTTCCCCGAGGGCCACGTCACGCGCAACGGACACCTCATGCCCCTACGCCGCGGCTTCGAGTTGATCGCCCGTCGTGCGGGTTGCCCGATCGTGCCGGCGTGGATCGATGGCAAGTGGGGCTCGCTCTTCAGCTTCAGCGACGGACGGTTCTTCTGGAAGTTCCCCCGCGGTGTCCGTCGCTCGGTGCAGCTCGCCTTCGGACCCGCCTACACGCCTGACCGCGCCGACGAGACCCGCCTGCGCCTGCTCGAGCAGTCCGCCGAGGCCTTCGCGCAACGTCCCGCGCTCGAAGGCCACCTTGCACCCGAAGTGGCGCGAGGCTTGGCACGCAAAGGTGGTAAAGAGGCCATCATCGACCGCACCGAGGGACGCCGCGCGCTCTCCGGCGCGGTGCTGCTCGCATTAAGTTGGTTGCTGGCCCGGCGGCTCCGTCGCGAGGTCGCGTCGCGTCGCGTCGCCATCGTGCTCCCGCCCGGCATCGGCGCGGCTGCGGCCAACGTCGCCTGCATGCTCGCCGATAAGGTCCCGGTGAACCTCAACTTCACCGTCGGGCGCGCCCAAGCGGAGTCCTGCCTCGCGCGGTCGGAGGCCGGCGTTCTCGTCACCGCCGCGGCCTTCCGAGAAAAGCTCTCCGCTCGCTTCCCTGACTTCCCCTGGGGTGAGCGACAGTTCGACGTCGCCGAGGCGCTGCGCGCCATCCCGCGCTGGCAGATTGCCCTCGTCGCCGGCCTGATCCGCATCACCCCGGTGCGCCTCGTACCGACTCTACTCGGCTTACCGAAGGTCGGTGGAACGCGCGAGGCGGGTCTGCTCTTCACCAGCGGGAGCGCGGGCGTGCCCAAGGGCGTCGTGCTGACGCACGCCAACCTGCTCGCGAACCTGCTGCAGATCGACGAGGCGGGCATCGTGCCGCGGCGCGCACGCCTGCTCTCGAGCTTGCCCGTCTTCCACTCTTTCGGTTTCACCGTGGGCGTCTGGTACGCGCTCTCCCGTGACGTCACGCTCATCACGTTGCCGTCACCGGTCGACACCGCGGGCAACATCGCCGCGGTGCGCGAGGAGCGCGCGACGCTCACCGTCGGCACGCCGACATTCCTTCGTCCCTGGCTCAAGCGCGCGACCCGCGAGGACCTCGCCACGCTGCAGTGGGCAGTGGCTGGTGCGGAGAAGGTGCCGGCCGATCTCGCCGAGGCCTTCGCGCGCGACCTGGGCACATCGATTATCGAGGGCTACGGTGCGACCGAGGCTAGCCCAGTGATCGCGGTCAACGTGCCCGACCTGCGCGACGACGAGGCCCCGGGCGGCTTCTGGCAGGGCAGCGCGGCCGGTTCGGTGGGACGTCCCGTTGTTGGCATCGCCATCCGCCTGCTCGATCCCGAGACGGGCGCGCCCGTCGCGGCCGGTCAGGTCGGCTTGCTCGAGGTGCGCGGCGCGAATCTCTTCGGACATTACCTCGGCGATCCGGAGCGCACCGCGGAGGCCTTCCACGACGGATGGTATCGCACGGGTGACCTCGCGCGCATGGACGACGCGGGCTTCCTGCACTTGAGCGGACGTCTCTCTCGGTTCTCAAAAATTGGCGGCGAGATGGTGCCGCACGGCACGGTCGAGGAGGCGGTGCTCCGCGCCCTCGGCGTGGCCGCAGGCTCCGAGCTTTGCATCGCGGTGGGTGCGTGCGCCGACCCGACCAAGGGCGAACAACTCGTCGTGCTGCACACGGTCGACATCGATGTCGATAAAGTGCGCGCGGCGCTCGCCGACGCGGGTCTACCGAATCTTTGGATTCCGAAGACCTTCCGACGTGTCGAGCGCATCCCCGTGCTTGGCACGGGGAAGATGGATCTTAAGGCCGTCGCCGAACTCGCGAAGGCCTGAGCGGGTTTACCAACCCTTGCGGTAGTCGCGGCGGAGGAAGGCGTTGGCGGCGTCGGAGTTGGTCACGCGCGAGCTGGCGGCGTCCCACTCCAGGCGCTGGTTGACGCGTTGGGCGACGCAGCCGAGCTGCACGAACTCGGTCAGCGGTCCGGCGATGTCGAAGTCGGAGTAGGTTGCGGCGCCGGTGGAGACGGCTTCGAGCCACTCGCGGTAATGGTTGTTGGTGCGGGGCAGGGTGATGGGCACGGCCTTGACCGCGGGGTGGCGCACGACGAGCTGGGCTGTCGGCTCGTCCTTCAGCTGCAGGTAGGAGCTCGTGCCGTAGTCGTCGACCTGGTAAAGCATGCCCTTGCTGCCGCGGATGAGCACGCCGTTGTCGGGCAGCCTGCCCTTCTCCTTCTGGAGATCGAGCACCTCGGAGACGCGCTCCTTGTCGGGCTTCCAGCCTCCTTCGTACCAGTGGAGCGTGAGGGCAGGGAGCTTGCCGCGGGCGGGGAACTCGAAGCGCACCTTGGAGCGGCGCGCGTAGGTGTCGGTCGGGTTGCCTTCGAGCTCGGGATGCATCGAGGTCGGCGAGCCGAGCTGGAGGGCGCGGAAGGGCATGTTGAGCAGGTGGCAGGCCATGTCGCCGAGAGCACCCGTGCCGAAATCCTTGTACCCGCGCCAGTTGAAGGCGTGGTAGGCGCCCTTCGCATAGGGACGCTCTGGGGCGACGCCGAGCCAGAGGTTCCAGTCGAGCTCGGCGGGCACGGCGTCGACCTGCTTGGGGCGCTCGCCGCCCTGGGGCCAGATCGGACGGTTGGTCCAGGCGTGGACCTCGGTGACGTCGCCGAGGAGCCCGGCTTGGATGGCCTCGACGGTGCGGCGGAGGACGTCGTTGCCGCTGCCTTGGTTGCCCATCTGGGTGGTCACGCCCATCTTGGCCGCCATGCGCTTCATCTCGCGTGACTCGGTGACGCACCAGCTGAGGGGCTTCTGACAGTAAACGCTCAGACCGCGCTCCATTGCCGCGATGGAAATCGGCGCGTGCATGTGGTCAGGCGTCGAGACGGTGACCGCGTGTAGGTCGCGCTCGCGGTCGAGTAGTTTGCGATAGTCTTGGTAGACGCGGACGTTGGGGAACTTGCCCTTTATCTGACGGAGAATTTTGTCGGATTCGCGGGTGTCGACGTCGCAGACGGCGATGATCTCAGCGCCGGCGTTAAACATCTCCATGATGTCGCTCTCACCCTTGCCGCCGCAGGCGATGCCTGCGAAGCGAACCGGCTCCTTGCCCGAGGGGCGCTTGGCGCGCGAGCGACTCGTATCGAGGTCGGGCGTGGCACCGGTGAGTCCTGCAGCGCCAGCGAGGAGTGCGGTGCTGAAGATAAAGTCGCGACGGGAGAGCGGGGGCATGGTAGGGTAGGTTGGGGGTGGCGTGGGGGGCGCGCCTGGGGTGATGCTGTCGACAGCCTGCGCGGGAAGGGGTTCCGCCACCAGGTCGGATGTGCCGCATTCTGCCCAGCGTTGTCGGGCCTTGGGCACGCGCCTGACGCATCCTTGGCACGCGTATTCAACTGGTTTTGGCTGGCGGGTGGAGGGGTGAAAACGACAGGATGTCAGCGTACTTTCATGTCCAAGCTTTCCCGCAAGACCACCTCCGCCAAGAAGCCCGCCGCGCGCAAGCCGGAGAAGGCTTCGAAGACCAAGCCCACCCGCGATTTCGCGGTGGCTCCGAAACACGGCGACGCCGTCGCCGCCTTCCGCGCCGACATCCTCCGGCACCTCACCTTCACGCTGGCCCGTGACACCACCACGGCGATCCGCATGGACTGGTGGCTGGCGACCTGCTTCGCGCTGCGCGACCGGGTGCTCGAGCGCTTCCTCTACACCCAAGGTGCGCACGCCAGCGCCAACGCCCGCCGCGTCTACTACCTCTCGCTCGAGTACCTGATGGGCCGGCTGCTGCGCAACAACCTCTGCAACCTCGGGCAGCTCGAGGTCGCGCGAGAGGCGCTCTCCGGGTTGGGCAAGGACCTCGACGACGTGATGGACGAGGAGAACGACATGGGTCTCGGCAACGGCGGCCTCGGCCGCCTCGCCGCCTGCTTCCTCGACTCGCTCGCCACGATGGACCTGCCCGCCATCGGCTACGGCATCCACTACGAGTTCGGGCTCTTTAGGCAGACCTTCGTCAACGGCCGCCAGGTCGAGGAGGCCGACAACTGGCTGGCGCGCGGCACGCCCTGGAAGATCCGCCGTCCCGAGTACCAGGTGCGCGTCCCGCTCTACGGGCGCGTCGAGATGGGCATCGATGATCGCGGCAACTTCGCCCCGCACCTCGTCGGCACGCAGGACCTCATCGGCATCCCCTGGGACATCCCCATCGTCGGCCTCGGCGGCTCGACCGTGAACTTCCTCCGCCTCTGGGAGTCGAAGGCCACCACCGAGTTCGACTTCCGCGCCTTCGACCAGGGCGACTACGTCGACGCCGTCCGCTCGCGCATCGCGGGCGAGACCGTCTCGAAGGTGCTTTACCCGAACGACAGCAAGGCCGAGGGCAAGGAGCTCCGCCTCGTGCAGCAGATCTTCTTCGTCTCCTGCTCGCTGCAGGACATCCTCCGCCGCCACCGCCGTCGCAACGACGGCTGGGCGAACCTCGCGGACAAGGTCGCCGTCCAGCTCAATGACACGCACCCGGCCATCGCCGTGGCCGAGCTCATGCGCCTGCTCATCGATGTCGAGCGCCTGCCCTGGGACGACGCTTGGGCGCTGACCACGGGCATCTTCAACTACACCAACCACACGCTCCTGCCCGAGGCTCTCGAGACCTGGAGCGTCGAGCTGATGGGTCGCGTGCTGCCCCGCCACCTGCAGATCATCTACGAGATCAACCGCCGCTTCCTCGAGGAGGTCGAGCAGCGCTGGCCGGGCGACGGCGCCCGCAAGGCCGAGCTCTCCCTCATCGGCGAGGGCCCGGTGCGCACCGTGCGCATGGCCCACCTCGCCATCGTCGGCTCGGCCAAGGTCAACGGCGTGGCCGAGCTCCACACCCGCCTCCTGCGCGCCCACCTGCTGCGCGGGTTCGACGAGCTCACCCCGGGCAAGATCGTCAACATGACCAACGGCATCACGCCCCGCCGCTGGCTCCGCGCCTGCAACCCCGGGCTCTCGGCGCTCTGCGACGAGGTGGCCGGACCGGGCTGGGACGGCGACCTCGACCGCCTGCGCGCGCTCGAGAAGGTCGCCGACGACCGCTCCTTCCAGGCCCGCTTCCTCGGCGTCAAGCGCGACAACAAGGTGCGCCTGGCCGAGGTCATCCTGCGCACCTGCCAGGTCGACGTGAACCCGGACTCGCTCTTCGACGTCCAGATCAAGCGCCTGCACGAGTACAAGCGCCAGCACCTCAACCTGCTGCACATCCTGACGCTTTACCGTCGTCTGCTCAACGACCCGAAGGCCGACATCACCCCGCGCACCTTCATCTTCGGCGCCAAGGCCGCCCCGGGCTACGCCATGGCCAAGCACATCATCCACGCCATCAACCGCGTGGCCGCGGCGGTCAACGCCGACGCCCGCGTGCGCGGTCGGATCAAGGTCGTCTTCCTGCCCGACTACCGTGTCTCGCTCGCCGAGCAGATCATCCCTGCGGCCGACCTCTCGGAGCAGATCTCGACCGCAGGCAAGGAGGCCTCGGGCACGGGCAACATGAAGCTGGCGCTCAACGGCGCCCTGACCATCGGCACGCTCGACGGCGCCAACGTCGAGATCCTCGAGGAGGTCGGCAAGGACAACATCTTCATCTTCGGGCTCGATGTCGACGGCGTCGCCGACCTGCGCGCGCGTGGTTACGACCCGCGGGCGGTCGTCGCGGCCGACGCCGAGCTCAAGGCCGTGCTCGACTGGCTGGTCTCGGATTACTTCACGCCCGAGCAGCCCGGCGCGCTCGCGCCCGTCGTGCAGGGCCTGATCGAGGGCGGCGACCCGTTCCTCGCGCTCGCCGACTACCGCGCCTACATCACCGCCCAGGACGAGGTGGCCGAGGCCTTCCGCGACCGCCGTCGCTGGGCCAGGATGGCCATCCTCAACACCGCCCGCATGGGCAAGTTCTCCTCCGACCGCACCATCGGCGAGTACGCCAAGGTGATCTGGAAGGTGAAGGCAATCCGGGGCTAAGCCTCGGATTGAGTAAAAAGTAGAAAGTAAAAAGTAAAAAGGGCGGTAAAGGAGGCAGGGGTTTCATTTCCGGTGACCGGTGACAGGTGACCGCTGCGAGAACTCGCCGAAGCTCGTTGCCACTAAAGGTAGGGATGCCACTCCGCGGCCGGCGCGGAGCGCCAGCCCTATCCATG
>Ga0129333_10000598_pt1 | contig 30276 bp, 15 predicted proteins | sample CPB6_08_DNA_FD_94474 | JGI IMG/M metagenome (GOLD analysis project Ga0129333, IMG submission 94474) | Freshwater to marine salinity gradient microbial communities from Chesapeake Bay, USA - CPBay_Sum_0.6_0.8_DNA | ecosystem: Environmental > Aquatic > Marine > Coastal | place: USA: Chesapeake... | reverse complement strand
GGACCTTGCGCCCCTTGACCAGCAAATAATCCATCAAGACCTTGTGTACCAATTTGTCCTTGTATTCCTTGAGTTCCTTGTGCTCCTTGCAATCCTTGAGATCCTTGAGATCCAGTACTACCTTGTATTCCTATATTACCTTGTACACCTTGAGGTCCTTGAACACCTTGTCCTGCAAACTCTCCATGAAGACCTTGATTTCCTTGTAGACCTTGAATTCCTTGAAATCCTCTTGGACCTTGAACACCTTGACCTACGAATGCACCACTTATTCCTTGTCCTCCTTGTATACCTTGTGGTCCAATATCTCCAGGTGGACCAACAATTTGACCAACATCTTCCCAAAAACTTCCATTCCAAATAAACAAAGATCCACTATCACTAACAATATATGCATCTCCAATTAATCCCATATATGTTATTGGATATCCAGGTAATTCAGAAACTCCATCAACAGAACCTAATATATTAAGACCTCTTCCTTCTTCTCCTTGAAGACCTTGAATTCCAGGATTTCCTTGAAGTCCTTGAGCACCATCAAAACCTTGAATACCAACAAAACCTTGTGCGCCTTGAATACCTGTAGTTCCTTGTGATCCCTGTAATCCTTGGATACCTTGAATAGATTCTCCTTGGACTCCTTGTAATCCCTCATTACCTTGTATACCAGTATTACCTTGAATACCTTTTTCTCCTTGGACTCCTTGTATGCCTTGTCTTCCTTGAGATCCTTGTGTACCAAACTCTCCTTGAATTCCTTGCTGTCCTCTTATTCCTTGAGTTCCTTGATTACCTTGAATGCCTTGAGCGCCTTGTATACCTCTTTCTCCTTGAACACCTTGAAGACCCTGAATGCCTTGGATACCTTGTGCTCCTTGAGGTCCTAATTCTCCTAAATCATTGATTTCTATAGTACCACTCATAGATGAATGGAATTGACAGTTATAATATAAAATATCAGGAGCAGTTTGAGGTACTTGGAAAGTAATTAATCCAGAATCTTCGCCATTGTTTAAAATTCCTTCAGTATATGCATTGTCAGTTCCATTAGTTTTTGTTGTTTTTATCCAAAAAGGATGACCACTAGCATTTACATTAATGTAATAAGTAATTCCTCTTGCTAAAATTATTTTTGGATTTAACGTATTTGATCCTTGTAATAGATATCCAGAAACTCCATAACTAGATACATCCAAAGAAATGCTACCAATTATTCCGTGAAATCCTTGAACACCCTGAGTACCTTGATTGCCTTGAATACCAGTATTACCTTGAATACCAGTTAGTCCAATAATACCTTGTGGTCCAATGTCTCCAGTAAATCCTCTTAGTCCTTGAGTACCTTGGTTGCCTTGAATACCTTGTTCTCCTTGTATTCCTTGTCTACCTTGAAGTCCTTGAATACCTTGAAATCCTTGGGTTCCATATGTACCTTGAGGTCCTTGAACACCTTGAATTCCTTGAGTTCCTTGATTACCATAAAATCCTTGTATTCCAAGATCTCCTTGAATTCCTTGAATACCAGTATTTCCTGTAAATCCTCTAGATCCTTGTACTCCTTGTCTTCCTTGAATACCATCTGTACCTTGAAGACCTTGAGGACCTTGAATGCCAGCGCCAATTGATCCTTGTACACCATAAGGTCCTTGAATACCAGTAGTACCTTGGGATCCTTGCGGTCCACTTGGACCTATATCTCCAGTTCTTGCAAAAGTAATTAAAACATCTTCATTATTTAAATATGAATTATCTCCAGATAAGTAAGATATTGGAACTGCAAAATAATTATCAACTGAATTATATGAAATATCATTAGTTATAGCAAAAATTGCAAACTTCGTAGAATCAGATTTTGGTCTAATTGTGAAATGACCACGAATAGAAGAACTTGAATCATCAATAGTTAGCAAGAAATTATAATTAGAATTTGATTGATCATCAAATTGACTGATATACAATAAGGTGCTTTGACTAAAGCTTACTGAATTTAATTTTAATTTTCCTGAACCTGGATTTGTATTTTCAATATCTGATGAAAAAGTATAATCAAATGTTGCTCCACCAAAACTTCCAGTTGCTCCTTGTACACCATAAGGTCCTTGGATACCAATAGTACCTTGAGGTCCTTGATTTCCTTGAATACCTTGATTTCCAAGATTTCCTTGAATACCTGTAGTTCCTTGTGGTCCTTGTCTTCCTTGAATACCTTGAGTTCCTTGATTTCCTTGAATCCCTCTTTCGCCTTGAATTCCTTGGCGCCCTTGAACTCCCTGAACTCCTTGAGAACCTTGAATTCCTTGTAGCCCTTCTTCTCCCTGAATACCCCTGGTTCCTTGAATTCCTTGTCTACCTTGAATTCCTTGAGTACCTTGAAATCCTCTTTCTCCTTGAATTCCTCTTAAACCTTGAGTTCCTTGAATTCCCTGTCTTCCTTCGTTACCTTGAGGTCCTTGAGGTCCTTGAATGCCTTGTCCAGCAAATTGTCCATGTAGACCTTGAGAACCTTGAGTTCCTTGTCTACCTTGAATTCCTGTAGTTCCTTGAGATCCTTGTGGACCTTGGATTCCCTGTGCTCCTTGAATACCATAATCACCTTGAATTCCCTTTTCACCTTGAATTCCTTGTCTACCTTGAACTCCCTGATTGCCTTGTATACCAATAATTCCTTGAAGTCCTTGTGGTCCTCTAGGTCCTTGTATTCCTAAATCACCTTGTATTCCAGTTAATCCTTGAGGACCAGGACTTCCAATAAGTCCCCTTTGTCCTTGAATACCTTGTATTCCATCATTACCTACATTTCCTTTGGCTCCTTGAATTCCTTGAGCACCTTGACCCTCAATTCCTTGCAATCCTCTGGAACCTTGAGATCCTGTAAGTCCTTGAATACCAGAAGAACCTTGAGAACCAGTATTTCCAGTAAATCCTTTTTCTCCTTGAATTCCTTGTCTACCTTGGATACCAGTAAGCCCTTGGGTGCCAGTAAATCCTTGGATACCCTGTTCTCCTAATGCTCCTTTAACACCTTGGATTCCTTGGTTTCCTAAATTTCCTTGAACACCTTGAGATCCTTGAGACCCTGTTGTGCCAGTAAAACCTCTCGCTCCTTGAGAGCCATCGGCTCCAGATTGTCCAGTTGTTCCTTGATTTCCTTGTGCTCCTTGAATTCCCTGTAAACCTTGTAAACCTCTTTGTCCTTGTGCTCCCTGTAATCCATCGGGTCCTTGAATACCATCAGTACCTTGAGAACCTTGAGCACCAGCACCAGTTGATCCTTGTGTCCCATAAAATCCTTGAATACCAGTAGTTCCTTGTGTACCAGTATCACCTTTAAGCCCCCTTTCTCCTTGTATTCCTTGGGAGCCTTTGAATCCTTGTATTCCAAGATCACCTTGAATACCTTGAGATCCCTGTAATCCAATACCTCGTTGACCTTGTATTCCTTGAGTTCCTTGTAATCCACCAGAACCAACTGGACCTCTAACTCCTTGTAATCCTTGAGTTCCTGGCTCTCCAACTAATCCTTTTTGTCCTTGAATTCCTTGGGATCCAACATCTCCTATAAATCCTCTATTACCTTGTACTCCACGTTCTCCTTGGATTCCTATACCACCTTGTATTCCTTGTGATCCATAAAATCCTTGAATACCATCAGTACCTTGAGAACCTTGAGCACCAGATCCAGTTAATCCTTGTAATCCATAAGGTCCTTGTATACCTAGTTCACCTTGAATACCTTGAGAACCTTGTGAACCAGTATCACCTTTAAATCCAATTAATCCACGTTCTCCTTGAATCCCTTGAGTTCCTTGTCTTCCTTGAACTCCTTGGTTACCTTGTAATCCATTAAGTCCTTGAGATCCCCTAAAACCTTGAGTTCCTTGTCTACCCTGAATACCTTGACTACCTTGCGATCCAGGAGTTCCAACTAATCCTCTTTGACCTTGTATTCCGTCTGTTCCCTGAGATCCTACCGTACCCCTAATTCCTTGAGCACCGTCTGTTCCTTGTGTTCCTTGATTGCCAGTATTCCCTTTAAATCCTTGAGTACCCTGACTTCCTTGGACACCTGTTAATCCTATTAAACCCTGAGAACCAGATAATCCCTGTAATCCATCAAGTCCTTGAGTTCCTTGTATACCTTGAGTACCTTGTATACCTTGAGTTCCTTGTAAAACTGTACCTGTTGTTGCTTCTCCCGTTCCAGCTACAGTCGCATTATATTGAACATCACCTCCAGTTGAAGCGGTTGTTTCACTTGTACCAGTGCTTACAGGAACTGTATATTCTGCCATCAGGATACTCCAGGGGAAACTTCTAAAATGCCTTCTACGATTCTAATTTTTTTATTTCCAAGTTCTTCGGAAGATGTCACCACAATGTCATAAACATATCTAGGTAATTTTAATTGTGATGTTTGAGTTGAAGTCAAAAGTAATTCTACCTTTCCATTTACAGCATCTAAAATATTCACGTCAAAACTAATTTTATTATCCGTAGAATAATTATATCCAAAATAAGCTTCTACGTCATAATCATTTAAATCTAATAATTTAACACCATCTGTTAAATTAAAAATTGCAGAAAAATCTGCTCCTTGATCTAATTGTAAATTAATTCTGACTGCAGCCATAGCTGAAAAACCCCTTCTTATCTATTTATAAGAAGGGGTTTGATAAATTTATATTATTTATTCTATTAACTCAGATTCTTTTTCTAACAATTCTAATGTTTCCAATCCTCCAATTAACTTGAGTTTATATTCTTTAGCTTGTTCTAATTGTTCTTGTAGATCTACAATTTTTTCTTTTACATTTGTAAGCTGTGTTTTAAAATTTTCTTTAGTTTTAATTAAATCCATTTTACTTATTTAAAAAATAATTTTCTACTTGATTTATTTTATCTATTTTATTTTTCATTAATTGTATTCTATCTTTATCTACCAAATCTGGATGTACCCACCAATCTTCAAAACTAAACCAATCAACTGGACCAACATCATTAACTAATAATTCATATCCCAATAAAGATAAATATCTTCTTGATTTTTCTCTATATGATCTAGACACATCTATACTATAATCATGCTCGTATGTAATAACTCCAAATTTATATTCTTCAAATGGAATAGAAAGTAAAATATCAAAAGTGGTTTTTGCTGGATCACAATCTAATTGCAAATAATCAATTATATTTGAATCAAAATTTTCTCGTAGCAATTCTTTATAATTAATTTTTGTAGCATCTTCATTTAATATTTTATGATTTCTATATTTTGTGTGATTATCAGACAAATCTTTGCTAATTTCTATTGATACGCCAGACCAGTTATAATTTTTTTCTAATAATGCAGTATTATTTCCCCAGAATGGATCACCACCACCAACTTCTAAATACGTTCCATTTTGCTTTCCATTAAAAACAGAAAGAACAAACATATCTTGATAAGTTTGTGAATGATTTGACTCTATATTTTCTATTCCGTCAAATTTAAATTTATATTTTTCTAATTTTGTTTTGTCGTATTGAACGTATGCTACTTCTTTTGGACCGACACCTAAGTTTACAATATTATTTTCTATAGACGTTTTATAATTATCATCCAATACATTCCAATAATCATTTACTAAAATTTGAAGTAACTTTCGAGTTTCTTCTCCTTTACCCCACCAATAAGCAGAAATAGCTTTTTGAAATATTAACCCATGAATCCCAGGATATTCTGGAACTGAGTATCCTGAAGTGTTGGAAAAATCACTGCATTCCAATCCTAAGCAAGCAAAAGAATATGCATTCATCCATTCTCCTTTACCTTCGTAATATTTACTTAATATAAAATAAGCTTCTGGTCTTTTTGGTAAAATACATAATGCTTGATATAGCAAACTTTTTGCAGTAACATCTCTATTTCCTTGCTTTTCATACGCATAAAACCCTCTTATTAAACAGATATAAGAAAAATTAATATCTTCTGTTCTTTCAGCTGCTCTTAAATAATAAGTTAAAGCTGGAGCATAATGCCCTTGTACTTCATACCAATATCCACAATCATAATTAACTATTGGATTTTCTGTATCGAAAGCAAAATTTACTATTGGCGTATTATTCATTGATAAAATCCTCAACTATGTTCTCCGAAACTTTTAAAATATAAGCTGCATTATCTTGATATCCAAATGTGATTAAAAAATCATTGTTTAATTTATCCATGCCACAACAAAATTCTATTTCTCCATTCATGAATGAAAATGACTTTGAATATTTAATTATATTCCACTCAGAATCCCAAACTATAAATCTATGTCTATAAGTAGCATCTTTTCTACCACACTCACTTCTAAACAAATCTGTTTCATGAATTAAACAGATATAATTATTTTTCCACTTAACTACCTGAGAACTTCCCCTCCAGTCTCTCATTCCTGGAATATAATTTTTATGCAAAACAGTTTCGCAAGTACTGTTATCTTTATCTACCTTTACAATTTCAGTTGGATTTGTCCATTTTACATAATGATATTCTGTATCTAAAATTGGCATCCAATTTTTTTCACAATAAGATTCTTTATTTCCTGGGGTTGGTATTCTAAATCTAGAAATTTCTTTTGCTTCTTTTCCATCAAATGTTATTTCAGATAATTCCATTCTCCCTTCGCCATTAGTTGTAGTATCTCTACGAACTCCACACAAGTAAAGAGTATTATTCCAATTAATTAATCTACCATCTTCTAATCCGATAAATTCCCATAGTGGTGGTTTATCTAATAACGAAGTATCAATGGTGGCATAATTTTTTATACTAAGATCATCATTTAATTCGCAAATAATATTAGTTGTTTTTAATTTTACTTCATTCTCTGGATGTATATAAACCAGAGGACCCCAAATATGCTCAAATTTTTTTATTTCGGAATGATATAATGTGTAGTTAATATTTCTTAAATTTACATAAATTTTATCCTGCAAAACCAAAACAGAAGGATTAGTTAAAGCAGGTCCAGATAAATCTTTATGTGGAATTACTAAAGGAGCTATTGTACCTCCTCTTTCAGAAGCAAATTTTACAAAACAGTCCATAAAAATAATATTATTCAGATAATAATTTAAGTAACGATTTTATTTCTTTTATTTCGTTCTTTAACATATTTATGTCCGACATCATATGCATAATTGTTTCAGAAACAATATGTTTTTGTGTGGACTGTTTACTTATAATCGCTCCTGTATTTGGGTCACGATATAAATTTTCGTGACCCTCTACTTTCAAATAAGTCATTTTAATATGATGCTATTGCTCTTATATCTTGTATTTTTGGAACGTACACTGGATCATCACTATTCATCACAATTTTAATTGCAAAAGATGTAAATTGTTCTAAATTAGAAACACTATATTTAAATTCTTGATATGCTTCTTGGGATTCAAAATCCCCAGACAATGCATTCAATGGAGAAATATATACTAATTCATTTGGCGATCCATCTGCATTAAAATACTTCCATTCTATGTCATCAAAATTTAATTGTGAAGAAATTGTTTTATATCTATACAACACTTTGATATTGGAAATATTTTTTATATTTGCTGTTAATCTAACATCAATTGCTGTACCAGCCGAATTTATTGTTATTTGTTTAGTAGTATATTTTGATAAATTTGAACTATTTTTAGAAGAAACATCTGATGAATAATCCACTCCAGTTGTGTATGCTACTGAACTAATTTCAGCAAGAGCTTCTGTTCCTGTTACTATTCCATCGTAGTAAAGTAAATCACCAACTCTTAAAATATCTGCAGTTTGAATTGAAACATCAGAATTTCTAGCATATGAACTACCAATTACTGCTGGACTTGTGTAATTATCATTAATTGGTTGTTTATTCGATGATATTATTAGTTGTTGATTTTTATCATCCCAATATTCTATTTTACCATCTATTTTATTGTCATACTTTTTAGTAAGATCTGATGGATTGAATGCTACAACATAAGAACCTGGAGTAAACGTAAACGTATTTTTTACAATTCCGTCTGGTAAAATACTAACATTATTTAAAGCAGATTGATTTGAAAAAATTAAACGTTCATTTTCGATAAATGTACTTGTTGAAGTAACTTTAACTCGAATCGTATTTGGATTTGCTGTGTATGCTACTACTCTTCCTCTTGCACCAGTAATTACACCTTGTACATTTTGATTTAATGTTACTGCTGTACTGCTATTTCCTGTTATTTTTATACTGTAAACAGGATATAAATTAATTATTTGATTCCTTCTTCCATATCTATTTTCATATCCCGTTGTATTTTCCACTCTATTTGTAGAAAGTTTAACAGAAGAAACTCTTAAATCAATTAATGGAGATAAGTGAGATTTTGATGAATTTAAATTAAATTTGTAAACCAAAGATTGATCTATATCATTCAATACTTCATTTATTCTAGAACACAATACTTTTTGATTATTAAAAAATTGTTGTTTATTTAAAAATGTTTTATTGTAATCACTATCTTGAGAATAAGAAAGATAATTTGAAGTTTTAGAATCTACTGGAATTACATTTGTAGTTTTTATATAACTATCAACTTCAGTATTTGGTGGTTGTATGTAATTTACATCTGCATATAGTTTTTCGTATTTTTTATTATGAGAAGCAAATACGAAAGTTCCTCCGCCAAATGAGTTTGCGTTTGCTCTTGTTGGACCAGTAATATTGTATGAATCCAACCCAACATTAAATACTTCAAATAAAGTAGAGTTCATTACAGTAGAACTAAATCCTCCAACTGTTTCAATATTTTTGAAAAATACATAAGATTTTTCAGTATCTTCAAAACCATTATCTCTATGGTGTATTTTAACTATACTATTATTATTTTTAAATAATTGTGATGTAGCATCAGAATTAGATAAAGAATATGTTTCAACTGGATTTGATTTTAATTTTTCGAATCCCAAATCTTGATTAGTTAAATATAATGTTGAAGATTTAGTAATATCAAATTCTGCCCTGTATAAAGTAAATTTAATATCTTCTAATAAATCTTCTGTCCACGCATCAGTATTTTGTGATTTATATACAGCTCCTAAGGAAGGATTAGATACTATTGATTGGCCATCTGTTGATTCATTTGCTAAAGTCGAAGCCCAAATAGAATACTCATTACTATCAGTCTCTATTGCCAAAGAATACTCAGTTTCATTTTGTAAATATACTGGATAATCAAAATTAAATCTAGTAGGAATAGAAGCAGAAGTTTCGTCTACAGAAACTCCCATGATTACTGATGGAGTATCGTAATCAATTACTGATTCAATTACTGCTCCTCCAGAACCAGATCCAACTCCTTTAATTATTACTGATGGTGGTTCTGTGTAACCATTTCCGAAAGTAGATAATTCTGTATAATATACTTTGCCATTAGAGACCTTTACCGAACCTGTTGCAGTAGAACCACCAGGCAATTGAGGACTTTCTATGCTTATTAAAGCAGAGTTATAATTAGCTCCACAATTTAATATTCTTAAGTCAATAATTTTGCCAGATTTTTTAGCAATAGTGATCGTACAATTTTTATTGTTTGCTACATTAAAATTGGTCAAGTAATCAGTTTTTAATTGCTCATTTTCTGAATACGAAATTCCTTTTTCTGTAACATTTCCTGATATAGAATCTAATACAAAGGTATATACTTGATCATTTGAAAGACTTATTAAATTTTGTGTATCTGGAGTTAAAACAACATTATTTTTATCTAATACTTGTGCTAAATTTCCTTTAATTCCGCTACTGGATCCCTCTACCAATTCATTTACTTTAACTTTGCATGTTTGATTTACTGTTACTTTTAAATAAGTATTTGGATTCAATACAGATTCTGATCCAGGAACAATATATTTTCCTGGCTTGTTTAAATCTACATTTGTTAAGTATACTCTTATTGGTATAGTATTACTTTTTTTAGCAAAGTATAAATCTATACCTGTAACAAATACACCACCTTCATAGTTTTGAACTTTGAATGTTTGGCATAGTGGATTTGGTTTTTCTTTATTTTGATACTTCGAATCTACTATCTGTATTCCTTCGTTGGCTTTAAAATATGCTGGAATGGTTGATGTAATTGACGCTGGATTTTCTGGTAAGTTACCAATAGAATAATACTTGGTTTCTGCGTATGTATCAACTATGTTTTTATCTGCATTTAAATTGCTTGATGTAAATATAATTGTTTTTATACCAGTTGTAAAATATTCTTCATTTGCAGAATCATCATAATTAATAAATTGTACATTACCTGTCCATTGAGATCCTTTTTCTGGTGGTTTTCCTGCAGGCATCACAATCAAACCACTAAGATTGCCATTTTGATTTGTTATCAAATCTGCCCCAAATGAGCTTAATGAATTTCCTGCAATTCCTGTGAAATTAGAGTCTGGTATTACCCATCTACTAATATCTTTTCCGTCCATAAAAACGTATACTTTAGTTAATGGCTTTAATCTAGTAATAGCAAATTTTACAGGTACAGAACGGATAAAATATTGTAATGAAGAAATTACAGAATTATTATTGTTTGTTGTAGTTTCTACTCCTTTAGCAGTTTCATTATTTTGAGGACTTATATTTGATGATGTATTAGTTGATGCAATTTGTACTGTTGATGATATTTGCTGTGAGTTGATGTTGGATAGAGAATTTATATTGTAGAATAATCTATTAACTCCAATCCAACTAACTAAGAATGAATTGTAGAATGAAGAAAACTTATCCTTGATATCTTTTGTGGATAAGAATATAGAAAATAGTTTAGTATTGTTATTAGTTACTAATGGAGCTACATCTTTGTTGTACCACATATCAACGGTTGGATTTAAAATAAGATCTCCAACACTTTGAACTGCTGTAAAATTATTTGGATTTATAGTTTTTGATGCATATTTATTTTCCACAAAAACTTTATTTGTGTATGGTAGTGTAACTACATCATTAGATAATTGATAGTTTAAATTCTGTCTTTGGTCATCTCTTTTGAATAGTTCAACAAGATTAAAACAATTTTCAGAAACTTGAGGTCTTAAAACAGCTTGTTGGGTATCTATAGAGCATTTATAATCATCTGATGATATATCACCAATATAGTGAGTTTCGAAATTATCTACTACAAATCCAGATTTAAATCTTTCAAATCCAAATTGATCTTTGATTTGTGTATTTAAAGCTTGTTGCTCTAAAATACTTAATGTAGTATAATATTCTAATCTTTCTACTCTTTTTTCTAATTTTCCAATATCACTCATCGTATATCTACGATTATCTACTGGAATTACTTTTACATCTTTATTGGAATATGTAAATGCAGGAACATGTATATTGCATATTCTAATAGAATCTTCAATTGAATCTGGAGTAACTGGATTTAAAGAAGAACTTCCTTTCTTTAAAATAAAGTTTCCAGATTTATTTAGAAAAATACTATCTATTCTATCCAAATATTGTGCTTTACTATACGAAAAAGTGTATTCGATATTTTTATCGGAAGCTGGAGTTGGAGAGAATGATCCGCCTTCTCCAGAAAAACTAATATAGTTTATCGACCCTAAGAATGTTTGATTTTGAAATCCCGAAATTATGGAAGTAGAATCAACTTTTGGTCTAAAATCAATTACGTCTCTTAAATAAACATTTCCATGAACAGAAGAATTAAATGATGGAATTTCTAATTCTTCTACTCCAGATTCATGAAGATACGAATCAACAGTGCAGTAATCTCCTTGTGAATGGTCAAAATAATCAAATCCTATTATAAGTTGACCTGTTGGTGGATTATATCCTGATTTTAATACAAGTCTTGATACATCATATACTGTATCCCTTTGGCCATCATCAAATGTAAAATACTCAGTTAAATCAGTTCCTGAAATTAATTTCCCAGTTAAATCTACTATAGGTGGAGTAGTTGCAGATCCTTCGTAAACATAATGCAATTTATAAACATCAGAATATGATAAAGTTTGTATATCTTCTGAGTCATAATCTTGACCACGAATTGGAATTATTTTGTCACCACTCGTTTTCACTATAACTCTTTTGTTTTTTATTGCGGTTTTTAATTTTGGTTTTCCTTTTGTAATTTCTACGGTTGCCGTTAATTTTAATTTTGGAAAATTGCTTGAAATATTACCAAAAAATCCATTTGGTAAATTTAATGTAATGCTTCCCGTAGTTATTCCAGATGTGGATGATGTAGCTGACTGTTGTTGTACATATTTTGAATCTATGTAAAGAATATCTCCAGTAGAAACTAATGGAGAACTGCCGCCATTTAAAACAGTTACTAAAAATGTATCGTTATTAAACGTAGCAAATCTTTGTGTACCATAATCTAATTGTGCAGAGAATGTTATAAAATTACCATTTGAAGAACCAGTAGTTACAAAATCTTTTCTTATATAATATTTAAAGTTTGAATCATCTGAAGTTTTTGATAAAGTTTTCAATCCAGTAGATCCAGTTGGATAAATTAGAGAACCAGCAGAAGCATTGGATATTTTTGGTCTGATTCTTGTTATAGAAGAATTTACTACATTGATTTTTAATGCATTATCTAAATAAATTCTAGATTTTTTTGTTCCTTCTGGTGCTGTTGCATATTGAACAATTGCTTTTACAGCTACAGAGTTTGAATCTGTAAATATTATCAAATCTCCTTGTATTAAATTAATAGAAGCATCTCCAACAAAACTATCGCACTCTAAATATTTTTGACCAATAGCTCCAGAAAAAGTAAAATTAGTAACTTGTGATAAGTTACGATATTCATTTTTTTCTACTTCTACATCAGCCGTAAATTTGTAACTATTTCCAGAACCATATTGTGAATAAAATGATTTTACATCTTCTGGACTATAAGTTAAAACTGTATTCTTATTTAAGATAGCAGTTATTTTACATTCTGCTCCTACAGTTCCTGTTGTGGTAGCATTTACTACAGGAGGTTGAATATACTGTTTATTTTTTACTTCAGCATTTACAATTCTTGCAGCATAAATTGAACCACCATCATTTTCTAATTTTATTTGAGAACTATCATACTTCACACCGTCAACAACAATTTGGGGAGAAGTGTATCCAGTTCCTCTGTTTACAACTACAAAATGAGATAAAGTATTTTCCTCTGCTATTTTTAAAGAATTTCCTGACTCATCAAAAATTGTTTCTCCTGGTAAAAATGAGCCATACAATAATCTTATGAATAACTTATTCCCGCTTGAATATGATGTGGTGTTTGTGCCTTCAATAACACCATATGCTCCACTTTTGCCACCAAATATATATTGACCAACTGCAAATTTTGTAGAGTCGTCTGGTTTTTTTTCTGTTAAAATTAATCGAGTAAAAAATACTGGATTAAAATAAGACAAATTAAATGCAGTATTATAAATTGCGCTAGATATTTGAGTTACTACTGCAGTTGAATTGTTTGCTCCTCCAGGAATTGTAATTATTTCTCCTTCTTTATAATTTGTTCCTGGGTCCGTTATAGTTATATCTGTTATATTACCGCTAAAAGTTTTAACTTTTATTTTTAATCCAGAACCTATAGTTGATGTAGTTGTTGTTTGATAACCTGGAGACAAATCTGTCGTTGAATCTGAATATCCTGTTCCTGCATTTAATATTCTTAATGTTATTACACCATCTTTTCTTGATGTTGTTCTACCTTTAGAAATAACAATATCGGTATTCTCATTAAATCCAGGACCAATTTGTGCAACAGAAAAATCATTTGCTTTTGCTAATCCAACTATAGGAGTAATAGATTCATTATAATCAATTACATTACCTAATTTATTTGTATTTGCTAAAGCATCAGCTTCTGTGAAAAATAATTCTCTAATTTTACCGCTGGCTTCTAAATCATATTCTTTTAAATATTCATCTAATATGTTTTTCTTGCCAATAACAGTTAATTCCAGTAATTGTATTTCTGGAGAATATTCTTGTCTAGTTACTTTTGATACTGCTATTACTTTTAATTTAGATACGGCAGTTGGAATGCCACCTTGTCTTGATATAGTTAAATAAAGTTCATTTAATTTATCAAAATAATTTAATTGATTAAAATAACCAATCGGTGTTGTAGTATTTGTTACGTAAACATAAACAGTTTTTATGCCATCATCTATACTAAAACTATTTCCTCTTCTATTTGTAGTTGCCTTGTATGAAGTTTCGTTATTGATAGAATTTGAACCATTACTGCCGTCAGAAAATACATTATGTAAAAATACTGTGGGATAAGCTGTTAAATCAGATCCCTCGGAATTTAATGGAATTGAACCATAAACATTCGAAATTGTGAATGTAGTACCACCAGTTGACTTTAAAGTATTATTATCTGATGTAATAGTATCTCTGGCTTTATCTAATTTTAAATATTTTGTTTCGTTATTTAAAATTTCATATCCTTTTACGTAAGCTTTACCTGGAGAAATAGAAGCTAGTAAAGAACTCTCAGCATCTGTTTCTGAAATTCCATTTACTAAATTATCTTCTCCTTTAGCATATACTCCAAAATTACCATCTTTTTGATAATATTCTCTAATATCAATTGAAAATGGATTTACTACATAATCTCCAGATTCATCATATGTTCTTCTAGCTAAAGTATCTTCTAATAAACTATATTGGGTTGGTTTTATTAATTTTTGAATTTCCCCATTCTTTATAGAAATTAGTTGAATAAAATTAGATCCAGTTAATGAATTATATGGCAACGATACCAGATTTAAATCTATTTTTAATCTATGTGCTCCAGGAGAAGCAAAGTTTGAAAATCCTCTAGAATTATCATATAATGTATTATCTTCATCTGGAGTTATTATGGATTCTTCTACGTTAAATCCTATTTTTGCCGAAGGCTTATCATAATACTTATCAACAATAATTAATTGCTCTTCATTATTAACAAAAGTTCCATTTACAAAATAAACACCACTTTCAACTTTAACTCCTGTTCCAAATCCTAATGCAGGACTATCTAAAAACTTAATCGATTGGGTGTCTGGATCTATTACTTCTATTGAAGTAGGGGAAACACTGCCATCAGTTCCAACAACAAGAAGAGGGGTATTAATTCCGTCTACAACAGACAAAGTTTCACCTTGTCTAAAACATTTTTCATTCGCTGAATTTCCACTTGTTATATACGTTACGTATAAAACATCGGATTCTGTTTCAGAACCATATAATGCTTCTTCTACAATAGCAACAACACCAGAATTAATACCCTCTAGTTTTTGACCTACCAATAATTTTATATCATATTTTTTATATGTGATAACATTATTTTCATTAACTGCTACTTCAGATACAGAAGATAACTTTACGTAATTTAATCTAGTTATTAGATTAACTTCTCCTGGAACTACTAAGTCCCCATGCTTAAATTGAAATTTTCCGTGATTTTCAATTTGGTTTTGTAAAATTGATTGAATTGTATTTAATTCTCTCGCCTGAATAGCATATCCAGGTCTAAATAAAACCTTATAAAAATTGTTATCTATAGAAAAATCATCGCTATACGGAGGTACGCTGATATTAGTCTTCTGTGGCATTTTACAATTCTAGCAATTTAATGTTATTTTAATTATCAAAATTCAATTACTAATTTAATATCTTCGATTTGATCGTTAGATCTTGTTATTTTCTTTCTATTCTCTATGTATATGATTTCTCCAGAGTTTCTTTTAATCTCTGGATTAGCCATACCATCAACAAATGTACAGCCAAGTAGAACTGTATTATCAGCAAGACCAGTGTTAATTGTTCCCGAAGTTAAAGAAGACTTTCCAGTAATAGCATTTGCATTAGATTCAAATGATCTTACTTTATATTGGAAATTGTGCTCATCTGGAATTTGAATATACTTTAACACTCCTGCGGTTGTACTATTCGAATCTAGTACCCAAGAAACAACTCTACCGTAAGATTTATTACCATTATTTGTTTGTTCAATGATTTCATCTACCTGATAATTGCCAGTTGCTCCTTGAATTTTTACAGCATATAAACCATTTAATGTAGATGCAGTTGATAATGTAGTAGTTCCAAAATTCATTGGATCTTTGATAATTCCAATTCTTCTGAAATCGTTATCAACTGGGAAATCTTTTGTAGTTTCTCCACTTGTAAATTCAGTTGATGTCAATCTCACATTAATCATGATTCTCTTACCATTTAGTTCTTGTTCTGGATTTGAACCATGACCACCTTGTGGTGAAATAACAGGTTCTAGACTTCCAGTAGCGTTTGCAGCGACAGTTACACTTGAACTAAATGTAGGATTGTTTGGATCGGTAATATTTACACTTCCCCATAGACCAATTGCAGAAGATCCAGAGCCACTTCCAGTCACTAATGGAACATATCCATATGTATAATTTCTTCCTGGGTTGTGTATTACTGCTTTAGTAATTTTTCCTGAGGAAATTGTAATTTGAACCACCCCAGCAGTTCCATCTCCAACGATAGGAGCATAACGGGTTCCGTCAGAAAGACCAGATCCATCATCTCTCGTCAAGACTACATCAATAGAACCATCCACAGCAGAAGAAACAACCGATGTTCTAGAAGCATTGGTGGATTCTACAATTGGAATAAAATCAGTTGATAGAAACTTTAATACATCATCAGTTGGAATTGTATACATATATTTCCAAATATATTCAGCAGTTCCAGATGGTTCTGTGAATATTTTTCTTGATGAATCATAACTTCCCTGACCACTAGCTGGAGTAGTTAGAGGCTCGTATGTTGCATTTCTTCCAGTTGGGTTTGCTTCATTTTCGCCATTGTATAAGCATTTAAATACTTCATAATTTGAATTGACAACATAGTACTTCGAATCATAAAATGAAGAAGCTGATGTTGCAGTAGATTTTCCAACTTGCAACCCACTATATGACTCCAGATAATCTGGCTTCCACATATCAAATTTTGGATTTGTGATCAAATTCCAGTTATATCTTGTAATTACTGTTCTGCAATATTTTGAAGTGATTCTTTTTGCTGCTATCAAATCACTATAAGAATTAAATTTTTCTTGCTGGCTATCAGCTGGAGTTACAGGAACATTTTCATCGGAATATCTGTAAACTCCTGTTAAAGCTGTCGCTCCAGTATCTGAAGTTCCATTTGAAGCTTTAATTTGAGTGCCAAAAGAAGCATTAAATGAACCAATAACATTATATAAAACTAAACTATTTTCATTAACTCTTCTTACATTAGCTTTGAATGATGCTGAACCTAAATTCGAACCAATATATACAGTATCAGAAGTAGTAAATGCTGTAGCAGATTTACTAAAAATTTCTAGAGTTGTATCCCAATCTTGTGGTCTACCAATAAAAAAATACATTCTGGACAGTTCAGATCCTGATCCAGTAACTATACTGGAATTAGTTTCATTTATATAATCATCGCCCAAAGAATTTAAAAATTGTTGAGCATTAAAAATTCTAAATTTTTCTGAAATTATAGCAGCCATTTAAAAGTCTCTTTAAAAATTCCTGTATTATTTATATTTATATGGTCTATAGAATAGTTCTAATATATTCGCCACCTTGATGGGATTTTATTTTTGAATTGTCATAACCTCTAGTTATTTTGGAAAATCTATCAAAACTTTTGCTTTCGTATGATACCAATTCATCTCCAACCAATAAGACACCTTTTTCTGGAAAATTGGCTGTATTACTTACATATAAAATTGTATCTTCTTCTGATAATGGCAATTCTAAATATGTTCCCAAACAACGAAAAGATTCTGAAATAAAAGAATTCAATACTGTATTGGAACTTGATACGCTATGATAATTTGTTATTATGGACTTTGTTTTTAATGAATCTTCTACATTAAAATTTAAGTTACTAATTTTGAAAGAATAAGATTTGCCAATATACTTGCTATTTGTACTTGTTAACGATGGCACTCGTTCGGATTTTTGATTATGTAAAATTACATTAAGATCGTCACATTTTTTTGAAGAAATTATGGATGACAATAATTGATTGTTATTTTTTAATGTTCCATAATAACAAGAAGAAAAAGTTCTTTTTATTGGCATTTTATTATTCCTCTGTTGTAAATGTAGTTACTATTCGTATTCTTAATGTAGTATTTGCATATGTGCTTATCGAAGCTGTATGTATTTTGGCTGTCATCTTTCTGGGATTTTGTTTTTTTATAACAAATCCTCTAGCAACTTTTACAATTGGATTATCTGTATAACCAGATCCTCCATTTATTAACACAACATCAAGAACAGCACCGTCATGAACTATTACTTCTGCTTTAGCTCCTCCTCCATTTCCATCTATAGGTATAAACTGTAATATTGGATTTGTGTAATATCCATATGCTGTTGGTTGCAATAAAAGATTTTCTTGAAGATATAATTCTAATTCTGTTTTATTCCATTTTAATGAAGTAACTGTTCCATTAGATATATCTGCACTTACACTCAATCCTTCTCCTTTAGATATTCCATTATAATTTGTGCATAATGCGGTGGTGTATATTTCTGATGATGCATATGTATTTGGCATATTATTTTTTGGTCTCACATCATTTGAAATCGAAGTAATTTTTCTAAACTCGTCTTCGCCATCTATTTTTATAAAATCTCCTGGATATATCTTACAAATTCGTTTTAATTTTCTTCTTTCTTCTATTTCTTGTTTGTAATTTGTTCCATATAAAGATCTTCCAGTATAAGCTCCATATTGTAATATTTTATTTCCATCAATATCCTTAACATAATCAAATGTAATTGTGTATGTGCCACTTATTGTCGTGTCAGTTCCATTAATGACAAATTTTATTGGAGTGGAATTATCAAAAATTTCTCTATTTAAATTTAAAGAATTTATTGCTGTTATAGTAACAGAATTACCCGAGCCAGAAATATACTTTAATTCTCCAAATAAATCACTACCTTGATATACTAAAACATTATCATAATCATTTAATGCAGTATAAATGTTATTTACTGTTGTGTATATACTTGTTCCTTGCAATGTAATCAGTATTGTGTTATAATAAGTATCTGGCTCAAAATCATATAGAGTTAATGATTTTTCCAATTCTCTTCCATATGGAATAATAATAGAAACATCAGAATATATGTCTTCTCCAGATTCTGAAATATAATAATTCAATGGTTTACTAAAAGTTATAGTAGCGCCATTTATTTCGTAAGATTCTCCTCTTATTTGTAAAACACCATCAACAAAAACTAACGGATATAATTCATTATCTATTTGGGTTACTGTATCTGAAACTTCATTGACTATTAAATATGGTCCATTTTTTTTATATGGAATTAAAGTTTTGTCAATCGTCAAACGTTCATATGAACCTATACTGTATATAAAACAATTTTCTTTTGTGTCAGTTCTTTTATTCAAATCCGAACTATCATTAAATGCTGGAGCAGAACTAAAAACAATCTTATCTGTTATTTGATTATTTGTGCTTCTTTCTATAAAATATGAATTTTTTGATGGATCATTATAATATTTTTTAGCTTTTTGTAAAACTCCATTTAAACATACCAATAATTTTTCTTGAGCATCTGATTTTACTATATCTCCATTTTCATAATACAAATTAAATTCTTGCTTTACTCCATCAAATTCGGATGAAATATTTTTAAATTTTTTCAAATATTTTGAATTTAATGTGTTATCTTTAAACTTAAATGCTTTACAGTAAAATTTTTGCGAAGGTAAACTAACTACTTCGTCATTATTTTTTCCAAATTTTTCTGTTCTTTCTCCTAATGGTGGCTCGGAAAAAATTATTTGATTTCCAGATATTTTAAAAGCTTTTTTTGGTTCTTGTAAAATACCATCCAAAGTTATAACTAATTCCTGTTCATTGTATGGCGATACTGCTAGTCTAGTTTTTTTATCCAATAATGTAAATGTTTTAGTTCCTACTAAATTTCCAGTAGAATCATACGTGCCATCAAATTTTGGAGTTAAAATTAGTTCTCTAGATATCGTTTCTGTGTTATTAAATGTATCTATTGATATAGAACCAAATCCTCTTTCCAGATTTAAATTTTCATTATTTGAAATTTGTGATTTTAATAAAAATTCTGTTTCTTTTTTTATTTCAGCAAGCAAACATTTTTTTAGTGTATTCGATGCAACATTTATATAACTGATTGATTCAATATGTTTTTTGGAAGAATTAAAATCTTCCATTTTGACATCAGCATCATTTTTTACAGACAACTCTCCAAATAGTTTAAATCCTGCTGGGTGAGTACTTATGTTGATTACATCCTTCCACTCATTGAATTGTGTTTTCGATTTAATTACATATGAATAATCTTGATAATAATAAGAATCTGTAATATTTTGAGAAAATTCATTTATTTTTCCTTTATCAGAATTAAAGTATCCAACATTGTCAAAATAATATTTTAAATTAACATCAACTTTATTCTGTATTATTTTAGTTATATTTGCTGTATTATTTGTTAGTTTACTTTTTATTGGTAAAGAATTATCAAAAATACCTATCACATCCTTCAATTTTAAAATATTACTGCCATCTCTCCACCCATCATTAGTAACAATACCAGAACAAATTTCTTTAATCTGTCCTTGTACTAAAGCAGTTTGCACAATTTGTTCCCCAGGATAAAAAGTATTTGAACCAAAATCTTTTAAAAATAAAATTAATGGGAAACTTGCTTTTTGAGTAGTAGAATTATCATTACCGTATCCATAACCGTTATCAATTATTTTTATATCTTTTGGTTTTCCTAAATTATCAGAATCTAAAAATACTTTAATATTAGATTCTACTACTTTTAATGTAGGTTTAAATGTATAATTTTTCCCGCTATTTATTACTTTTATTTTTGTTATTTTCCCAGCTTCTGTAATTATTTCAAATTTGGCCCCATTTCCATCTCCATCAACAGTAACGATTGGATTTTGATAGTTTTGTCCAAAATTTAATATTTCTACTGAATTTATATTTTTGTTTATACTATCATAAATTGGATTAATTTTACATTCATATTCTGACGCTACTTCCGCTCCAATTACAACAGGAAGTTTATAATAATTTTTTCCACGATTTAAAATAGAAATTTTAGTAATTTTCCCGATGGCTGTTTTTGAAGTTGTTGTGTATTTACATGTTCCAGAGCCATCATAATCTGGTAATTCAACTAAATTGTATACAAATCTAGTGCCTGATTTATATAAAATCGTATGTAATCCTTGTAATGGATCATTGATTAAATTAAAATATCCATTAAATGCTTTTACTTGACCTTTTTTATCGTAATAATAATATTTTGAATATGCTGTATTATCATTTTTTAATATTGATGTGCCATTTATGTAAAAATTATTTGAAAATCCTATTTTTAAAGTAGAAAAGGAACCAGGATATCCTGGCTCTATATCATTAGAATAAAATTCAATAGGAATTATATTACCATTGACACCAGAAGAAACGCTAAAGTATGATTGATTTAATGAAGAATGACTAGTATCAAATTTATACTTGTAATATTTCTTTAAATCTATAATTGGACTATTGACAAAGTTCGAAATGTTGTTTTTTGAAAATTCAAATTGATAATTTGTTGAATAAGCTTGTTTTATACTAACAAGTTTTGCTGGAGAACTATTGTCGTAAAAACTACTATTATTTTGTATTGTATTAGGAGTTGTAACACTATAATCATAATTTACTATTAAAGTATTATCTTTTAATTCAGATACATATGGATTATTTGCAGAAACTCCTAATGGTCTGTAATTTTTTGTGAAATTATATTTTGGATCAACCAAACTTAATTTTGATGCTTGATAATGATCTACTACCGCAGTATTATCAATTCCTCGTTGAACAGAAATTAATTTTGAGGGTTCATCTATAGTTAAAACTTTTAATTTTTCTTCATCGATTAATACAATATCATTAATTGAAATATTTTGTACATTATTTAAATATAAAATAGTTTCTTCTTTGGCAAATGCAACATGATCCACAACAACAATTAATCTTTGAGTAGATAAACTACTTTGCCAACGGGATAGACTATTATCGGATACAGTTAAAACATCTCCTTTTTTATACCCAGATCCTTTTTGCGTAATTGCTGTTATCTTTGCTATTCCTCTATTAGAGCCATTTATATTATTAACAGTTATATTAACTCTTGCATTATTTACATCACCTTCTTTGCCAATTCCATATCTAATTTTTGTTTGATCTTTAAATATTAGTTCAACATCTTCATATGTTCCAGTAGCATAATCATATCCACCATTTAAATATTCATATCTCCCTATTCCAGTATCATTTATTTGGCAATTTATAGTTGGTGGGTTTAATAATATAGATTGATATTGTTTTTTCCTAACATAATATAATGTTTCTGTAAGAGTATCGTTTGGTGTAATATCAACGTTTATTGTATCTCCTATGGACAATCCATGGTTTTCATTCGTGGTTACTATGGCTATTTTATCATTCAATTCTGAAATTGATTTATTTTTACTTAATGACTCTACCGAGCTTATAAAAATTCCAGTACTGTCATTTAAACTCGAACTTTTTATATAATGAGTAGTTGAATTTGTAAATGTTCCAGATAATACTTTAATTTTTAATGTGTTCTGAGATGAAATTGAATTTAATATTACCCCTGTTGCAATGATGTCGTTATCATTATTAGTTAAATATAAAGTTTCTCCTGCAGAAAAATTGCAATTATCTTGAGTAATAATTTTTATTGTATTGATATTTGATGATATCAAATTAGTTTGATTAAAAGTTCCACTTACATTTCGTAATACTATTGTATTTGAATCAAAAACATCCCCAACCACAATTCCAGTTGCTCCTGTGGATTGTTGAGTAATTGTGTCACCTTCATAAATGTATACAATATTTTGAGTCTTAATCAGTAATGATTTTACTTGTACTGATTGTATTGATGTAATTTCTTTACCTTCTACTTCGGAAATAACTGCTTGGAAATTTTCGCCTTCTGTATTTTCATTATTTACGTATATTTTATTTCCTACTTTGAATGTATCAATAGAATCTTCTATGTTAACATCAGTTATTGTTCCTGGTAAAACATCATTCACCACCATAACCGAACCTAAACCATTCAGTTCATCTGGTGGAGAAAAAACTTTCTTTGCATTCGAAGGTAAATTATTTTGAGATATACTTGTTGTATAATTCAGTTCAACAGGGAAAGAATAATAATTTTCTCCTATAATATAAGGAAATACTGGCTGATTTGATGAATTTATTGTTATGAAGTATGCATATGTTCCTTCTGGATATTCTGGAGTTACGCAAAATCTTCCATTATTTTTATCTAAAATTGTTTTCCCCACATTTACTGAGGCATTCCAAGAAAAATCATCAGTAAAATACCCAAGAGGATATGTGGATGTCGAAGGTCCTTCTGATCTAGAAACATTTTGTGTGTAACCAGATTCTAACCTAACTATATTCGATGTGTTATCTAGTGGAGAAGAATATCCATATGGACCATATATTGGGTTTCCATCATAGGCATATCCTAAAATTGGAGAATGTGTTTTTACTGTAGTTTCTGTTAAATTTGATTGTAAATTGTCTGAAAGTTGATATCTTAATCTTTTCGGATTTGCTACATATCCATAACCGTATTTTTTAATATCCAAATCAATTGATTCATAATTTTGGAACAAATATCCATTAGAATTGTCTAAATATGACGAATTAATGTAATATCTATTTTTATACCATTTTCTTAATTCTAATTTTGCTTGTGCTTCCGAACCTCTAGCGTCTTCAAGTAATGTTACCGTTACTGTCCCCTGACTATAAAATTTTCCTGCATTGATTTGTTCAAATCTAATGACTTGACCATAAGCATTTAAAATTGCTTTATATTCTGCAAATTTTCCTTTTCCTGTAGAATCGGTTATTACTACTCTAGGAGGAGCAGAATAATACTCACCTTGATTGATAACTCTTATACTAGAAATCGTATCTCCAGTAACTACAGCTCTAGCTGTAGCCTTTCTTCCTGCAACAATTTCGATTGTTGGAGTAAATGAGAATGTCTCGTTAGTTGTCACTTCAATTTTTTCTAGTCTACCACCAGCAATCGTTGCTGTTGCTTTATTTGGCTGACCATCTATTAGAACATATGGCGGATTGGTGTATCCTATTCCAGCATCAATTATTGTTGAAGAAACAATTTTTCCATAGGTAATAAATGTGTCGTCTTTATTGCCATATGCCAAAACTCCATTTAGAAAAATTCCTACATCTCTAAAAGGAGTTTTGTAAATTTCTGTTGTCGATACTGGAGTTTTTTTAATTAATCTTAGAATTTTTTGCTCTTCTGGTAAAATATTAACATTTGCCTTTAAAATACTATGGGAAGGAATTCCTGATGAGCAAATATAATAATAATCAGAATCTTGAAAAACAGAAGATGTGTCAACTGAAAAATTTGATATTTTCTGTTGTATAGGAACATTAGCTTCTTCTAAAACTGGTGAAGAATTACTAGTCAACCACCTAAAAGAATCTGTTAATTTATTGTAGACAATAGTATCTTTGGTTTGAGTTCCGAAATTTTTAAATTGAATACTATCATTTTTTGAACAATATAAAATATCTTCAGTTAAATTTAAATTATACGCTACTCCTAAAATTAAAAAGGATACATTATTAGATTCAATTTTTTGCTTTATGCTGTATACTTCCGCATTTTCTGCGTGAGAAATTGGAGATTGTCTAGATTTTTGTACAAATTGCGTAATATTTTTATCAGAATATTCAATAACTTCGTCATCAATTAATAAGAACCCCGAATCATCCCATCCATACGTAGAAAAAACATTAATTCTACTAGATGTACTTGTAGACAAGCTTGTTCTTAATTTAGTTTTTGAACAGACTTCAAATTTGCCAACAATAGACTCTGGTGCTAAAATTAATTCATAAAATATTTTTCCTGCTACATTTTTTGGTGATATATTGTCAATAGTAGCAGAAGCAAATTGATTATCTACTGTTTGTGATATTGTTTGTCCAATTAAATTGTTAATATTACCTGATAACAATTTAACTCTAATTGAATAGTTATTTGTCCAATCTGATGTGGAAATTTTTACCGTTTGATCCTTAGGATAAAAAATTTCTGGAATGTCGTCAGAAGTTTGTGAAACTATAGAATTGAATATAAATTTTATCGAATACTCAGTTCCCTTTGCACTATAAAATTGCTTTATATTTTTTAATAGTAATTTTTTATCAATCTGTGGTTTGATTGATTTTTTAGGAAATGATTTTAAATATTGATCTTCAAAATGCTTTACTAACGCATATAAAAATAAATTGCTTAAATTATATACTTTTGCCCCTTGAAAATGTGAAGCAGATTCAGATGCTACAAAATTAGATTTTTGATACAAATCTCCTAATTTTGTAGTTCCACTTATTCCTCTAGTTACATTTTGAAATACGTTGTCTGTTCTTTTTTCATAAAAACATATTTCATTATCAATTTTAATATAGCCATTTTCTTCTGGGAACGATGTAGCATCTTGTACAGAAATACTTGATGCCGATGAAGAAAAGCTAGACGTGCATGTAGTATATTCAGTTAATGTATTACTATCGTAATAATCAACATCAAAATATGTGGTAATATTATTAATAATATCTAATACATTACCTTTAGACTCTAAATGCTCATAGTACTTCCCTAAAAATTTCGAAAAATTTTCATACTCTGTTGAAATAAAACTAGGTAATTGAGATTCAATTAAAGTTGAAATTTTTCTACTAGGCTTATACATGTACTTTACTCGGCAAATGTAGCAAATCTACTCTTTTCAATATCAACATCTAGATATACATTTCTAGAAGCGTTAATATCATTATTTCTTGGGTTGACCCTAACTTCTATTTTGTTATCACTATAAGATCCTTTAATGATGGTTAAATTGTATAATTTTATTTCACCCTTATGATAATCTACAGATCCTACATTGTGATTAACAACTATTTTATTATTAACACCAGAAGCTATTCTATATAGTACAATTTTCCCGCCCCTATCTTCCAAATAAACATCAACATTTGGATATTCGACAACTCTAAATGCAGTTGATGTTATTGAAGGATGATCACAGCTAATATTAAAACTATTTTGAAAACATAGCTCATAATATGACGTTATGTTCAGTAAAGGATAAAAATCTTTTCTTAATGTTACCTTAGTATCATTTGAAGAAATGGAACTATCGGAATTATCTACTACCGATACAAATTTACTATATCTAAATTTGCCATTAAATTTTTCTGTATCAGCTAAATTTAAATAATTTTCGATTGAACTTAATACTTTCGATCTAATTTCGATTGGTGTTAAAGTAGTGTTCAATGAATTGTAAAAAATACTAGTGTCTACTTCAACATATACTATAGATGGATCTATGATGTCACAAGTTACAGATCCAACCATATATGGCTTTAGTTTTTTTACAATTTCTTGTTTAGTGTAATTTGAAAGTTTCGATGAATTTTTTGGTTTTATTGCTACTTTTACTTTACCATATTCAGGTGGAGACGCTTCCTCTCCTCCATAAACAATGATGTCAGAAATTGCTGGGTATATATTTCTTATAATTGTTCCATAATCGGATGCAGTTACTGCACGATTTTGTGCTCCAAAACTCAAAGGAGCATTATATTTTATACTCGAAATAGATTCAATGTCCTCTCCTCCATTTGAAGGCTCTGCAGTAGATACATTTGTGATTGTGATAGAATAGTTTGAATTTCCTGTACTATCTTCTAGTACACCACTAAATGTAAATACCTTTGCTCCATTTGTTTCTGGACCATTTGTAACTAAGTAAGAAATTTCAACATATTCATTATGAACTAGCTTTCTTCCAAATACTCCATCCCCAAAAACAATTTCATATCTCTCATCTTCTATTTCGTTAATATAATAAATGTTTGATGTTGAATTCGCATTTAAAATATTTTTAGCTTGTTCGTAAAGAACATAATTTGTTGAGTTAATGGATGGAAATACCTTAACAATTACAGTATTTGTATCGACTGATGGGTTGTCAATGGTAAACTTTTGAGAAGAAATAGCTGTATTGACGACATACGAATCAACAATAACAGAACCTTCAAGTATAGGAACGTTTCTAAATTCTGCTTTATTTGAAGAAACGGTAACTTTATAATCATTTGTAACCACATAGCTATACATCTTATTATCATATGTGGTTACAAAACCTGATCCTCTTTTTAATGATATTGTAGAAGGAGCAGATCCAGAAAAATTTACATCAAAATTTACAGTGGCTTTTGGTGCCGTAATTGATTTTGGTACGTAACCTAATTGCTTCGCAATCAAAACAACATTGTCTCTTAGTGTTGCCGAATCCAAAAACAACTCATTCACCACCATATTGGTGTTAAATGCTGTATAATACGTGTTATAAGCAAGTATATCTAATAAATGACTCCACGTTGATCCCTCAAAATCATATCCAGTAAAATCCGTCTGAGATCTTAGATATTCTTTGAGTGACGATTTAATCTCAGTGAAATCGAGATTAGCTAGTTGTGTGTAAACCATTTATCGGGTTCTCTCTAAAAAGAAATTAATTGTTACTGGTATATCTTCCCTTCCCATAATTTGAAATTCTAAAGAAACATCAAATCCATCGTCATCAAAATTTGGAACCGTTTCTATAGAATCAATGAGTATTCTTGGCTCATATGACCTTAATGTATTTTCAATGTATGATTGAATCAAAGATGCTGTGCCATAATCTAAGGGAGAAAATAACAATTCTGTAATAGAACTACCTAAATTAGGATTGAAAAATCTTTCTCCCTTATTCGTAACAATTAAATTTACTATAGATTGTTTGATATCAGCCTCATCCTTTACGGTGATTAAATCTCCCGTAACTGGATGAGGCTTGAATGTTATACTCAGATCTTTAAATGTTTTGAAATTTGGCACATTTAAACGGATTTATTTAACTTTATTTATGTGCCCTCCTCAAATCTTTCAACATAATCATCAAACCCATCTTTGCCCCCACAATGTTTATCTAATCTATTTTTAGGAGACTGATAATATTTTTCTTTTTTACTTTTTCTTAACCAAAATTCGGAAGACAATTCTGTAATTAATGTCATTCCCGAATCTCTAAAATCTTTACTTTTATCTACTGGACTTGTAGCCATATCTGTTTTTCTCCTTTGGAATTTTAAACAGAACTTTTTAAGGGGGTTGCTATCCCCATGTCTCAGAGATGTGATCGCCATTCGCCATAAAAAAAGGTGACATCATAACGACGCCACCCAAAGTTCTCACCCTTGCCCACGATACCTTTTTTTAGCTCCATTCCGACTCGAAGAAGCATATTTTGTGTGTTTCCCAAGTCCTTGACGAGTCTTCTTGGGTTTAGACTCAATATGGACTTTTCCACTAAGTGAAGGACGCTTTGCCATGTGAATAACCTCAAAGTACCCCCGTATTATACCACAAAAACGTTTGAAGATCCAGTGGCAATACGAATGTTCGTAGAGGCATTCAGGAGGTCTCCAGAGACCGCAAGAGCCTTGCCCTGTACGAACACCTTCGTACTGCTTGCAACCACCTTCCTGGGGCTGGAACAAGGCGATGGTGGAGTGCTGGGAGTTGTACCAGGAGCAGGTGTCAAAATATCATCCTGTACCATTACAGGTTTTTTATTGACTAACACTTTCCTCGAAGGACCTACGCCAACTGTGTAAGGAGGTGTGTTACAAGATCCACTACCTCCTGTGTCACTTCCTGTGTATGTTGCAACTCCTTTCATAACTCGTTATTTTTCTAAATTTTTAACTCTTTCTTCGATTTCATTCAAATACTGGACAATATTTACATGATCCTCCCTATCGGGTGGTCTGTACATTAATTCCATATTTGAAAGGTCCTCGATGTCATTCTCTAGCTTCTTGATTCGATTCTGTAAGGAGATTAATATCTCCCTCAGCTCTTGGTTCATATCCATAACTAACTTTCTCTTGTTTTACAATACCATCATAAATTGTCTCGACATTAATATTGGTTGGGGAGACACCCGCATAATGGTCTCCTGCAATATTATCAATTAAATCGGCAAACTCATTGAAATCATCAAATACTTGTTCCTTGAGAGAACCATCGTTTGTTTTGTATGCTATTTTGTGTTCCATAGTAAAAAGGTTTTCTGCGATTTTTTTCTGGGAAAAATTTTTTGAAAATCACGAAATCTAACTTTGAATTTCGCTTTAATTATTTAGAGGGCTCTGGGAAACGTTTATAGCTTAGAAAGAAGGTACTTTTTTGGGGGACGCTTAACGTTAATAATAATTAACGTTAAATTACGATTAACTGTTTATTCTTTATACTTTGCAATCGTAATTAGATGTTTATTCTTTATACTCACACATACGATTACACTGTTATTATAATTAATTTCTAATCGTAATTACATGTTTATTCTTTATATTATGTAATTACAATTATATTGTTATTCTTTATATTATGTAATTACAATTATATTGTTATTCTTTATATTCTCTAATATTATTCAATTGTTATTATTTACAGTTTACACATTTATTAGAGAATATAAAGAATAACAAATAACATAAATTACACGATTATTCTAATACATGAGTAATTATGATTAGTTGTGTATTCTAATTACCTTGTAATCATAGGTGTTCTGTATAGTAATAAAACAACACATTTAGGTAGTTGTATAACAAACCAGAAAAAAAATACAAAAACAAAAGGGGCAGAATGTGCCCCCTCGAAAGTATTCTTATTTTTTCAATCTTCAGGGAATACGATTTCCTCAAGATCTCCAGATTTCCTCCATTTGTGATACAAACTCCCCAGCGATTGACCCAGGAGATCGGGTGATTTAATCACCTCAGTCAGGTAGGGAATTAGCTTATCTGAGCCCTTGAAAAGATAGGCTTTTTCAGTGTTGCTCTGGAAGATGATTTCTACGAAATTCGAATCAATCTCAACGTTGGCGATTGAGCTGGATTCGTCAACACTGAAGGAACGGTAAATCGGGGCAGTGTTGATAACGAAGGAAGGCATGGGTTTGAGAAGAGAATGGGTTGGGGTGGGGGGC
>Ga0129333_10000597_pt1 | contig 30281 bp, 39 predicted proteins | sample CPB6_08_DNA_FD_94474 | JGI IMG/M metagenome (GOLD analysis project Ga0129333, IMG submission 94474) | Freshwater to marine salinity gradient microbial communities from Chesapeake Bay, USA - CPBay_Sum_0.6_0.8_DNA | ecosystem: Environmental > Aquatic > Marine > Coastal | place: USA: Chesapeake... | reverse complement strand
CAAATTGACCTCCTGCTCCACCTCCACCTCTTGCTCCTGCACCGGCAGCAGATCCACCAGTACCTCCACCTCCCCAACATTGTACAGTTACAGAAGTAACTCCAGCAGGGCAAACCCATGTACCACTTGTAGTAAATGATTGTGAAGCCATTATGCGAAATTGTCAAGTTTTGCTATTAAGTCCCACTTTGTGTCTATACTATTATAAATAAATCCAAGATATATAGTACGGCTCACTGTTGTTGCAGTTGGCAAAGCATAATCACTTGATGCTCTATATTGAGTACCATAAAGAATTGATCTTGATGTTCCGTTATCTTTTATGCGAACCATTATCTTTTGACCCTCAACAGGAGTACCAGTTGGATTTGCAAGTGTTATACTTGCAGCCTGTGCAGTCACCGTAAAGAAATCGTCAGCACTAACGTCAGGCGTTAGCGTTGCTGTTGATGTTGTTGTGATTGAACGTGGATCAACACGTGTATCCTTTATACCAGTAGTTGCACGAAGATTGCCTGTTATGTCTAACTTATACCCTGCATCTGTGGTTGTGCCGACTAATACGTTACCACCACTCGTCAACGTCATCGCTTGGGTGAAAGTTATAGCGTTACCTGCTGTGCCTGATGGAGCGGTGTAGAATTGATGTTGCCCTCCATCTTGTCTATATTGAGTAGCAAACCCGTTTGCTATGTAACGATTAGAACCTGATGTGTTTTGAAATTGATTTACACTAAGAAATATTGCATCACTAGACCCCCAAATAGCAGATTGTGCATTTAATTGAAGTACTTTGTATGAAGTACTCCACGCACTCGGTGTAACTCCTAATCCTAAGTTGCCTGAAGAAGCAATATACATTGCCTCTGTCAATACACCAGAAGATCCAGTAGCCGTAGGTTGAACATAAAATTTTAAGCCAACTTGGTCAGCATCGGCTTCGTGGTATGCTCCTATTGCAGCTAATTTTCTTCCCGTACTACTACCAAAACCAATAGCCCCACCTATTGCATTTGTTGGATTAGCATCTGCTATCCATAATCCATAAGTTGAATAATCGGAATCATTGCTATTTGTTGTAAAAGTACCACTAACTGAAGTAGTCAACTTCGCATAAGGATTCTGCATACCAATACCTAACCGATTATTAGTATCATCCCAAAAGAAGTTTGCATTGTCTTGAGCAATCGTAGTTCCATTGCTAAACAAAACCGACCCGCTTGTAAGAGATGGTAAAGTAAAATACGTAGGAGTAAAATACTCTAAAGCCGTAGCACCTCCGTTTACCCTTAATAATTGGTTTGCCGTACCCAATGCACTTAACCCAGTTCCACCTCTTGCAATAGATAGTTGTCCAGTCCATCCTAATGTTAAACTTGCTGCCCTTAATAATGACGTTGCTGGAGTACCACCTAAAGTTAATGTTACGTTTGTATCGTCTGTTTTAGTTAATGCTGCACCAGTTACATCTGACCCAGATATTGCACCAAATTCATACGCAGTATCTCCTGCATTTCTTCTCAAATATTGTGATGCAGTACCAGTTACTCCAGTAAATGCCGAAGTACCATTTCCAATTAAAACACCAGTTAATGTTGATGCTCCAGAACCTCCACGCCCTACTGCTAATTGTCCACTCCAACCAATTGTATGTGTAGATGTTGCAGAAGTGATTGTGACATTCGTGTCGTTGGCAAATGTTTGTGTCGCTGCTGTCAATCCATTCAACGAAGTGATTGCAGCAGTCAAATATGTTGACGTGTCAAACACCCATGTGTTCGTTCCCGTTCCAGTATATTTTAAAAACCCACCGCCTGCTGTCAATGTCGGTAATGCTACCCCACGCAAACCGGTAACGGTAAGCGATGGCGTGATTGATGTTGCACCTGAAGCCGTACCTGAAACATCCCCAGCAGCAGTCCATGTGATTGATTGGTTTGCTGTTAAATAAGCAACATTTGAAGCAGCTGTGACCAATCCCTTTGCGTTTACCGTTACGTTGTTAAACGTACCCACGTTTGAATTGACCGTTGCAAGCGTCAGCGTGATTGCCGTTGTTCCTGATCCACTTGCATCGCCTGAAATAGTGATCGTTTGGTTTCCGCTGATATACGTTGGCGTGAAATATTCTAATGCTGTTGCTCCCGTATTCACACGAAGCAATTGACCAGCCGTACCCAATGCACTCAACCCTGTGCCTCCCCTTGAAATAGCGAGCTGACCGGACCAGCCAATCGTATGCGTAGAAGTAGCAGATGTTATAATTACATTTGTATCATTTGCAAATGTTTGTGTAGTTGCAGTAAGCCCATTTAAACTTGTAATACCACTTGTATCTATATCACTCCAAGAGGCAGTGATCGTACCTCCATCTTGCTGACTAAGAGTCAAAGTTTTTGTAGTCGTTCCTGTAACTGCTGCAGAATTAATTTTATCATTGTATGCTGAATCCCATTCACTTTGTTTTGTTGTGGTTGGAATACTATATCCTGCAGTCAAAGATATTGCTAGTGTACCGCTTGTTGTTATTGGTGATCCTGAAACAGACAATCCTGTTGGAACAGATAAACCAACACTTGTAACCGTACCTACATATCCTGTATCATTTATCCATGAAGTTCCATTATACTTTAATACCTGACCATTACTAGGAGTAGTAATTGTTACATCTCCTAACTGAGTCAAGTTATAATCTCCCTCAGTTGCAACTACTGCACCTGTCCTTCCGAATACTGAAGTAACTGCATCTGTGTTATCATCTGTCCATGATGCAGTAATAGTTCCTCCATCCTGCTGAGTAAGTGTAAGTGTCTTAGTAGTTGTTCCACTAACTGAAGCACTATTTATTTTGTCATTGTATGCAGCATCCCAATTTGTTTGTGATGCCGTTGTGGGTAGTGAGTAACCACTTGCAAAAGAAAGAGCAAGTGTACCGCTTGATGTTATTGGAATGCCACCAATTGCAAAGCCTGTTGGAACGCTCATGGCAACCGAAGTAACTGTTCCAACATTCCATGACCTATCGGCTGATAAATCTAAAGCCGTTCCGTTTATAGTTAATGTCCTAGTTGTTGGCACACCTCCTAAACCTGAAATAGTATATGTTGGAATGTTTAAAGTATTTCCAATAAAAGTTGATGAACCACTACTTCCAGTAGTTGTTAAACTTATAGCAGATTGCTTATCATTAAAGGTAGTCCAATCGGTTGTCGTTAATAAACCTCTATTTATAGAAGAAGCATTTGGAATATTAAAAGTATGTGTAGCAATTGTACTCGTAATATTAAAGTCTGTACCGCTTGTTCCAGTTGCAAAATTTTGAGTTGTAGCAGTAAGTGAATTTATTGTTGTTATACCAGTATCAAGATCGGATGAATTAATCCATAATCCAGTCGTGCTATTATATTTAAGCACTTGATTATTTGTAGGGTTTGTAATTTCAACCCCATGTATTTCGTTTAATTCATAACCATTTTGAATACGAACATCAACAACGCCTAATATTGGATGTGAACGAACAATAAATCCTATAAATACTGCGTGTGCAGGTTCGGCAGGAGGAGCAGTTAAAACATTTCCGTTTGTTCCTAACCAAAGCTGATCACCTTCATTAAATGCAGAAGTATCAACATTTCTTAATTCACCAACAGTTACAACATAACCAGTTCCATTATTAGCGATTGTATCACGTGTAAGTCCATACGTTTTTGACGATGCAGCTTCTGTTAAATTACTTGCAAGCGTTATTAGTGGTTTATTCCCAGTCGCTCCGCTAATATATACAACCTTAAACTTTGCAATCGTTGAACCTGTCTGATTCCGTACGTTTGTGATTAAGTTTACAGGATCGTATTCTATTATACCGCTTGAAGCATTAATTTCAACAACTTGACTTGTAGCGTTAATTTCAACAATTGGACTTGTAGTATTAATTTCAACAACTTGACTGTTTTCATTAATCTCTACAATCTGATTTGTTGCGTTTATATCAATTGCCATTTTTATGGTTTTGTTACGTCATCTTGAACTACAAATTCTCCCTCAATGTAAGTCTTAACTATACCGCTTGAATAGGTAACTTGCAAATCCCATTTATAAGTACCCTTTTCAATATCAACTAACTTGCTAATGCTAATTTGATTATTGTCAGCACCTGTAATCGTTAAGCCATCTCCATTCGTTAATGAAAGAGCAAGAGTGCCTCCGCAGCCTTTACGTACGTGAATATAAATAGTAGCATTCTGCAAATCAATCGGGTTGGAATCAAGGGTTAAAGAATATACCTGAACCCATGTATCGTTCCTCCATATTGTTATGTCCCACTTTGCCGGTCTTAAATCTGAACTCATCGTTTATTTCATTTATATAGTTTAACTTGGGTATGTGTACGTTGTCGGTACTGCACACCTATCAAGAGCAAAATCAATTTCAAAATCAATATCTGCCTTAACTCCTGCAATTAAATCGGGTGATTCCTCCGTAAAAAATTCTATCGGTATGGTTTCACCCGTTACAAATTCAGGGTATTGGTTATATCTAAACTGCGACAAAATATCTTGAGCAATCAAAAGCTGATCGCTTAAAACTTCCGTTTCGTTTGATAGTTCTGATAATACCCTATCCATAAAGAAAAAAGAAAATGTTATTGTAGTAACACTTCCGTTTATGCTTGCATTCACAACATCAAAATACATCGCAGGATAGCGAGCATCTGGTGTTTTAGCTAAAAACTCAAAGAGATTTCCGAAAAATACCGTCTTTATTTGTTGGTGTTTTTCCGCTATCCCTTGAATCCTTGCAACTATTTGATTTAGTGTTACTGCCATTTTTCTCTATTTTCTCAAGATAGACTTTCAGTTTCTCTTGATTCTTTTTGTGAAATGTTTTATTTGCCACAGCATCTATTTATATTACCTTGATATTTTTCCTCAAAGGTTTTGCCTGCACAACAGTCATCATCTCCAAGCCATATCGTAGTTGTATATCCTTCGTTGTCAGGAACGATTATATCCACTCCTGTACCCGGATTGCTATACTCTGGGAATTTGCTATTATTGTTTTGTTCTTTTAACCACTTAATCAAACGCTGCTTGTAAAATTCTGCACGTGCCATGTAACGATTGGCTACATCTGTCAACTCCGAAGCCGAAGGTTCTGTTTGTGCATCTCCCGTTTTACGTACCAATCCTTTGTTATAGAACTGATAGGATAAACCCATTGGAAGTTCACTCATCACAAAGTAAACCAAACAAGGGGTAATGTATTTATCAAGCAAATCTTGCTCATCGCAATTCAAGTCTTTACACTCTACACCGTCTTGTAAACGCTCATATAATGCCGTACCTAACGCAGGTAGTATGTAGCTATCCTGTGCATATTGAATGTCAGGCAATACTAACTTTGGATCAACATTAAAATGTAAACCAGTCCGCTCTTTTATCGTATCAACCGAAATAAATAAAATATTTCTGCTCATTGTTATTTCTTTTTAACTACCACATTTTGCCTCCACTCATGCCGACAAGACTCGGAACGCACACCGTTAGGCATTGTCCACCAACCACCGCCACGATCAAAAACTGAATATCCTAAACGAAGCGTTAAGGTTTCTATATCTTTACGTGTATAAAAACGATCTAACCCCATTAACCTTTGACAAAATGGTCTAGAAGGATGTGCAGGAGTATTACGCTGCCAAATAGGAACTTCAGGTTTCCATTCATAAGAATATAAAACCTCAATCGTAGTCTTTAAAGGCTTGTCAACGATTTCACTAACTGGCTTCAGCAAAGACCTTTCGTTTTTAACTACATCGTACTTGAGTACGTTTGCAGCTACAAAGTCTTTAATCCTTTGCTCTACGTAATCAACTGTTGAACGTACTGCACGAGCGATATTCTCAATTGATATTTTACTATCTTTTTTTATTACCTCTAAAATCCTTTTGTCAACCTCTTTATCAATTACAAACTCCTCCGCAAAGGCTTGATCTTGACTGAATACAGAACGGCTTTTTAAAACCTCATATTCTTTATTGTCAACGCCAAATTCAGAAAATACACCGATAACCGTTTCTAAAATGTCAGCAGAGAATTGATAATCTTCCGTTTGTGGGTCATCATCAATTCCGAGCATTACATTAATGTCATTATCATTCAAACCCAGTCCACTTTTTAGCATAGTAACCGCCATTTCTTTGCTGATCTTACCCTTGCTAAATTCACGAATTACACGCTGCAAATGTTGGTATTGTCTGCCCGTTAGGTTTTTTAAATTCTCATTGATCTGTTGATCTTGCTGTGTTACACCTTCAGGACTTAACGGCTCACTTTGTACAGGCTCATATTTGCTTACATCAATACCTGCTTTTTCCAATAGCCATCCTTTTGGAGCTATCTGTAACAAAGCAGCCTCACTCAATTGTACCCCGATAGGTTCAACTGGTTTTATGTACATATCCGAAGTAGCACCCTTTATCCGAGCAAGCATATTAAAAACACCTTCTAGGTATTGTTGCTTATCGTTAGCGTATGTACTTTTAAATATCTCATAAGCCGTCATCAATTCCGTTGCACCGCCTAATTGACCTTCGGCTTTAATACCGAATAGCATAGGCGAAACGATTTGATGTCCTGCGAATATGTTTTGCTGAATGATCGTATCTACACGGCTGAAGTCTTCTTTTGTTATATCAGACGCTCCTAAATCCTCAATGATAGGCTTTCGGGCAGGGTCATTGGTAAAGGAAAGAATGAACTTTTTGCCATCCGATCCACTAAACCTATCCGAGAACCTGCGTTCAATATTACGCTTTTCATCGGGTGAAGGCTCACCATTTGGAAGGGTAATAAGTTTACTAGCAGAGAACCCAGTCTGTGCATTGCCTAGAACGTGTTTAGATACCTCAATATCGGACTCAATGTAATTAAGTGAACCCATATATCCGGGCAGAGCATACGTGTCTAATCCGGGTCTATATTCCTTTAAATACAATATCTGCTTTCCTACTCTATTTTGTGTATTGAAAGCATTGATAATGATTGGGTCTTCTTTTCTATCCGTCCAATCCTTTTTGTACCAGAACTGCGTATTGTCTTTATTGCTCCTAATCTTTGTATAGTCAATATGGCAAACCTGCGTAATCTGCCCACCCGTTACGGACCAAATAACCTCAAGATACGCACCTCCAAAAACCTCAATATCAATTGATACTTTTCTGGTTAAGTCGTCAAGGCTCTCATAATAGTTAGGCTGCTTAATAAACTGTTCTGCGATTGGGTCTTGCTCTTTCGTATCCCATCCGTTGCCAATTATATAGTTTACCTTACCCTTTACGATTGCGTTATGCTTTGCTGATTTGTTATAAAGGGTCAGCAAATAGGTAGGGTATTCGTTCTTTTCACCAAACTCAATATAACCACCGTTTGCCCCTTTCTTTTCTCTGTATTCAGGTTGCCTAGCCTCCTGAAAATTTAATATGATCAGATTATCCATCATCTTGTTATATATGTATTATCAGTTGCGTATTCGGTAAATGAATACTCCGAAGATTCGTTTAAACGCATAATCCCTTCCTCAAGCATAGTAGTAGCTGATTCAGGGTTTATATTGGTAGCCGAAGCCTGCTCATAGATATAATAAAGCCATTCACCACTATCCTCACGGCTAAAATAGTTATTTACCTTAATGCTGAATTTATCAAACCTATCCTTATAAGTGCTTGTATTATCAGCCACTAACTTGACAAATTTGATTACGCTTTTAGTTGATCTATTCTCAAATACAAATAAATAATTAGGACTTGCAAGGGTTTGCTTTTCCTTAAGCGTAAAGATTACGGTTTCGGTATTTCCTTTCGTTAAATGTATCATTTAAAGTTAAATAGCAAAACCGATAGCATTTTGCAAAATGATAAAAAAAAGGGCAGCCTAATGGCTACCCCGACCCTATAATCACGAATCCACAAAAACTATGAAGTCAATCCGGCAATGATTCCACTTGCAACTTCAGGAGCAAGGCTAGGCTCACCACCTGTAAAAGTCAATGTGTAACCATTACGATCACCTTGAGCAGTACCCGTAGTGGATGAACCGCCTGTGATGTCTATGCCGTTTTGCTTACCTAACAACCAATATTTCCCGTTGCTATCTTGAACTACTGCCATCAAAACATTTTTAGCAAGTAATAGGATTTCATTCCTAGTAGATGCCTGCATTTTGTTAAGAATAACAGAAAGTTCTTGAGCATAGAAAACAGTTCCGTTTTCTACTGAAGCAGTAATGTTTTCAGTAAGGGTTGATGTATTACGCACCAATTCATACTTGTAAAAAACCTTACCAGCTGATTTTGTGATTGCTGAAACAACCCCAGAAGCTTCTGTAACGGATGAAACATTGGCGTGCTCAATAAACCAGACGGCTTTTATACCGCCTAATGAATCTTTACAATCTAATGTGTAACCGCTTGTTAAAGCACACGCCATATTTTATATTTTATAAAGTTATGGGTGAGGCACTTGCCCCACCCTTAAATTAAAGATTAAACGAAGAACTTAACGATCTCTGAAGGGAAGGCGAAGTTAACACCCATCTTAAATTCAGATACGAAACGAACTTGGTCAGCCTCTTTTGCGTAGAAGATTTCAAAACGCTCTTCTTCGTTCAAAAGATCAGTTCCGATGAACAAGTTAGACAAACGCATTGCTACGATGTCATTTGTTGCGTTCAAACCTTGTACTGCAATTACTTTGATTGTAGTACCTGGAAGGAAAAATTCAGAATCAGCCTTTGAATCGTTAGAGTAGTGGAACAAGTTACTGTTCTTCAACTTAACTGTGTAAGTACGGAAAACGTCCATACCGCAGAAGATAACAACGTCATCTTTAGCTACAACTTCAGCAGGGATTGCTTTGTAGATGCTATCAAAAATAGATACTACGTTTGCATCAGTAATTGAAGTTTCAACAGAGCCATGATATGCTACACTGTTCGCATTAACAACAGATGCACCAGCAGCAGTGATTTGCTTAAGGATACCATCAAATTTGTTAAGGTTTACATCGTAAACAGTTGTATCACCTTGCCACAACGCCTTCTCAAGTTGAGATGCGATTTTCTCTGCTTTACGGTTGCTGTACTCTTCGCTGAAGATCATTGAATCGTAACGGCTACCAGCAGGAAGTGCTTTCTGCAAGTATTTAGCCTCAAGGTCTTTCAAGCAAAGTGCTTCGTTTACCTTGATCTTACCTACGGTTACTGTTCTTTGAGTGAATGAAGTTGTACCAGATGCAGAAAATCCGCAAGATGAACCATCTTGGAAGATTGCGTCTGTGTCCATGATGTTAATGGTTTCTGCTGATTTTACGCCAACCATTACGTTTCCTTGATCTTTAATCAAAGATGCAGTTTTGCTTCCCAATACGGATGAAGCAACGAGCAGCTTCTCATTTTCTTTTGTGTAAGCTGCTAAAGTACCAACGCTAAATGCCATTTTTATTTGTTTTTATTGTTTGAAAAATTATTACTTAATTGATTTTGTGAACTCAAGAAAACGAGCCAATTTATCTTGCTTGCTTTCTACGTGAACATTGAATTTGTCTTTTGGTGCTTCAGTAGCATCAACAGACGGAGTATTGCAAAGTCCAACAACTACATCAGTTAGCTTTGTAATAGCCTCTGAAAATTTAGCTTCAGATTCCATTAGTTGCTTGTACTTTTTACCGTACTCGTCTTTCATGTCATCTAATGCCTTTTGCATTTCTGCAATCTTCTTCGCCATTGGGTCTTCTTCGTCTTTCTTTTCTTCTTCAGCTTGCTCTACAACTACCTCAATTTCAGGTGCTTCAACTTCAGGCTGCATGATTTCTGTAATAGTAGAAGATTCGTCCAATACGATTTTTGAACCGTCAGCAAGTTCATGCTCACCGGCAGGTGCAGGTGATTCATTTCCTGCTTCATCAATAAGAGATACTTTGCCGCCAATTTCAAGTTTATCAATCTTAACTTTCGCTCCAGACTTCAAAACGTATTCTTTTGCGGCTTCAATTGGTGCTTCAGACGGGGCAGGAGGCAATTCTCCTGCTTCCTGAAACATAGCTTTAATCTTTAACAATGCTTCAATTGGAGTCATAAATAGTTTTGAACTTATATAGAACAATATATCAATATAGGCAAAATAGAAAACCCCACCAATCTGGTAGGGTTTAAATAAAAACTAATCAAAGCAAATATTATTCTACATCTTTGAGTATTTCAATGATCTGTGACCACATTTTATCTGCGTTCGCTATTCCGCTTTTTCGGTAGTTAAATACACCCTCAACACTAAATCCACGTACTTTGCCGTCTTTAATTAATTGCCATACCTCGTCATTGTCAACCTTGAATGACCCAAACCATGACCCGTCATTTACATCTTCAAAGCCTACCATTGCTTTAATTCCACGTTTCTCATCTGTAATCCAAGACTCAAACATTGTCAAACCTTCAGCTATCATTCCGCTATCATGCATTAAGTTCACGTTTTTTTGATATCCTTTCTTAAAGAACTTTTGAGCGATCTGTTTAATTGTATCTTTTGAAAACGTAACATAATACTCCCCATTCTCATCGTTACGGTAGATTGGTTTATCTGCTAGCATTAATGGTCCAGAAATAATCTTTTCATCTTCATCTTGAATAGCAAAGCCTTGCCTATCTATTTGTTTAAGTTTACGTTCTGCCCATGCGATTCCTTCATCGCCTCCCCAAGCTAACCACATAAGCCTACCGCATCCATCTCCTAACGGGCGATCACTATTTTGACGATGCCTTTGGAAAGCACTCATACGGGCGATTGTTTCCCTTGTTAGCTTTTCTCTATTAGCGATTTGATTTGCTCTCAATTTTCCTGTTGCCTCTCCGCAATCACCCCATCCGTTTTCCTCTGCCCAACGCAAAGCCGTTTTTGCATTTTCAACCGCTGCTTCGGGATAGTCATTCCAACTATCTTCAGCAAAAGCTAAAAATTGTTTTTCAATTGCAGGTTTATCTACAAGTGCTACAAAGTCAACTTCTATTTCAGAGTTTTCGTCATCAATGATTTCAAGTGCGTAAATTGGTAAGTTTTTTTCCATATTAATTAATTTATCCTAATCTTGCTGCCCTGTTTATTCTACTTATTTGTTCTTGTTTATTTGTTATATCGCTTTCAACTACGTATGCCCTAGCGGATGCAGAACCTAAACGGTTAACTGTTGATTGATCTAATTGTGTGAGTGTAGCCTGTATATTTGGTGTAGGAGCGATAGGAGCAGATCCATTCACTGTACCTCCTCTATCCGCTACTAAACCACCTTTGACACTAGGTATTTTCGTAGATACTATTTTCTTAACTTGAATTAAACCTGCTGCAATTGTAGCCGCTGCTGCAACTGGTCCAAATATACCACCTTGAGCAATTGCTCTGGTTGCACCTTGATACGTATTTATTATCGCCTGTGCCACTGCTATTCCTTTACCTGCTGCACTATTCTGATCTATTAAGCCACCAATTGTAAAAAGTGATTGTTGAGCAAGAGCAAGCTCTGATTCAAATTGTTGTTTTTTTAGTTCATCTTTTGCTTTTTCTGCGTCTGCAATTCTTTTTAGATTTTCAATGCTGCGTTCTACTTGTTCATCTGATTGTTTTTTTAATTCACGCAGACCTATAATCTTTTCTTGATTTACTATATTAAATAAATCTCTTTCTTTTATAGCAGCTTCATTTTTCTTTTTTTGTTCAATCCTTGCAATGTTATCTTCAAACATTGATTGTCCTATACGATTGCGTCTGTCTTGATCTTTTGCCTCTTTTTCTTTTTCAGCTTGTTCTTTTATACGTTTTGCTTCATCGCTTTTTCGCTTGGCTTCATCGCTTTTTCGCTTGGCTTCCTCTGCTGCCTCTTTATTTTTTTGATCTTGTATATCTTGCTTTCTTTTCTTTTCAGTAGCGTCAAGAACTGCATTATCAGTTTTTAACTCACGAAAACGCTTTTGCTCTTCCTCGTTTAATTGTCCAGTCAAACGCAAACGCTCACGAAGTGCATTTAATTCATTCTCATTTTTTTGTTTTTGTAAAGCAAATATCTTTTCCTCTTGACCACCAACGGCTTGTAATAACCGAATCTGATCGTCAATTGATTCATTTACTCTTTCATTTGATTTTGCAAGTGCTTCGGCATCTCTTTCGGCTTGGCTTGTTAATCCTATAAAGTCAGTAAAGTTTTGTACTAATCCTTTAACAAGGTTCACGAACTTACCAAAGCCGGGAATAAAATTTGTGATTACCTTTTGGATGCTTTCCCAGTTCTCATAAAGCTTTTTTACAAGTTCAATGATCGCCCCAAAGTTTACGGCTGCCGCTGCTAATTTTAAAGACGTAAAAGCCTTAACTACATTACCACCGATTGTCTTGGCTAGATTACCAAAACCACTAGCAAGGTTCTTAATCTTTGATGACGATTTATTTACGCCTTCAATAGCATCCTGCGTTTTATTCAGGTTCTTATTCGCCTCCGATGTGTTCACTTGTACCTCAACTGGTACTATTTCCTTTTTTGCCATTATGCGTATGTTAATTCAATGACCTTTAATAGTTCACATTTTGTGGTATCGTAATTCATTGGGTCATAATCAATAATTTTGTTAAGCCTCCATAAAGCACCGTCAATATATTTGAACTTGTTAAATTCAAGATTAAATATATCTTTTTCCTTTAATAGAAAGTTTGCAGTAATTAGCTTACTATCCTTATCAGTTATTTCAGCAACGTAATCACTCCAGTAACCGTTAAATAAATTAGCTGATGGGTATGCGTTGCTTAATGTATAATATATCTCTTTAGGTGCTCCAAAATTTATATCAGATGTAGGGGTTGTAGGATCATTCAAGTGTCCTGCATATCCATAAGCAGTAGTATTTGTTAATGTAGTAGAACTACCGTTTTTTATTGCATAGCTAGTAACACCTGTTATTTTCTTTGCTTGTAAAATTCTGATATTATGTTCTGTCCTATCTTCAACATTCGTATTTGACAATTTTAAGATAGTGCTGAATTTTTTATCTTGTCCGTTATAACCGACAATTGGTGTAGCTGAAAATATAATTTCAGCCGTTTGCTTTTCTTTAGCAAATTCATAACCCGTATCCTCTATATAATCACCGTAGCCTTGAGAGTATTTTTTTTGATATTGTTCATTATAATAGTCAACATCTGACTTATACATATACTCAAAATACCTTCCATTCAATTCACTCATTGGCTTTAATCTTAAAGGCTTTGAGCGATCCATTAAATAAGTCCAATTATCATGTGGACCATCGGTATCATAATAATCAATATAAGGCTCAATTAATAAATGCTTAATTCTATTTTTATCTTCTGTTACATATAGATTAAACATTTTAACAATAGAGGAAAAGAAATCTTTTTGAAAGATACCTCTTGGAATCGTATTGTTTATATTGATAGATTCATTGTAATTTATGGGAACACTAATTGCTGCACTACTGACAAACCACATAGCACCTCCACCTACATTATAAATATAAGCGTTTGTACTAAAATAAGCATTGATAGTATCATTTTGATTTAATGTTACATCATGACTAAAATCTACATAATAATTGTCAAACGCAAACCTTACTGCAAATGTTTGTGATTTTACAGGTGTACCATTAACACGTAGTTCAATTGTTACGTTTGTTATTGGGTTGGGGTCAGGGTCAACATCCTCAAATTCACCAAACAATTGCAAACGCAAAGTACCAGATAATGGCGAAGTTCCATCGTACCTATATGATACACCTTGTAAACTGAAATTACCTAATGTTGTCGCAGTAAAATCTGGATAGTTGTCGTAAGTATATGTTTGTATATCTGCCGTTGAATAAAAGGCATTTGTACCAGTTGCGGATAATACAGACTGATTACAAGGTATAATTAATCTTTTGAATAAATTAGTATCAAAAAAAGCTGATTCATAAGTATATCCTGACCCAGTAATTATTTTGTCAATATATTGCTTTACATACAAAGCAGGTTTGAAAGCTTTTAAATCCCAATCCGCTTTACTATTATAACTTACTTGACCATAATCTATAAGAGGATAATATACGCCACCTCCAGAAACATTGTCCCATGAATTGGTTATAGTATTATGATTCCATACTTGATCACTAATCCCGAAATCAATATCCTCAATTTTCTTATTTCCTAACGCAGAAATAAAACCACCTAACTCACCGAATACCGCACACTCATACTCAATAGTATCACGATCTATAACTATTTCAAGTAAACGTAGAACACCTTTAAAGATTTGAATTTTATCTACCAAGACGGTACATTGTACTGACTTGGCAGCGTTAAAGTTGTAACCCACGTTAGAGGCTCCTTCATTGTATAAATTAGCTGACCCGAACTCAAAGATGTTGCCGAATAGTTTATTGTTATTTGCATTTCCGGGTATTATTATTGTTTTAGAAAATGAGGTATTGCGTGAACTGAAATCTTTGATATCGTCAATTGCATACGTGAACTGTGTGCTTAAATCCTTTGAAAGATCAAGCTTGTTATTTTCAATATATATCTCTGTTCTTATCACCTAAACTGTGAGTTTATAGTTCGTGAATATTCTATGTCTATTTCTAGGAAATTAACTTTATCAACGTACTTCAGCTTTTCTTCCCAGTTGCTAGTCTTTATTGTAACTGGATAATAATAGTTACCCTGTTTCATATAGATATCCGGTGAAGCGATTAAATCACGTGTCCATGTCCAATCCGTTGCATTCAAATAATCTGATCGCAATTTGAAGGTTGTTACTTGATTTGTACTGAATGGAATGTTTCCAGCGTTAATTACGTTGTTTGAGTTATATGTACGCATTGAAGTAGAGCCTGCATTATATGTCCAATGCATTTGCTGATATTCCTTTTTTTCAATAGTACGGCTTTGTTTATTTACAAGCCTAAACGTGATACTATCATAACCTCCTAATGAATTAAGGAAGTGTAGGGTTGTAGGCGTATATCTTGGATTGCAGACAATCCTACATTTTATCTCATCGCCACTTGTTGATGAGTAGTTTAGTTTAACCCCATAATTTGTAGCCGTAGTAGGAATTACAGTTGATCCAAATGCTGTATTTATTGCTATTGGTGATATATCAAATAATCCAAAGCTGCTAATATTTACCGATGTACTTGTTGATGGTGATCCACTCGTTGTTCCGTTTTCATTATAAAGTTGTACTGTTGCCGTTGTAGCAACATCTGAACCTGAAGCATTCATCCAAGAAACAAAACAAGATTCATTGAAGTTTACATCTACATTTGATAAATCCCTACCTGTCAACCATTCAGAAACGTAACCGCTAAAAAATGAAGTTGACGGATCACGAAATATAGGATTGTAAAAGTTGTAAGCATTGAGGCTATTTGTAGCTAAATTGGTGTATGTAGTTCCTCCGTATTCTTCGCCATATTTAACCTCATAAGGTATATAAATATCATTTCCGTCATAGGTAAACAATGTTTGAGTACCGGCTTGGGGCTTGAAATAAGTGCTTAAATAATTACGAATAATATTTCCTACATTTAAAATACCTTTTGATGAAGTAGGGTCAGGGAATGATTTGATCCTTGCTACCTGTGTTGCAGCCACGTAAATATCAAAGACATATTTAAAATTAGTTTGTGTCGTATTATTTGAAGTAACCACAAACCACAGATCGTCATGTGCCGATGCGTAGTTTTCAGGTATTGAGTTAATAGTAATAGCCATTTTTTATCCTTTCTTTATTTAGATAGCGAAATCGCTTGTCTTATGTACACCCTTACGTCTCCGCCTACGGCTTTGCCTATTGCGTTAAGGAATTCTGGTCCAAATGCTGAAGCAATAGAGTCATCAATAAATCCTGAACGCTCCAAGCCTTTACGCTTAATAGAACGAGCTATTACCCAAGCCGTTGATCTAGTTGGAGGTATTTTTGATAGGCTTAATCTTTTCTTTTGCAAAGCAGTTGAACTTGTACGCTGCGTTTCTTTTAGGGTCTGTAATCCTTTACGCTTTACCCATTTTTCAATAGCCATAACAAACGGTCCATTGGTTGATGGGTTTTTATTTGAGTATTTATAGATGCTATTTGGTCTGCCAGATTGAGAACCTTGTACACCTTTGTTTACAAAGTCGTAATACTTTGACGCTTCGCTACCTTCAGGGTAACCGATAGCGATTGAGTAGTCGCCTTGATTGTTTATCAAATCACCTTGAACGATTGATGAGGATAGTTCACCAGTATCTACACGCCCCTGCTTTTTTAGGGTTGCTATTGCCTTTAAAATAAAACGACCCACATATTTAAGGATCGTTTGCTCCATGATAGGCAATTCATTTAAAGAGGCATAGTCTTTTTTAGACCTACCCAAACTATCTACTAAACCATCAACGTTCTCTGCCATACTTATTCATTTGCTCTTTCATGTATTCGCCCTTCGCTTTTAAATAGGCAAGATCGTTTAAATAGTTTATCGTGGGTATTTCAAATGCTTTTTCCAAGCTGATTCGCTCATGTTCGGCAACCAGTTCGGTTTGATAAATCCATCCATAATGTCGCATAAAGATATGTACCCCAGTATCGCCTCGTCCATCGTCATCCCCGTCTTCACCATCTCTCTGATCAAATAACCCTGTGAACTCCTTATCCAATTGCGAAATATTTGATAAAAAAAAACCACGCTTCCAAGAACATGGGTGATTTTTACCTGCAAAAAGTCTTCGGAGTATTCGCTATGTTTAGATGCATCGTACTTGTCATCCCTCCATCCCATCCATCCTTTACGTTGTGGGATTACCATTGTAGCCATAAGCTTATGTAGGTTAGGAATAACATCAAGAGCGTAATGCTTGGATTCTATATATCTTGCAGCAGGCATATTGCGAACATCATAAACGCAACGATACCTTTTGCCATTTACATTTATATGCGATACTGTAACCGAAGGGATTTGCTCATTAACAAAACCTAAACCTTCAACTATCTTTTCGTATTGGTAAAAAGGTAAGGACTTTAATTCATTCTCCGTCTTATTCGTACATATAGCTGCTAACCCAAGAATAAACTGATCATCTGTTAGCTTTTCTTTTTCGTTGAATAACTTATAAAGTCCTTGATACTGAAATACATTGATGTCATCCCAAGTCATTATTTACCTTTATTTTATATAGATAAAAGTAAACTATTTAACAATGTTAGATTATATTATTATGCATTAGATTCCTGAACCGTTAGATTGATCAAAGCACAGTTAGCCCTAATAGGTTTTTAACCATGCTTTGCCTAATCATTATGCATTGAGTTCCCTCACCGCCTTCATGATCAACCAGTACTTTGATACTTAACTGGTCGTTTCAGTCGCTTTATAGCTTGTATCAGCTATGTTGGTCAGCCTCTGAAATTAGCACTGCTGCTCGCATTACCAACGCCCCATTCTATGCGATTAATAAAACATAGCCGAATCGTGTTTATTGACGCTTAAACTATGTTTGCCTTTCCGATAAAGATAATAAAAAAACCCACTTGGTAGAAGCAAGTAGGTTTAATTAAAGAGGGTTCTCCTAAATCAAACCCGAAACATACTTCTACTATCTTTCGGATTGACCATACAAATATACCAATAATTCTAAAAAGTAACCCAAAAAGATAAAAAGATTTTCCCAAATTCGTAAATACTACGCAAACGAGTAGCGACCCGTACCTACCCCGTTTTGGTAATGCCTCCACGCCATAGCCAAAGACATAACGCAGTCATCATGGAAACCCTGTGGACTTGAGTACTTAACCCCATGTGCAGTATATTGATATTCAAAGATCAACAGTTCTTCCGTTATTACACCTTCTGGAAATGTTATCTTCCTTTGCTGAATAGCTGAAGCCAATCCTTCCATAAGTTGTTGCTTTGTAGTACTACTGAATTTATACCCTGTAACGGTCAGATTATCCCTTTGTAGGTCTTCAAAGATCGGGTCGCCTACTCCTGTGCTATCTAACAAGATAGGGGCAGGAACAAGGCTTTTAATCGTTTCCTTTGTTTGCCTCCAATCCTTTTGGAATCGGTCAAAATAACAAACCGATCCGTTTTTATCCAGTCCCGTTATAACCGTCCAGTCAACGGACTTTGCAAGGTCTATTCCATAGCATACGGGTGGGTTCATTGATATCGGGAAAGTACATTGTTTGATGTAAGCATACCCAAACGGATTGGCCGCATTTTCTGAAGGGTTCGCCATGTATTCCTGCTCAAAAACTACTTCGGGTAGCTGTCGCCTTGCATCTTCAATCTCTGCTTTATCAATATACGGATTATCGTAGGTGCTAAACTTAAACGATGCCCAATCAGGTTCACCGCTTATTCCTTTCATGTAAAGGGAATAGAAATAGTTTTTACCTTTTGGCGTGGATAGAAATAAAGCATGACCTTTGTAATCGGTAAGGGTAGGTCGTATTGAATTAAGCCAACCATTTTCAAGGTCTGGAATAAACGAAGCCTCATCAACGATCACAAAATTAAACTTCCGACCTCGCAGGTTATCCAACCGCTCACCTGTAAAGAATTGGACCGATCCGTTATTCGGAAAAGACATATTAAGTTCGGAGCGGTTTGCAGGAAAAGGTACTGCTTTTGCTAAACGATCAAAGAATGTTTTTGCTAGATTGTAGGTAGGAGTTATATACGCTACCTGCTCACCTGTTAACGCACGTTTGATCAATTCTATCTGTGAAAGTTCACTCTTGCCAAATCTACGACCACATAAAACTACTCTAAACCTACTTGAATTATTAAGTATTCCCTGTTGATTAATATGTGGCTTCGGCAGTTCAATCGTCATAAAATTGTTTTCCCATCAACGAATACAACCTCAATCCTGCTATCAGTCTGTACTTGAGATGTTTCTTTTGGTTTACCATATACACGGGTAAGTAAAGTTTCAATTGAATACAGGCTACCCTTCTCCAATGATTTACGCATTGCGTTCGCTATCGTCTTTTCAAGTATCGTAGCCTTCGGGTTATCCCAAACCTGCTTCAGTTCACTGACGTCCATTGAAAGCATAGTCTGTATCGTATCGTTGATCTCCGATAGTTTATACCCTTGCTCTTTCAATAGGCTAACGTACTTTCTAGGTCTGCCATTAGGGTTTAAAGTCTCACCCTTTTTCATTCTATACGGTAATACATTCTCTGGATTAGGCATGGCTGTTAATTCGCTGTTTTAGAATAAGGTATGCCGTTTCGCTTGACTTCCAATGTAGGATCAAGTTTAATCATTCGGTCCACAATAACTTGACAATATTTAGGGTCTAGTTCCATTCCATAGCACTTGCGATTTAGCTGATGTGCTGCGACCATTGTTGAACCGCTGCCAAGAAATATATCTAAAACCAAATCATTATCATTTATAAAATCTGGAATTGCATAAGCTGAAAGTGTAATAGGCTTTTGTGTAGGGTGCATATATTCGGAACCTGCCTCAACATTAATTTCCCATATTGCTTTTTTTCCTTCCCCTTTTAGCTTTGGTTTACCTTGTGAGCAAAATAAAGCCATCTCATAATTGTTACCATAACTACTTAAATCACCCATGCTCATTTTCCCTTTATTCCATATTATTGTATTTATGTAATAATCCTTATACATATCTCTCCAAATCGGATAAACTTGGTGAGATGTCCAAATAAACCAAGCTGAATTTTCTTTTGTATATAAAATTAAAATAGGTTTAAAATCAAGATATTTATTGTCATTTTCAAGAATATCAAATTTATTTTCACTTTTATTATTTCTCCAATTTGATTGATAATTCATTCCATATGGTGGGTCAGTGAACACCATATCTGCCTTTTGTCCATTCATCAACTTTGCCACTTGGTCGCTATCGGTTGAATCCCCACAAAGCAAACGATGTGGTCCAATCTCAAACAAATCACCGAGTACAATATCCGTTTTTATCTCTTCAGGTATTTCGTAATCGTCCTCCTGTGCTTCTGCTTCTATTGGCTTAAAGTCCGGTATATCCAATCCCCATTCATTCAGTTGTTCAGCATTCCAATTGTTTGCAAGGTCTTCCCAATCCCATTCACCGAAGCCAACATTATCTTTTATTATAAATTCCTTTTGTTGTTCTTCGGTTAGATCATTTGCTTTGATTATCGGCACTTCAGTAAGTCCTGCCTCTTTACAAGCCTTCAGTCGCATATTACCTCCAAGCACAATCATATCCTCATTAACTACAATTGGGCGTATGTTTAGCATTTGAGGAAACTCTTTAATAGACTTGACCAGTTTATGAAACTTATCATCCTTTATTATTCTAGGATTGTTCGGGTTAGCCTTTACATCTTTTATTGATACGACTTTGATTTCCATATATTTATTTTATGTAAATTCCTGCTTGATCGTATGGCAAATATAGATGACCTGCGTCATAGATAGGTACCCATTTGTTGTAAACTGCCAGTGCTTTATTTAATCCTTCATCCTTCATTTTACGGTATTGACCGCCGTCGCCTACGTCATGTCCTAAATGATCGGCACGTAAACCGCCAAGATAATAGTTTAAGAATCCTGCTTTGTGTAGGCGGTAGCAATAGTCGGAATCATTCATTCCATATGGGTCTTGTTCTGTATTCCAATACCCGATCTTTTCCCAAGCCTGTCTACTAATTAAACAATCACCGAATACACCCCATTCAGGATGTATTTTGATTCCGTTTATCATTTGTTCGGGCGGTAGGTTCTCAACGCAATACACGGCTATCATTCCCGTGTTCGGTATTTTTTGATAGGCATGGATCAATTTCTCCTTCCATTCACGAGGTAGCAATATATCGTTTGCACAAATAAAAACATATTCAGCACTATTGTACTGAAACCAATATCGCATCCCTTCGTTTATTGCCGCTGATATTCCCAAGCGATTGACTTCGTATATTTTATCAGTAGCAATTGATTGCTTTACTTCAGCGTCATAGCGACCACGTGCATCGTAATTAAGATATATTACACTCATTTGATTTGATTTGGTCCAAGTCTTTTAACAGGAACTCCTGCATATTTATGATAGCGTTCAATCTTGCTATGCTTACCAACGAAACCATTTGCACCGATCATAACTCCGTCAGGGATCATTACGTTTTGATGTATGCTTGCGTTCATTCCAATGGTTGTATTCATCCCGATTAAAACATTGCCTCCGATCTTTACGCCCATCGCTAGTGTTACGTTTTCTCCTAACTCGCAGTCATGCGATACATGGCTATGCTTTTGAAGGTAGCAGTTCCGTCCTACTATTGTCTTTTTATTTACCCCCGTGTCAATAGTTACAAACCCTGTGAGCCTCGTTCCTGCTTTTATGTAAACTCCTTTGTCTGCGTGTTCCCATCCTTTCCATTCAGGTGGTAAACCGATGACGCAGTAGGGACCTATAATAACGTTTTCGTCAATAATAACATTGTCGCATATTATTGCCGTTGTATGTATTTGTGCTGATTCGTGGATTGTAGGCATTTAATTTTCTGTTTTACAATGTGGGCAAAAGCTATTATGTTTTTCTTTTGGGTTTATAGTTACCGAGAATTTACCTTTGCAGTTACGACAAGATACAAACTTGCTTTTGTATTTACCCTCTGCACGTATCGCTGCCCATACTCTTTCCGCTTCTTCTTTTGTGTCGTATATACAAGAACCCGATCCGATTCTATATTTTCCGTTTGAGCATTTTAAGACAGGCATGACTGAAAGATTTGTTTACGTTCAATGTTTATTTTATCAAGATGGAAATTCTCAAAGCACCAGTTTTGATTCGCTTCAGCCATCTCCTCTCTATAAATAGCATCAAAAGTTATTTTTTTTATTTGACGATACCAGTCAGGCTGACTATTGATCTTGATTGCGTATGGGCAGTATTTGTAAGGATGTACATTAGAAGTTAATATGCAAAGTTTTTTTGCTGCTGCTTCTAATACCTTAAGGTTTGATTTCATGCTATTGAACTTGGATTCAACTAGCGGAGCAATTGACACATCGGCTTCGTTATAGAAGTTCATGTAAGAATCAACCGGCAAGGCTGCACGTATGTATCCGTTTAGTTTGAAGCCACAAAGAAAAGAATCAATCATTTTATGCCATATTGGATGCGTTTGTTTTTGTTCCGGCTCATATCCGCAAAGCGTGAAATGAAGTTTACTTTTTAAATATGGATCGGTTGATATTCTTTTAAAAGGGTTTTTGATTAACTGAATATCCTTTTCATGTGTTATACCGCCTGCATATATAACCCGAAGTTTTCCGTCAGCTTCAAGTGTTTCTTGTTTTATATCGCTGAATTGTTCTTTACCATAGGGTAAGGCATTCGGTAATATATAAACATTTTTGTTTAGCAGTTTGATTTCGTTGTATAGAAACTCATTTGTGCAAGTAACCACATCTGCTATCTGTATATGCCTAATAATCTTTTCCGTAGGGTAGTATTTAACCAAGATATGCCATTGATCCAAGAACCAATAATCGTCAATATCAACTATCAGTTTGAACCCGTATTGTTTACGCCATTCAATCAATTGATCAGCATCTACACTTGGAATGTGCCTATTGATAAAAACAATGTCATATCCTTTTTGTAGTTCCTCCTCCGTTAGTTTATCGGTTAACATAGCGTATTCCTTTTCCATATAGGAAATCGGCATAAACAAACGATGAAAGGAAACACCACTAAAACGGCTTCCGATTGCTAATATTTTCATTATGATTTTTTTGGTCTTCCTCGTCTAGGTTTATCAGCATACGGGTTGACAAAGGTTTCTGATTTAGGGGTAATGGGTTCTACATTTGGTAGTGAATCGTAATATGCAGCCAATCGTTTCATCATATCCAATACACAGGATTGACACCATGATGTAAGCACAAAGCCTGCCATGACGTTGCGTTTATAGATCGCCTCAAACTCTGCGAGGATATGAAACGGCATATTACCGAAGCCAAGCTTTGCGGCTTCTAAATGAACGATGTAATCTTTACAGAATTGTAGGTCTTGCGGAATCATGATTGAGTTATTGTAAATCTAAAAAGTTATTGCGTTTGGTGAATTTAAAGTCGGGGTTTTCAAAGTACTGGGTAGTTGCGATATCTAAAAGTTTGCGAACCGTTTGATGGATCATGATATCTTCTAATTCGGATATCTGTATTAATTTATTTTTTAGGCTTTCTGTAACTACAAATGCATTGATTCTGTGGTTTAACTTTTCACGATTATTAAAGGGTTGCGATTTCATGATCCGTAATTTAGTTTTTTAAAGATGTTATTAAAAAAGGCTCTGAAAAAAGGTGCGAATACTCCTGAAAGAAAAGCGACAAGTAATAAATTTATTACCCATATAGGACAGAAATATAATCCAATGGCAACATAAACCGATAAACACATAGTGCAATTAAAAGGCTTTCTATTTAGCACCTTAACTTTTTCGGGTATGCGTGCCATTTCAATGAAATAGAAAACAATCAAGAGCGTGGCTAAAATGGTTTTAAACATTATCATATTATTCGTTTTATTTTTAGTGATTTAATTTCACGTATCAAGGCTTGATTTTTAATTTTACCCTGTATTCTTTGGGTAATATACTCCTGCAAATCAGCTAATATATCAGCCATTTCTTCAGGGGTTGTATCTTTGTTTACGTCTATCAATATGCTTAAATCGGCATAAACATAGTTTCCGATTAGCTTGGGTTGGTTGTTATCTGTTTTCAAAGCTTTCTTTAATTTTTGTTTAGTATCTGCTATTGTTTTGGAAAGTGATCTGTAAGGTATTTTAGTTTCTCTGCTTAACTCTGATATATTTCCGTTGTCAGCATAAAGCCTAAACACCCCTTGAGCGTACCAATGTAACTCGTTAAATGCGTTATTAGCCTTTTCTATCATGTGTTCATTGACGGTATCTTGCAACTCTGTTGTATTATAGATCGGCTCGTTTATTTCCATAAATGTTTTACGGAACTTATTATAAAACGTAGACCGATCTGATTTCATCATGGTTAGCATTGTCTTAACCAAATAAATTTCAAGTAACCGTTGACGTGCATTTCATAAAGCCGCTTTTCATCCAGTTCACAAATGACCATAAACATCTCCTGCCTCAAATCATCTTGAAGGTGTACGGGTTGCATTTTAGATATTGCGTTTTCAATATCTTTATCCCGATACAAAGCCTCAATTATTTCATCTCTATTGTTTGCCATTCTTTTATAATTACACGCCCATTCTCATCAACTGCCATCAAACATAAACAATTACTTTCTTTTGCTCTATTCATAAAGTTAATCTGAAAGTTTGAAAGTTTATCATTTTTTGTTTTCACTTCGCAATAAACCGCCATACCAGTTTGTTTATGAAATCCGCAAATATCGGGTACACCTTTAAGTCCGATAAACTTCCTTCCGGGTACGCTTAAATTATTAGACCTCCAAACAAAACAATTCCTTCGCTCAAGTTCTTGCATTGCTATTTTAGTAATCATGCCTGCCGTTAATTCCATTACCCCATTTTTTTATCAAAGTAAATAGATAGAGCCATCCTACGACATTGGTTTTCCATATATTCTTCGTCTTGCATTCTGCCACGTATTTCAAGTTTATCAATGTATGGAAGGCTCATCATTTTCTTTGTCATTTCCTGCTTTGTCAATTCTAAGATTTCTTTTGCGTTAAAACGTAGTTCGTTTCTTTTAAATAGTATATTGAACACATCTAAACCAAAAACGATTCCGTCCCATTGTTTGAACTTTTTGTAACATTCAAAGGCAAGTTCAATCTTTTCCTCATCCGTTACATCACGAGGCATCCAGTTAGATTCGGTTGGTACTTGTTTTATATTGGATAGTTGATTAATTCCATATCTCGCAAAACTTCGCAGGATTCTGTGTAGGTAAAGCATTGAAAAGTTTTGGTAGGTTTCAACTTCAATATCAAGTTTTCCTTTTGCTGCTAGATCAAACGCTAGGCTTAACTCACCTATTTTAAGGTTAGGGTATTCGTCAAGTACTGATTTATACATATTGACCATTTCGGGTTGAGATGGCAATTTATCACCTTTCATTCCTAGCATTGACATACCTTTTAAAAGTTCATCAATAAACAAAGCCATGCTTGTTTCTTTTATACTTACAGTTGTTCTGCTATGACGGAAACGCTCAAGAGCTAATGCCTCGCTCTCTGTCAATGATTGCTGCGATTTCGTGTAATTCTGCTCTTCTTTCAGCGTAGAGGTCAAGATTTGATTTAGGGGTATCATTTTTCTTATAGTTTTTAGAGTTTTTTATCCAGTTACGAGCAGCAGCTTTCCAATCCTTCATCGGGTTTTTACCTACTTTCCATCCATTTGATTCATAATAGTTAAAAAATGAATCATATTGATCTAGCTGGTTTTGTTCCTCAAAATAGTTTTGTACTTCAAATAATTCAGGTTTTTTAAATTTAGAATTTTTAGACCGATCATATATATTATTAATATTATTATTAATATAATTATTAATCTTATTATTATCTTTTTGATTTTCGGATATAGGTATGTCCGTTTTCGGATATAGGGGGTATCCGTTTTCGGATATAGGTATATCGGAATTTAACACTACCTGTTTATCTAAAATTAAAACTAAAATCCTTTGCTCAATTTGTTGCTTGTCATTACGGTAAATTGCCCGACCAATATATCCTTTGTGTTCTAAATCAGATATTAAGTGGCTAACGGTTGTTTTTGATATATCTAAAAGATTAGCCAAATAATCATTTGATGCAAAGCAGTAACCCTTTAAATTAGATAATGAAGATATTAAACCGATTAAAAGTTTTTGGCTACTGTTTATATCTTTTGCCATTAAATATCGGCTTGGAATTATAGCTGCCCAATTTTGTTCCATAAAAAAAATAGGGGATATGGTGTAGTGAGTTAACCATTCCCCCTTTATTCTGTCTGAACCTTCAAACATGATTTTGCTCACTACTTCAAAATCTTGCTTGTTTATACAAATCTATTTCTTTTTTCTGTATTCTTCCAAATCTTTTTCAGTGGCTAAACGGATGGCATATAACTTTCCGTCTTTACCTTGAACCCGATTTCCGGGTTTCCTGAAATGTGTAACCGATGAATACATGATCCCTACGAATAAAGCTACATCCTTTGCAGTCCGAAATAATACCCGTTTCTCCCTACGTTCTGCAAGTGGTAGGCTTAAGTCATATAGCCAATGTGGGACGCTATTTTCTAAACTTGATGTATAAGTTTTCATAATATTTGTTTTAAGGCGATTTAAGGCGTTATTTTATTAAGGGTATATCTAACTACTATTTTATGTTTTGAAGCGAAATTTAAGCCTCTAAATAGGCTTATAAACGATTTAAAAGAAAGCCGACATAGAAATGTCAGCCGTTTTCTAACCATGATACTAAAAAGGTAGGTCGTTCCCTTGTTCCGCTTCCGAAAAATTAGAGTATTTAGCGTTACCGATAATAGTTCCTTTAACTCCTTTTTCTCTTTCTTCTTTGCTAATGGATTCAACAATGAACCCATCGTTGCCGTACTGATCTGGCTCATCCTTTAAAATTACCGCTGCCGTCAGGTACTTACCCTTTTTGCCCTCATAGAGCCTTTCCTTGCTGATCTTGTTTACATCAATCTTTAACTGGATCACGTGATTTTGCTTTGCCATTTTGTTTTGATTTTGATTTAAAATTAAAAATTTAACTAACTCTTTTTTTACGAAATAAAATAAAAGATTCTCTTTTTTGTACGAATCATAAACCCTTTTAAGTTCCCATTGATCGGAAGTTTTAGAATCAATTATCGCAGCCGATCCGAAGTCTTTTGCTACAATAAAATGCAAATCAGGTTTTACTTTTTTACTATGCCACCCAGTATATGAATTAACGATCATTTCAGGCATCGTCCAATTGTTAAATACCTTTCCTGAATGCTTAACTTCAACGGTTAATGACATATTATCTTTTTTTATCATTAAGTCGCCTTGATCTGCATATTGACTAAAAGCACCTACCGTGTGCGGAGCGATTACCAATTCGGGAACATTTACCATATAACCCAAACCCTTGTAATATTCAGCAACAAAGTTCACCGCTACTTGCGATGCCTTGAGCCTTTGAACAAAAGTTTCGTAGGTCATTTACGGATTTCTGTTTTAATCTTTTCAAGGTATAAAACAAAATCCATAGCTTCTTCCTGTGCATGGTTGATCCAATCCATAATAGATAAATCTTTTCTGTCCATTGTTACTCCGTACTTTTTATATCCATCATGTTGACGATCTTTTAACTTACGTACAACTTTATAAACAATAGAATCGGAATCGTCAATACAAACAAAGTCTGCCATCTTATTTGCTTAAATTGATTTTAAATGTGGTTGCCGCTGATTTAATCGGAAGTTCACCCCTACGCCATTTCTTTTCTTCTTCCTCTATTTCCTTTTGCCTTTCCCTAGCCGATGCGATTATCTGCTCAAGGTCTGCCCATTCCTCAATATAACTAAAATCATATTTGATAGAATCAAAACTAGAAACAGATGCACCGTTTATTTCAGCTTTACCTTTGGGATATTTTCCTAGTTCATCAAGAACATCGGACTGGATTTTATCACGGACTGATTTTGTTAGCTGCTCCAATACGTTCATCTTAATCGCTACCTGTAAAGGGTCATGTTCGCCATTTATTACTTGTTCTTTAATTGTTTCAGCTATCAATTCAATTGCAAACTTTGTAGGAACAATATCACCGATCTTTATTTGCTCAAGCGTTAATGTTGGATTTGAGTTCATTTTTTCTAGTTGTGAATTGTGATTTAATGTGGGGTAAGCTATCAACCATTTTCTGATTACTCATATACAAATCCCGAAGTTGCTGCATGGTTTCGCATTGATATAATGCGTTTACAATCGCAACCTCATCAAAGATTTCGTCATCGGTTAATGGAGTAGATACCGTTTCAACTTCAGTAATCATTTCAAATTCAACAGGCTTTACGTTTGGGATTGTTTCTACTTCGGTTTCATCAAGAACCCCAAGTCCTAAAAGATCAAGGGTTGCCCTGCGTTTAGCTTTTGTTTCCGCTTTCATAATTGCGTTGGCATACGCATCGCCTTTTAACCCTCCGATGTTTACCGCCCCGATTGATTCGGTGCATCTTCCGTCAGGTAAACAAGCACGTGCAGTTACTTGATAAACACCTGCTGCTTCTATAATTTCCCGACTGGTTATGGTATGGGAAAGAGCGTGTTTTTTATTTAGCTGCTGTGTACCGCTACGTGTACAATATAAAACCTCTTTGCCATTGAGCCGTAATAAATCAAATGGCTTTGTAAAAGGGTCTAAACCCATGCGATCACAGTAGCCTTTGTAATAATTGATTTTTTCGGATTGGGATAGTTTAGATAAATCCCCGTTAAGGATCAATTGACTGATAACGTCAGATGAATTCAGAGATTGTGTTTGCATTTTCATTTTGTTTTTTTAATTGGTGATTGAATTGTTTTTTCGTTAATCTGATTGGGTCAAATTTACCCATTGAAGATAAAATATTTATGTAAATACTCCAATTCTTTTTCGGAGTTAATCCGTAAAGTTTTACCCATAAATATCTTTGTCGCTCAATAGATTTAAAAGTGTTAACAACGGATACAACATGGATCAATTTATCGTTGTATTCAAGGCAAAGATCAACACGGTTTTTACTCATATATTTCAGTTTCCTCGTACTTGCATTCGTACTGATCGCAGAACTTATTTATGAGCATTTGCTCTGCTAATTCAACGAACATTTTTTGAACGCCTCCGACAAGGTTAAAAGCGGAATATCCTGAAAAGTTCATGCTCTTAATTGTAACGTCAAAGCATTCATTTGAATCGTCAACTACTCCTGTGATCATGCAGTACTGGTTGTCAAGCCAATCCATCTTGAGCCATGACATCGGGATGTTCATTTTAATTGTGAGTTCCATTACCATTTTGATTTTGATTTAAATAGTCAGTAATTTTTTTAAGAGTAGAAAAACGGGTAGTACCTCTTTTCTCTACACGGTTGATAGTTACGGTTGTTAACCCAGTTTCCTTTGCAAGTTGTTCCTGTGTTAAACCTTTTGACTTACGTAGTTCTCTGATTTTTTCTTTTTCCATTTTGTGTTTATTTGGTGATTAATAATTGAATAAGTTGTCAGATAAGCAGATCAATAAAACAATGATTAAAATTGCAATTGTTTGTTTAGTTTCTTTTTTCATTTTATATTTTTTTAAACGTGAATTGATATATCAAATTTATATCTTTTTAATTAAATAAAAAAATAAATCTTTATATCTTTTTATAACTCTTTGATAATCAATAAAATAAAAAAGCCCCGTATGGATATACAGGGCGTATTACACCTTAAAAAAACAAAAGAACCTTAATCGCTTACTTCCTCGTCATCAAATAGCTGATCGTATAACTCCGTAATGCAATGGTCAATTATACGTAGGCATTTACGCCTAATCCGTGCCATTTGCCTTTGTCCTTCTTTTGTCATTGGATTGCTACTTTCTGCCGCATCTAGGGCATAATAAGCAGCCGTTATGTAGTCCATCTCTGAATATTCTACATACTCAAAATGCTCTAATCCCTCCGAATTATCAGCACTTTCCTCCGATCCTATGACTAAATCATCCGACATCCTTCAAAGCTATTTCGTCAGGGCGTTCATCCAATTGTATTACTAACTTTTCACCTCCACGAACCTTTGCAAGCAATCGCCTTAAAATGTTCATTTCCTTTTCTACTTTCATAAGCTTGCTAACGATCCAGTCTTCCTGCTCTGCTCTGCTCATTTTATTAAAGTTTTTTGGAGGCTTCATAAAAGTTTCCCTTTGTGTATTCTATAATTCTTAACGATAAAATTGCCGTCATCTTCGGTTAATACGTGAGCAAAGCCATGACAAGCCTTGCCACCCATCGGCTGATATTCTGGAGTCAGTGTACATAAACAACCCGTTGAAAATGTTGTAACGATATCTCCATGCAAATCCGTTTCGGTATGGCTACTTTCTACGTGTACGTGACCAATTAACATTGAACGCTTTGCCTTTGTATAAACCCCACGTGCAGCGTTTACAGGTGCAATGATGCCTTTAACTACATGATGCCCATGTGCGATTGATAGCTTACCTGCCAT
>Ga0129333_10000596_pt1 | contig 30285 bp, 44 predicted proteins | sample CPB6_08_DNA_FD_94474 | JGI IMG/M metagenome (GOLD analysis project Ga0129333, IMG submission 94474) | Freshwater to marine salinity gradient microbial communities from Chesapeake Bay, USA - CPBay_Sum_0.6_0.8_DNA | ecosystem: Environmental > Aquatic > Marine > Coastal | place: USA: Chesapeake... | reverse complement strand
TCATAGCTTGTACTGATACGATGTCGTTTGCAAGAAGTTTAGAGAATACTCTTCTTACGATTGGGAAAACTACAGTTTCAAAAGAACCTGAGTCAGAAGTAGAAGAAGCTTCATTGATTAAGTGTGAAGCTTGGTTTTCATACAACTGAGCGATGTTTTCCTTAAGGTGACCATTAAGACCCTCTAAGAATCCTAATTTGTCCCATTTGTTGATTGTGTCTTCTTTGATAACTTTCAAATGCTTCATGCCGATGTTACCAACAAGACCACTTTCTAATAATGCACCCATTTTTAATATTTTTTTTTTAGGTTTTATTTATTGATTTTTTGCATGATATCCTTCATTCTCAAGAACTGAGGATTCTCATACGTTTTTGACTCAATTAGATTTTGTGCTGAACCTGAAGCTGGTGATTTTTCAATCTTACTTACAGATTCAGTTACAACATTTTGAGTCGTAGTGTTTAGTTCATTCTTGATAGAATTGTAAAGAGACTTTGACTCTTTCAAAGATTCAACATCATCAAATCTTCTCAATATGTTAATTTTCTCTTGCTTCGTAGTTGTATGTTCTGTAAACAATCTTGTAGCGTATGCTAAATTTGAGTTGAACACTGCAACTTCATTCAATTTTTCTCTGAACACGTTAAGAGCTTTACGATATTCTTCGTTTTTCTCTCTCAATCTTTGGACTTCATTATTGATAGATTCAACTTTGACTCCGTTATCACCATAAACGTAGTTACGGTTATTAGTGATACCTTTTCTCAAACCACGACCTTCTTTAGAACCCATTCCGTAAGTTCTTGCAGCTTCTTTAGCCTCAGACTTTTCGTAATCTTTCTTTCCAGGATGAGTCTTAGATTTGTCACCTTTATTTCCTCCGAATTTACCTTCGTAGTCTTTATAGTGACCATCTTTACCTTCACCAGCCTTTTTCTTGACTCCGTCTACAGACTTACGCTTGTATTCGTGTTTGTTAGAACCCCAATCCTTTCCTTCTTCCATTTCCTCTTCAGTGAATTCGAATTTCTTAGGTTGTAAGTTCATACCAACTCCTTTAGCTTTACCCTTAGGTTCGATTGCCGCTTCCTTAGTTTCTGCTTTAGTCGTTAATTTTGCTGGTTTGGTGTTACCCATAACTGGTTTGATCGTCATTTTTGATTCGGACATATCGTCAGAGTCTTCATCTTCCTCTTCGTCCATTTCGATTTCATAAACTACTTCATCCATTTCTTCAGTATACTCAGAATCATCTTCCATATCCTTTTCTAAATCACGGATATGAGCCGCATCATCTTTTTCTGCATCTCTGTAATGGTCGTATTCCTCACCTTCTCCCATTTCTGTTTCGTTGAAAATATCTTGAATCATCGCATCCAATTCCTCGTCTGAGATTTCATCTTCTTCAACATCAACATCCATGTCCAATTGTTCATCCAATTCGTCGCTCATAGAGTCTTCCTCTTCTTCGCTTTCCATTTGGATGATATATTCTACGTCAGCATCTTCATCTTCAATATGAACTTGATCATCGTCTTGTGTAACGATAATACCGTCTTCATCGCTCATCGCTTTGAAAACCTTCAAAATTTCTTCATCAGACGCACCTGTAAGGTCGATTGGTAGTTCATCATCTTCCTCAGAATCAAAATCAATTTCCATTTCATCCTCTTCGGAATCCATTTCCACATCATCACCTTCTTCGTCAGATTCTTCTGAATCCATGTCCAAAGCTAAGATATCTTCTTCTTGCTCGTCCATTTCTTCAGCGTGTTCAGCCTCCTTTAGAGACTCTTTTACTAGTTCAGAGATTTCTTCCTTCATTGTTGAAGCAAGTATTCCTTTTGCATTCTCCGCTACTACTTGTTCCAAATTTTTCATTTGGAGTAGTGCTTCCTCTACTATAGATTTGTTTTCTGCCATTTATTAAATGATTATTTTTTTACTCTATAAATATACCCAAATACAAAAAAGTTTTTTTTTTGATAATAAGAAATGAAATTAAATGAAGAATCCCCCACTTTTGATGGAGGATTCTTTCTATGTTAGTGTAAAAATTACTTTTCTACAACTTCGTCGATTTTACTTTCAGATACAGCGGTGATTCTCCAATCGTGTGGAAATCCCTCGTATCTTTTGGTAACTTTAGCCTCAACGTCAGTAACGTTAAAACCTTTTACGAGTTTTTCTTCTCTAATTTTTTTGATTTTTCCTGAGTTCTCATCGGGGAGATCGTACATGATCTTTGCTACGAAATACTTTTCTTCCATGTTTTCCATTTAATGTGTGTAAAATTATTTTCCTAAATAATGATTAAGTTTTTGTAATAAGTCAATAGAGCGATTCATTCCTTTTCCAGTATCTGAACCTGTAGATGACATTCTAGACATTTTTTCTTCCTCTAAGTTTTCCTCAAAATTATTTCTTTCTTTCGGATCAGTAAAAAGATATGCTCCGGGTGTAGACGGAGATGAAACCAAATCAAAACAAATTAATTCGAAATCATCCTGTACTTCATTTTGTTCCCCAACCTTTTTTAAGGATCCCACTCCACGAGAAGATATACCTAATGTTACCCCTTGACGAAGTAGGTTAGCTGCTTGGTCACCTTTAGTTGATACAACACCTCTTTCGTGGAAACCTGGTGAGGTAAGAAGTTTTAGTTTACCCATCAGGATATGTCCATCCCACCAAATCTCAGTAATAGCGTGTGATACACGATCCAAATCAATTAATGATGATTCAGGGTGATTGAGTTCAGATAGGGCAACACCCTTGTTGATCATTTTTTTGTAGTTATCCGCTTCTCTTTTGAGGATTCTTTCAGGATATACACGACCATTTCTATTTGGTGTATTGTATTTCTGAAGAACGGCATAAAACTCAAATGGTTTGGAATAATCCAACATACTTTTGTTGGACTCTTCAATAATTGATCGGTTTAATTCGTGAGTGGGGGATATATGTCCCGCATCCATCTCAATCAAAATTCCCTTACCAATTTCACTTGGACCTAAAATTCGCATATAGATATCTTTTAGATATAAATATACTGATTATAGTTCTTTTACTTTTTTTGAGAGTGTGAACTCAAAGTTGGGGTTTTGCATAAAATTTTTGTGGTAAATTTCTCTACAAATTCTTTTGAGAGAAAACTTAATTTTGGGGTCCTTGAAATCAATTTCTCCCACCATAAAAAAAGTTATTTCTAAATTCATAAAACTTTTTTTTCCGTATACTATTCCACTTGTTCGTAGATCCAAGTCTACTATGTAATTTGGTTTGAATAACCCAGTATCTATTATTTCGTATACAGAATTTTTTATTGATTTGCTAAGATCTGAAACCACACGATTACAGTTCTCAAATTCATGTTTGGGGGTGACCCAACTTTGGATATTTAGATAAATTGATTTTAGTTGTTTGGCGTCGACTGTACCATAATTGATCTTCGCTTCGGGGAAACCGATAATTCGCGAAGTTTTACCTTTTTTCATATATTTTTTGACATACAAATGTTTATTGCTGATAAAAATATATCATCTATTTGACCTTTAGTCAAATTTTATCAACATTCGTATTATTTAGTAATATATGCTAATAGTCGAAGTCAAAAATAATAACATAGAAAAAGCACTAAAAGTGCTAAAAGGAAAAGTTATTAAAACAAAACAGTTGGATATTCTAAGAAACAGAAAAGAATTCCAAAAAAAATCTGTGATCAGAAGAACTGAAATTAATAAAGCAAAATATATTCAGAGAAAAAAAGATTCAGAATCTTATTGAATATTGTTGTAAAGTGAGAAAAGACGAACGTAATTTATTTTATTATATTCTTCTTTTGTGATTTGAGAAATTGTCTCTTGTAGTTTGTTCTTAGTAACATCATCATCACTTTCGATAAGTTTGAGTGATGAAATTGTTTTTTCTTTTAATTCTTTATATTCCACTTCTAAATCAGAGTCCTCGGTCATCAATACTTTACCCAAATCATTTTTTGTGGACTCATCCAAACTTTCGATATAATTTTCCAATTGTTTTCCAGCAATTTTGAAAATTGTTTCGATTGGTAAATTAATTGATTCTTTTACTTGTGTTTTTTGGATTAGTGTTGATACCAAACTTTTTCTACTCTGAACTGATTCTAAAATAGTGGTAGGAGACGTATAGATGAGATTGTCGATGTTTTTGTACTTGTTCTCACAAACCACATCTTTGATCCATTTAGATACGTCAGAAACGTTTAGATTAGGTAATAATTTTTCAATCTGTCTGATTGATTCTGAAATATATAGTTCGGCAGTTTCTTTGTCTAAACCTTGATTCTTGTCGAGTTCAGTGTAAAGGTGAGTCAAACTACTAATTGCTTTATTTTCCAAAACAATTTTTTTGAAGTTTAAGGTGTCTTCTTTCATAGTACCATTCACATAAGCTGATACCATTTTTGACTCAATTTTAGATAAAATTTCTCCGAAGTTCATTTGATATATTTTTCTATAAATATATTAATTTATCAATTTGCCCAAAACTTTCTCCATTTCCCCTAAAGAACGTCTTCCTTTTTCCAAGTCTAATTCATCAATATTTGTTGAATCACCATTTTCGAAAAGCATGTTCATTTTTTTTGTTTTACTTTCTGGTGTAACTTCACCTGTTGTCGGTGGTACTTCTCCTTCAATCGGAGTTGATTCTGGAGTTCCAAAATCTGTACCAGTCTCCATGCCAAATTCGTCGGTAGTTGTTTCACCAGTAACAGGCGTTTTACTACCATATAAATTATCCACATTATCGAATAAACCTGTTTTAGTAATAACGTTAGGTGTATTTTGAATTTCTGTCGCCACAGCTTTTTCGAGTCTCTGTTGTTGTAAATCAAGTTTGATTTCCTCATCCGAGAAACCTAAAACATGTTTTTTAGCCCATGATTGAGATACCGGTGCAATACCCTCAATCGGCATTACAGCATCTTTGTATAACAACATTTTTTCTTTCCATACATCAATCGTCAACAAGTCAGCCTGTTTTGACGGGTTTGTCAAACTGAGTTGGAAGGAACCTAATTCATCCTCAAATCCCAAAAGAAATAAATGAATGATTGCGATTTTATTCAATTCAGCAATCATTGATTTCTGAATTCTGTTGATTGTACGAGCAAAACGAATGTCTTGTAAAGATAAGTTTCTACCATCACCAACTACTTCTTCAAATCCCAAGAATGCTTTGGGGATTCTAAGAGCTGTCAACAATTTCTTTTGGATGTACTCAATGTCAGCAATTTCAGATAGATTCTGTGCTCCCTGTAAAGTTTCGATTGGGTTAGGTGCTGATGGATCACGAACAGGAATAAAGAAGTCTTGGTCCACAGCCATTTGGTTGAATCTCATGTCTACGTTACCTGTCGTTGGATCTGTAACCATATCCTTTTTGAACTGAGCGGCAAATCTTTGTACATAAGGTTGGATGTCACCGTCATCCATATTTCCAACATAAACTTTGAATACACGTCTTTCAGGTGCTCTTGATACACGATATACCAACATAGCGTCCTCACCAAGAACTAATTGTTTCCAAATTCTTCTAGCCTTTTCCAACATAGAAGTTCCATAAGGAAGTTTTCTATCATCACCTAACAATCTAAAGTGAGCAATTTCCCAACTCTTGAAATCAAGTTGTTTGTTTTTCCAAGTAAAGGTCAAACCTTCAACCTTATCCCCAGTGCCAGCTAAAGCAGCTCCTGAAGTTGCTCTACCACGCATTCCGACTTCAATCCTTTCAATTTCTATGTTTGGAAGTTGTAAACAACCTACAACGCCTTTCTCGGGGTCTAATTTTAAGAATACAAAGTTATCACCATATTTTGCGGTATTTCTAGTCCACATTGGTAGATTCGTATTTACATCCAAGGAGTTGTTAAATAGGTCACCCAATATGGATTTTATTCTCGGTGAATCTGAATAAATTTGTAACATATACCCATTCTCATCTACTGTTGTAGATTCTTCCGCATATGTGTCTAAAGCTGCTGAAATTTCAGGGGTATATTCCATAGACTCATAATCATAATATGATGCAAGTCTTGTTGGTTCATAGTAGACGGCTTGTGAATAAAGATTATTTTCAATCTTAGCCCATTGTTGTGTAATATAGGCGGTTTGTCTTGCTTGTAGTTTTTCTCTTTCGTACTCAGCTTTATCTGTAGTTCTGAGAAGTTCTTTTTTGTCAAATTTGTAGGTAGGAACATCCTGACCCAAAAGTGAGTTGGGACCAAAGGTTTGCGATAACCTCTGCCATATAGTTAGATTTTTGTCTTGCTCTGCCATTTTTACAATGTTAATCTATATCAAAATTTTATCAACGTCTTATTCCTCCGAATACCCATAAATAGTCTTGATAATCTCTTTTAGTCGGTTGATTTCTATATGCAGGATTATTCTCGTACATTCGATTGGGTAATTGAGGATTGAAAAACTGTTGATTTGGAGCTTGATATGACTCAACTTGCCAAGATTCCAACATTGTTTTTGCCTGTTCATTCACCTTACTAAGTTGTGTGAATGAAGTTTCTGCAACATATACCGCCATGGCAATAGCCATAATTAAATCATCATGTTGACCCTTCATGTGATCAGGTCTACCGTTGATATAAACAAAAGTACTCATCTCATTTAATAATCTATTTGATCGTACCTTCAGTCCATGTCTCAAAGCTTCCTCATAAGCAGCAATAATCTGCACCCTTTTCTGACTAAAATTTAATCCAGGTATTTTATCCTTTACCTTCGGATCAAATTTCCATTTATTACCATATTCAACACCCTCAACGTATAAATCCTTATATCCTAATTCTTGTAGTTTTCTTGAGGTTGCAACCCCCATACCACCAGTGATATCAATAACAATAAATGCCGAATACATAGTTCCCCATTTGTAAGCAATTTCTGCCAATACATCGGGTGGAACTTTACCCAAATATTCCGCCACTTGTTCTCTCTCATCGAAATCATACACTTGAATTGTTGAAAAATCTTCAGAATCACCTCTTGACACGTCAACACCCATAATATATTTGTGACCAATTTCTGGCTCCTTCCAAATCCAAAAACCACCACTAATCATTTTACCAATTGGTTCCTTGATTGTATTTTCAGTAATAGTTTCAATCAAATTAGAATCAAATACATTATCACCCGATCCCAAAAAATTACATTCCAATTCTTGAGCAACTTTTCGTTTGTCGTATTTGAGTTTTTTGACCATAGCTTCAAACCATGATGATGATGGTTTGTATCCCTCTTGAAATTTTTGTGTAATTTCTTCAAAATTACGTTCGAATGGATTCGTATTAGTATAATCAATCCTAATTTCATTGTCATTATATTCTTCACGATTCAAAAAGTAGTGGATAATGTCTTTAGTTTTGACTAAATATAAATCCTTAGTATATCGAGGGTCACGATACCAATACATTTCCGTAATCTTGAAATCATTCATATTTCTTAAGGCTTGATCGTAGATTTCATAATAAATCGGATCGTACCCGTTAGGTGTGGAAATAACTATAACTTTACCACCTGTGGACAAAGATGCCATACACGCAGCCCAAAAGTCTCCATCAGCATCAATAAATGCCGCCTCATCAAAAATCAGAATAGTTGGGGAGTATCCACGTAGTGCGTCTTTAGATGTCGCTACCGCTTTTATCTCACAACCATTTGTTAATTTGTAATGTTTGGCGGCGTTTTTGTCTGGTGAAAATCCAACACCTACCCAATCTGGCCATTGTGATGTAAACTCTCTAATTTTGTTTGCAAATTCAACTGAAGTATCCTGTTTGTTTGCGATGATTAGTACTTTTTCAGGTTTGTTTTTTCTAGCAAAAACAAGTTTTTTACTTGCCCAAGCGGCAGTTACTGTTGATACTCCAGCCTGTCTGTATTTCAGAGCAATATTTTCATTGTATGAATCGTAATCTTCTACTAACCTGACTTGGTCAGGAAACAACTCCAAAGGAACGTAACGTGATTGAGTATTATCGTAAGTTTGTAAATAAGTTTTCAAGGCGTATGACGTACTTGCCATACACTTGGAGTATTCTAAAAGTAATTGTTCCTTAGATAATCCCATAAAGTAGTTTAGGATCTACTAATACCCAAACTACCTAAAAAGTCATCTAAATCACCCAAATCATCGTCATCATCGGAATCAACGTCTGTTGCTGATTGATCGTCAGTTCCATAATCTTCATCATCATGAATTTCGTTTAGATGGTCAACAATTTCTGTAACCATTCTATCCAAGATTTGAGTTGCTTTAGCATCACCTCTAAGAATTGCCTTCGCTAGTTTGAAAAATTCTTCAGCAGTGAGTGCCGAAAAACGAGCAAATAGGTAGTTCTGTATCCATCGTTTATCTTCATCAAATAATTTTTCAGGATACGATGCTACAAACTTTTCCCATAATACAGGTCCAAGTCTGAGATCCCAAATTTCATTTGCCAAAGTATCTGTTGATGCCATAACCATTTCGGCTTGTTTTGGGTCATCTGGTAATCCTTGAGTTCCGAGGATTTCCATGGTACCCTTAATCAATTCATGGACAAGAACAGGGAAAAATACCCCACGAGCTTTCACAGTCGGAGGGTCTGTCTCAATATCAACTTCTTCTTTTCCTGCGATACCTCCTTGACCCATCATACCTTCCATGACTTGATCAGGTAAGACCCAATATAATAAATCGTTTACTGACATAAGGACACCATATAGATTCAACAAACGTGGATCAAGTCTATCTAATTCTTCTTTTACCAGTTCAAACATATAGTGACCTTTTTTAGAAGATCCTTGAATTAGAGCGTTGATGAATCTTCTTTTAGCCTTTTCAATATCGTACCTTTCGAATGCACTTACAAAATCATCAATCTGATCTTCTTGTTGTTGAAAGTTTTGTTCTATCTCCTCTTGTTCAGGTTCTTGACCTTCTTTGGAAAAACCTTCCATTCCAATTTCACCCATTCCAACTAGTTTAGCATCATATTGAACTTGATCGGGTCTAACACCCATTTCTTTACGAACCAAATCAACCGCTAAATTTTCTAAATATTCTTTATTTTCAGATTGTATACGAAACACGTCTCTTACAGCACCCATCATTGCCATCTGTAAACCCATAAGGGCATTCTGACTACTTACTTCTTCTTGACCGGTATATCTTTTTACTTTTTCAACCACATCACGAAATCTTTTTGACGCAATTTTTTCTTCAAATGAAACGGGTATGGTTTCAGATTTTACATCAGGGAACGCAGGATTTTTTGAAAGAGGTGTCTCCCCTTTCTCCATTTTACTTTTGATGTCGGGAGACATTCCTTTAGTTTGTTTTTCAAACTCCCCTCTATTCTGAGCGTCTTGTTCTTGTATATTTTTTTTCATTACTTCTTGTTTTCAAAAGTAATTCCTAATTGGTCAAAAGTTAGATAATCAGGAATTTTTGTAACAGGTGCCTTAGGATTATTGTCCACCATATTTTTACCAGCCTTTGGTTTTGGTTGGTGTTTCGGATTTTTGAAAGGATCCATCTTACCAGGTTTTTCGGTAGTTCCTGGTTTTACTTTTGGTGGGGCAGTCGTTGGGGATTGTTCCATAGCTTCTTTTTTTGTCAAAGTATAAAGCTTTCCGATTGGTTTGTCCAATTTTGTTTTCCCGACTAATTTGTCCGTTAATGCGGATTTCAAAGATTTTCTTATGATACCACCTTCTTCCAACAAAGAAATGAACTCCTTCTTGGTCATTTTTGGGGTGAGATGTTTTTGAACTAACTTATCTATCGATGATTCCAAAATTGCCTGTACAGGATTTTTTCCCTCCTTTACATTTTTTTTCACGTCCTTGACACATCTCTCGAATTTCTTTTTCTGAGCGTCAGTATATGAATCACGATCTTTACCTTCTAGACCTAATGAAGACGTACATACCGCCCAAGGGTTGTACTTATTATCTTTTTCATCCAAGTCTTCAGATTCATCCATACCATCTTGATACATCCCGGGAGTTTGTCCAGGATCAACACCGAACCCATCATTTGTTGAAGCACCAACTTGATGAGGTTGTTGTGTTGTTTGACCAGATCCGTATGGGTTTAGAGGATCATCATCACCCTCTTTCATTTCTTTTTCGTATACTTGGTAAGTAGCACCCTTTTGTTGCAACTTAATTTCATCTGGAGAACCTTTCTTTACTTTGATAGTAATAGTTTCTTGTTCTTTAGTTTCTTTTTTAGTTTTCATAGACTGTATTTTTTTCAAATTCTAAAATTAGGTCTCTTGCGTACAATTTATCTTTTACTTTCTGTTCACTGTCACCAAATCTGAAAACTAATCTTTCGTTATTTTCAGAACTATCGTCAGTTTCCCAAGCTAAAGCAATAATATCTTCCATAGCGTCGGTCATCCCCATATAATCTGATTTTTGGATCAACTCCATATCTACAGATGTATTTCTAAGAGTTGCAACTTTTTCTATAAAATTGATGTGGGGTGGTTCAGGATACCCGTTCGACGGTTTTGCATCCCAACTCTCACCCCACACATCAAGTTCTTTTCCGAAAATGAATTCGTACATATTATCACCTCTATAGTTAGGGCCCAACCCATTCACATAGATAAGATAACTCATAACACTTCACCTTTGGTAGATATTTTGATTTGTTCTCCTTTATGTTCAAAAACTAAATTTCCTTTGTTTGTTTTACCAAGAAATTTGATTTCAGAATTCTCGGACATAATGAATTCAGCTGCAAGTTTTTGCTCAACAGACTCAGAAATTTTGTCAAATGATTTTGTTGTTACCTTTTTAGGTTCTTTCTTTTCCGATTCAGAAATTACAAAATATTTTTCCAAAACCTTATCTACTTTTGACTCAGAGAAAATTGAATCCATGATTTTGGAAATTGATGAATGTGCTTTGTCCTCTTCACTCATTTCCTCGTCACGTTGTTTTTTGATATTCGAATAAACACCGACAACTTCACCTGGTCTTCCATCGAATTCGTCACGATCCTCTTCTTCACCCATTTCACCTTCAACAGGTTCTTCTACGTCAAGGTCAAGATTCATATCCAAATCCTCATCACCAGTCACATCAACGTCCATCTCCTCTGAATCATAATCAGTTTCAACTTCCTCAATCTTAGCAATGATATCTTCTTTATCTTCATCATCAAGTTTGTCTAAATCCAATGCTGACAAAATTGAATTTAGAACGTATTTGATGTCTTCAGATGTCATACCTACAGCATCGTTCATGGTACGAATTTTTTGACCTAATTTTCCTGTAAGTTTTTGGATAACTTTGAAATCAACTTCCTCTTCTTCAGCACCCATATCAGGTGTTTCAGCGTCCATTTCCATATCCATATCCAACGACTCATCACCACCTTCAGAATCCATCTCCATATCCATATCCAATGACATGTCATCAACAGGAGCTTCCTCAGGAGCGGGTGCTGGTTCAGGAGTAGGTACTTCTTGCTTAGGAAGTTTCAAAGTGAATTTCTTTTGCTCTTCCAAAGTGAACATAGACACCTCCTCTTCGTTTTCGTTGAGTCTGTTCAACTCACCCGCCAAAAGATTCATTCTTTTTAGGGCTTGAGAATATGACTTATAGTACTTTCTATTTTTCATTGGCTCAATATAGTCCAATGACTCGTTTACATTTTTCTTGATTACGTAACCAAGTTTTTCTTTTACAATCTCATACTGTTGTCCATCGGCCAAAGTTTTACCGAATTCTACACGAGATGTTTCATTAATTGAGGAAGGTCTAGTTTCTTTGTATCTAGCGATTTCAAGGATTCTATTTATCTTGTCTTGTCCTTGTAATTTTTCACTTCCGATTGGTTTTAGGTCAGCCATGTTTTGATATATAAATTTGTTTAACTGTTTAACCCGTTAAATCCACCAATAGCTACCGCTGTGAGTTGTACCACATCTTGATTTTGAGCTGTTGAATAGACTGGGTGAGGCAAAGGAGCAGTCGTAGTCGTACCACTACAATTGATACAATCTTCATAATTGTAAGTTCCCGCACTTAAAACTTCCATAATTTTTTTCTTTATAAATATACGAATATAACGAAATCTTTAGTTATTCAACCTCTTGATTTTCCAAAGACAGCTTTTTATCCATGAGTTTATTCTTAAAATCGTAAAGTTTGTCAATATATTGGTTACGTCTAAGGAATTTGAACACCAAATTCTCATAAGAAAATTCACCATCTTTCTCCAAACCCGAACTTCTATATTTTTTTAATTTTTCTTTAAACTTCTCAATTTTCCCTAAGGCTACATCCAATTCATCATCGGCAACATCATCCATCAAATTATCAATTTTTTCCATGACATTAGCCACTTTCATCTTCAAGAATTCTTTGTCAATCGACACATTTTCTTTTTCTGGTTTGTGAATCCATTCGTCAAATAACACCGAATAAACTCCCGTAGAAAAATGAGTTTCATTCACATCTTCAGCATATAATTCTACTTCATAACCCTTTACCGTGATATTGTGAGTGGAATTAAATAAGGTTTTCTTTAACTGAAATAGTTCTTTGTAAACCTCTCGATCTTTTGGGTCGAACTGAGAAAAATCAACATATAAATGAAGATCTATATCAGAGAATTCCGACCAATTAAAGTTAGCCAATGATCCTGTGAATCTTACGTCTTCTATGAACAAATTTTCACCCAAGTAATCCATGAATTCACCAGCAATTTCCAATAAAGCAATCCTAATATTTGACTTCAATACGGGATTGTCAGTATCAACATCATTCCAAATCTTTGGATTCAAAGTTTCCTTAGTTCCAAATGACATCAATATTTCAGAGTATTTGTCCATAAACTATAAATACTCCAATATTAATTAAGGTAATTTTGTGAATTTGTAAGCTTTTGAAATCTTTGTGTTGAAATATTTTCCTTGTGATTCTGCCAATCTGAATTCCGCATAAACATTATGAGGTACATTCTCATATTCATATTTACTACCGTTCTTAAACTCAGCAATCATTTTTTTCGTTGCAGTATCATATTCAGTTTTGGAAATATTTGAAGAATCAATTTCATTGACAATTTTTGTTCCGTCGATTGTTTGTGATTTTACAGCCATGTTACAAAGGGGTTTTTTTATCAATTCTACCCAATAATTTGGTAAAGTAATCATCAATTTCAAATCCACCATCTTCAATGAGTCCAAACTTACGAGCATCACTTTTGATTTTTTTTATAGCGTAAATAATTAACTCTCTTTGCATATACATGTTGTGAGTCATACCTTCACCACGTTCTAACTGACGATCTTTGATTCCGTTTTCAATGAACATTTTTCTCATTCTAATGTACTCACGTAAAATATAATTTACATCAGAATTTTTCAGAGTTAGAAATCTTTTCAGTTGTGGTCTCATAGTATATAAATACAACAAACCCCCACTTTTGGGTGGGGGTTGTTACTATTTTTCTTGTTTCAGATGACAGGAGCAAGAACCACATCCACAGTTTTTCTTTTCTGTTTTGGATGACACCAGAAGTGCGACGGCTCCTCCTAATAAAACTATTGAGATGATGACATTTATCATATCGATAAATATTACATCTTCAACTTTTTGAGTTCTTCACGGATCTCGATCGCTCTTTCAAAGTTGTGGTCAGCAATTACCTGTTTGAGTTCAGCTTCAAGTTTATCAATTGATTCTTGAGAGTTTTCTCGTTGTTTAATCTTATCACGGATGGCAATAGCCAATTCGTAATCTTCTGATTCAATCGCTAGTTGAAGTTCTTTTTGGAGTCCTTCAAGACCATTGTCTTTTTGTTTTTTGTTTTTGAATGGATTCATCAACATATCGTCATCGAATCCTGAGGTACGGATAAAACTGGTGATCACAACTTTACCATCATTAGATGTGAAGGTTTCTTTGTTCCATTCACCATTTTCATCTTTTCCTTTTTCTATATTATTTTTTCCGTGGATACCAAATCTTCCACCGAACGGATTACTACGACCGAACATATTGTTTAGTTCATTGAACAAGTCATCAAAAGAATCACCTCTTCCAAACATATTTTTTTCTTTTTAAATTTTTATTTGTTATCTTTGTCCCAATAATAGTAAATAATGTGCCAACAACCAAAATTACTATTCTCCTGACAAAATGTCAAAACAAAAATATAACAAACTGACAAATTGTCAATATTGGTATTTGGAAAAATAATTGTATATTTGTGGTGTAAATCAAAAACTGAAATATCATGATTGAATCTATGGACGATAACGATAAGGGAGCAAAATCCCGTCAAAAACAAAGTGGGACACCCGTCTTAGATAACTTTTCTAAAGACCTTAACAAGATGGCCGCTGAGGGTAAACTTGACCCTGTAATCGGTCGGGAGATGGAAATCCACCGAATTGCACAAATCCTATCCCGTAGGAAAAAGAATAACCCCATCATCGTGGGGGAACCTGGTAGTGGTAAAACCGCTATCGTAGAGGGACTCGCCAACAAGATCGTACAAGGCGATTGTCCCCGAAATCTTCGTGATAAACGCATCGTCCTTTTGGACCTCACTTCAATTGTTGCGGGTACCAAATACCGTGGACAATTTGAGGAGCGTATGAAAGTTATTATCGAAGAACTGTCTGAAAATCCAGACATCATTATCTTTATCGACGAAATCCACACGATCGTAGGTGCCGGTAACGCATCTGGTTCAATGGACGCATCCAACATCTTCAAACCCGCTCTTGCCCGTGGTGAAATCCAATGTATTGGGGCAACAACTCTTGACGAGTACCGTACCAATTTCGAAAAAGACGGAGCACTTGAGCGTCGATTCCAAAAGGTGAGTATTGATTCTCCCTCTAAAGAAGAAACACTACTTATCCTTCAACAATCGAAATCACGTTATGAAGATTTCCACAAGGTCCTTTACACCGAAGAGATCTTGGAGATGTGTGTAAACCTTGCGGACCGTTACATCACCGATCGTGAATTTCCCGATAAAGCGTTTGACATCTTGGATGAGGTCGGAGCTCGTAGTCAAGTGGAAGTGAAAATTCCAGAGTCAATTGAGATTCTGAAGCAAAAAGCTGTAGAACTCAAACAACATAAATTGGACGTGGTCAAGAAACAAGATTACGAACAGGCTGCTGAGATTCGTGACAAAGAGAAAAAACTTTTGGAACGATTGGAGAAAGAAAAGGCTAAGTTCGAAAAAGAACAATCTGAAAACAAGAAATCCATCGAGCCAGAGTTGGTACTTGCTGTTGTGGCATCTATGACCAAAATCCCAGTGAACAAACTATCTCTTGATGATAAAGCGGCATTAGTTGGTTTGGAGGATTCTCTGAAAAAAGAAGTTATCGGTCAAGACGATGCTGTCAGCAAAATTGCTCGAGCAATGCGTCGTAACCGACTCGGAATCAAAGATCCAAACAAACCAATCGGTTCATTCATCTTCTTGGGTTCAACAGGTGTAGGAAAAACTCACCTCGCAAAACAACTTGCAAAACAAATCTTCGGTTCTGCCGATAACCTGATCCGAGTAGATATGTCTGAATATCAAGAGAAACACACCATTTCACGTTTGATTGGAGCACCTCCAGGATACGTGGGTTATGATGAGGGTGGCCAACTAACCGAACAGGTAAAGAACAAACCATACTCGGTTGTTCTTTTTGACGAGGTTGAAAAGGCAAACAAGGAGATCTTTCATACCCTTCTTCAAATGTTGGATGAAGGTCATCTTACAGATTCTTTGGGTCGTAAGATCAACTTCAAAAACACCCTCATTATCATGACCTCAAACATCGGTGTGAAGAAACTCCAAGACTTCGGTACTGGTATCGGTTTTGGTGGTTCATCCTACTCGTCAGAGGAACAAAAGAAAGAGATCCTGAAGAAGGAAATGAAAAATTACTTCTCACCAGAATTTCTAAACCGTATCGATGAGACCATCATCTTTAACTCTCTTGATCAAGTATCCCTTAAAAAGATTGTATCTATTGAACTCAATAAGTTGATGAAACGTCTAGGAGATCTAAAACTAAATTTCACTTTTGATGAAAAACTCGTTGATCATATCTCGAAAGTAGGGTTCGATGAGGTGTATGGCGCTCGACCTATCAAACGAGCAATTCAAGATGAAGTGGAAGACTTGGTTTCCGAATCCGTATTATCTGACACCGTAAAAGAAGGAGGGAGCTACACCCTCTCCGTGGAAGATGAAAAAGTGGTTATCAAGTAAAAGAAAGGGGGTCAATGACCCCCTTTTATTTTTTACAAAATGATGATTCTTTTCCGAAATGTAGACAACGTAAAAGTTTCACTTCAATTCTCATATCATGGTATTTGTCACCATCACAGGCTTTATGTCCATTTCTAATTGATTTAAACAGTTCAAATTCTATCTGTAAAATTCGTTTCAGTAATTCCATTTCATTCATAAGCAAAAAAAATTAGGGCAAAAAAAAAGAGGTCCAATGACCTCATCTACTATTCAACATCTTCATTTCGATTCAACCAAGTAGTCAGAATATATTTATCATTTGAAATTGGCATATGTCCTCGGTGGACATAAGGCCAAGGTGCTGGCCATACCAAAAATGTTCCCTGAGTAGGTTTTATCATCATTTCTTGATGTAAAAATTCGGTCTCACCACCTTCTTCTACATCATTAAGATAGAACATAACAGCGAATATTCGATTGTAGAATTCATAATATTCTCCTTCAGTGTGATAGGATTTGAAATGTCCTTCCCCTTTTTTATATTTCTGAAGTTGCCAAACAGGATAATATGTTCCATTTCCAAACAAATATTGAAAGGTATTAAATTCATCGTTTGTTGGGAATTTAGAAACATAGTCATTTACCTTTTCATTCGCAACTCTGACAATCCAATCGGTTTCGGATTTAAATTCTTCATGTGCTGCAATGTCAAAATCGGTAGTATCTTTATACTCCGTGTTGTATCCGGATGCAGTTACACCAGAATAATGTAAGTGGGGATTTTCTTCGAAAATTCTGATTAATTTCTCACAAAAAGCTTTAGATAGAGCTCCAGGGTAAACTCCTATTGTATCCTTGACGTTCATATTCGTGTTTAGTATATCCTAATCTATTTATCATCTCGTGTGCAGTATGGATAGAATTTTGAAGATCCTCCACAACAACATACTCGTGCATCGTATGATAATTATAATAACCACAAGAAAAATTTATACAGGAAAAATCAAATTTCATTTTCAATTGTGAAACATCTGTATAAGGGTGGATCTGAAACTCGTGGTGTGCAAACATTTCTGTCAAAACTTCATCAGCAATTCGGAAAAATTCCGAATTCCGATCAAATAAACGCACACCTGAACAGACTTCAGTAACCATGTAATTACTTGGGGCGTCCAACTGAATTGCATATGCAACATCCGAGAAAAACTCGGGACTAGCTTGTCTAGAACCTATACACCCTACTTCCTCAGACACAAAAAATGCTGCTTTTACGTGAGGTAAGTTTCGAAGTGAAATCAAAGCACCATACACACCACATTTATCATCACCACCAATACCAACAGGTTTACCATTTGGTCCATATCCCTTCAAGGACAATTTAGGTTGCTTTTGACGATTTGGTAGTTGTTCCTCTCGGACGATAATTTCATCTTCGAAATGGTGAACTGTGTCGGTATGTGCAACCATACAAGGGTAGAGTTTATCCTTATACCCTTGCGTGGTTTTGGTGGCATAAACATTCATCATCTCATCGACTACATAAGGAATTCCCTCTTTGTCCAACCAATCACAAATGTATTGGACCATAAGTTCTTCATTGTAAGTTGCCGTGCGAACTGACAACAGTTCTTTCAAAAATTCTAAGTCATTCATTTTCCGATGGATTTACGATAGTTTGAAAGAATTGAATTGATGTTTTGACGACCAACAGGATTGGCACTTTGAATTGACCACGTAGGAACATCAATTCCACCATTATCCATACAGTAATTCACCAACCATTTTGCGGCGTCATGACCAGTACCAAGTTCATCGTCACCCAAATCATGATCAAAGAAGATTTCATCAGGGAGACCAAACTCACGGATATAATCAACAAACTCGGGGTATTCTTTCACCCAAACAATCTCATCAACTTTCGAATCGTACTCAGGGATATATTGATCCCTCCATACACTCATATTCGGATCCCGAATGTCGTCTAACCACAAATACGTTTTCATGTTGATAAGTTTTCAACAAAGATACGAAAATATTTGTTGATATCAAAATAGTCTATAATTTGTCAACAAATTCCTGACATCTTCTATTGGTAACCTAAATTTTTCACTTCTGTAATCACCTGGTTTTGAAACTCTAACATCCACTTTCTCAGTTTCATTGTCAAATTTTTCAATCATAAATGTATCATATTGATTTCCCTCAGGGAATTTTTTCCATGAACCTGGTGTTACCCCAAAATCTTGTAATAACTTATAATACTTTTGATCAGATGTAAAATCTCTACCTTCAAATTCTTCTTCTACAGCATCCAAAAGTCTATCAATATACCTGTGAATTGGCTCCATATCATAATCTTCACCCATTTCCCAAAAACCATCTTCGTAATTGGGGTAATGTCCTTGATTGTATATCACATCCTTAATAATATCAGTAAGACTTTGGTCTTTTATTTCAGTTCCGTAATTCTCAATAAAATTCATCAACTGAGCCAGACTCACCAAGAATGTTTCCCTTGTTTTAACAGGTACCATTTGAAGAATTTTTCTCGGGAGAGGTATTGAGTAATCTTTATACAATTCTTGTTCAACCTCTTCAGAAATTTTATTATTTCTCTCTTCCACTACACTATCAACAATATCTGAAGTGTATCGACCAAACTCATCATCCAAAAAAGTTGTAATTTTTTTTGCACAAGGTGACTCACCCTCCAAATTACATTCACCTTTTTTTATTTCTGGAATTATGTTGGACATTAAATTCAATAACCTTTCTTTTTGAGTATCTGTAAACCAATAAAAACCCCAACCTTCTTCCCAATCGGTGTTCTGAGAGTCGTAATCAATAAAAAAGTCATTATAACTATTATAACTAGACGTTACCGCATCGACAATCCACTTCGTATGGTCATCCAAACCAAATAAATCCCAGTAGTCATCAAACTCCAAAAGAGCGCCCTTACCTTTTACTTCAATAATTTCAGGGACTTCATTCTCAAGATCTTGAGCAGATATTTTACCTTCCAAATAATCTCTTATAACCTCAACCATAGCGTTAGGTCTTTCATCGTCCTCAAGTAAAAACTTAGATAGTTTCATATTTTTTATAAATACCATCAAAATGTCAAATTATTATTGTATATTTGGAGTATGAAAAACGTTTCAGTAATCTTAGGTCTATTGGTCAGTACAACCCTATTCGGTCAAACCTCCAATTTTGTTGACTCACTAAATTATTATTTTGAAATTTTACTTCGTCACGACCGTGACAGTGTAAATCAATATCGGATTGAAAATAATGTATTAGGTGAAGCTGACCAACTTTGGATATTGAAAACAGTTACGGTTGAAACTGACAGAGATTTGTATGTAAAACCTGATGAAAGTTTGGACTATAATCTTCAAAGGATTCAAGATGGTAAATCTTATACCCCTCACTTTGGTTTTTACATCGATAATTTTCTTCACTCTCGAAGTACGAGAAATAGAACGGATGAATTTAGTAATCCAAAAATCTTGGCAACTTTTTTGTACAACGTTTGGAAAACATCACCAAAAGGTCACTATCTTATGATGATTAGCGACCCTAAATTTTACAATGGTCATAACTACGACTATGAAACATTTATTGTAAAATACAAAATTTCATACAATCCAAATAAACCAAATCCATGGGTTATGGTTGCTTCAATGACGGTTTACAAACGACAAGATAGGGTAAAAAAAAAGGGTAAATAAATTACCCTCTATACATATCACAACCAATAGATACTGCTTTGAAATTACCACCACCTTTGAATTGTAAATCAATCTTAGGCCATTCTATTTTTCGTGGTATTCTCTTTTTTCGTTGTTTACCACCCATAGTAACCGCAAAAGTTTGTACTTCATAAGTGTCAGGTATATCCTCATCACCACCAGAAGTCTTAGTTCTAATTGCGTAACTAAATGCGATGTCAGCTCTTTGGTATTTTTTAAGTGCTTGCTTTCCAGCTTCTGTACCATCCCACTTGGGTCCCGAAGTACAATCTCCATTTGTACCCTCGGTGTTCAAATTCACTTTAAAATCGGCACTTGGTTTGATGTTTACCGCAGCGAAAGCCTTCAAAACATACTGTTCAACCGCCTTAGCTCTTGCCTGTGTCAATTCACAGAATGTTGGTATCTTACCTGGGAATGTAACTTTACTTGTAGTATTTGGGATTCTTGATGAAGATGCCGTTACATTCATACTTTTCAATTCACCCACACCAAGACTACCAGGTGTCAACTTCAAAGCCTCACCAGCTTTTTGAGCCAATCCATTGATATAATTTTTGAATTCGTTAGATAGAACCGCTTCGTTGTATTCGAATTGGTCTCTAAAGTTAGCATCAGTAGAAGTGAACTCGAAACCAGGTTCCTGAATCTTACCAGGTGTGGGGTCCATTTGTTTCATAGTGGTAGGATTGTCAGCAGTAATAAACTGTTTTCTCAACTCATCTACACTTCTCTTATAAAAATAAAGACAATACGCTTGAAATGATTGGGGCATAGAATCAAATATATTCTTACTTGTTTCATCCATGAGTCCGTACATTTCCCTCATAGCAGTAAGATTACTACCTTTACTCATCTTATCGGCAAAATAAGAATCAGGGTCATTTGCCCTTTTATCCTTGGCGGTACGACCGTCCAATGAATTTTTTAACCATTTTTTATAATCCTCATCTTCAGGAGTCAAAAGGTAAAATCTGTTTTTACCATCCTTCAATACCTGAGCCTCATTTAATCTTTCGGCAATAACTTTAGATATAATGTTTTCTAAGTCAGACTCCGTTAATCTTACAACTTTTTTCATAAAATAAGTTTTTACTTAGTATAAATAGTTTGTCATAAGAAAAAAAGTATTTATCTTTGTAGTGTTCTTTGAAATAATGGGGGTGACCGGTATTGATTGGCAGGGTTAGTCATACGGGGCATGCAGTGAGAGGTTTCCTATCACTTTAATCTATGGAGGCAAAAATCAAACGGCGAAACTTTCGCAACACTCGAGGCTTTGGGTCTTATCCAAGCTGAGGAAGTTACTGTAGCCTAAGGCTATAGTGACAATGGGTCGATGGACATATAACCTGGAAACAGAAGTCCCTATGGTGTGGTTTCTACCATAAAAGAAACAAAAGGGATATGACCGTCCCGACGTACAACTCGGTTGTCGCCGTCACTGAGCGGTGTAAGAACTCAGATAGTTCGGAGGGTGTGAAAAACCCTGACCTAAGCATGTAGTCCTTTATGGGTAGACTGAACAAGACGCGGGTTCGATTCCCGCCACCTCCACCAAAAAAAAAACCCCTCTTTCGGGAGGGGTTTTTTTTACAAACATCCTGTAAAACTTATAAATTGTGGTTTGTTGTGTTTTCGTAAAATTTGAACAACAGTTTTAGGATCGGCCTTTGAACTTCCTTTTAGGAATTGTTTCAAATCATTTACTGCTCTTGCACCATCGTCATCTTTCTCTCTCATGAGTAATTCAACTATAGTTACCAAGGCACCGATTCCATGTTTCGGTCCTCCAAAACATCCTTGGGGTACAATAACATCGTCTTTTTTCTTGTCGGCTTCGTTTACGTATTCAAGTAAACTCTCTCTTAATATTTGTTTCAAATCTTTCATACTAATAAATATATTATTTTATTAATTGTTTTATTCGGGAAATTTCCTCGGATAATTTTTCTTTTTGTTCAACACTTTCAGGTAAAGAAGATCCGGCAATAGATGCTAATCCAGTAAATGGAGCCGCCCCACTAACCAACTTTGAAACCAAGTCACCAATCATAGTAGTCTTAACTTTCCCTTCTTGACCAGCTCTAGGTTTTGAGTCATTATCTTCATTCTCACCGTTAGATTTGTCAGATGATGATGCTGAAACCAAGGCAGATCCAGCTAAAAATGGTGCGGGATCAATTTCCCTTTGTCCTTTGTCAAGTAATTCGAAATGTAAATGAGGTCCTGTAGATCTACCAGCATTTGGATCTCCTTTTTCACCACCACTTTCACCAATTTTTTCACCTTGCGAAACTTTTTGATTTGGTCTTACATACCATTTCCTGAGGTGAGCATATCTAGAATAGTAAGTACCTTCTGGAGTATCGTGTTGAATTAGAATTTGACCTCCGTAATTGTCATTGAAGTTGCCAACCTTTACCACTTTTCCATCTAACACACTAACTACACGGGTACCAGCGTTTGCTGAGAGATCAACACCTTTGTGTTTTCTTCCCCATCTTTGACCAAATTTTGAATTGTCTCCAAGCCCTTCGAAAGATTTTCCTGATAACGGATATGCAATTTTCATAACAATAAATATCAAATAATATTGTTTCTTAGAAAGTCGTCAATTTTTTCAATATCGGCATCTTCAATGTCCATCTTGACTGAACAATCAGGTTCGGGAAAATATATTATTTTTCTTTCAGATAGATCTATCAAAACACCATCTTTGATTAAATTTCCATAATTATTGACAACTTCTTTTACATATAGAGTTTCATTTTTCTTCTCAAAACCTAATTTGATAATTCCTTCAATAAAATCATCATTATCAATCAAAGATTCATTATCGAATTCTATATCCCAAAAATCTATCATACTAAATAATTTCTCAATGAATTGGAGTCTTCATAGAAGGATTCTTTGAATTCTGAGGAAAAGTTATCATCAATAATCCATTCTTCAGGAATATCCGAAAATACCCAAGATAATGATAATGTTGCGATTAGATTTTTCGAATCGTCGTAAATTGGTGACATTGCGTGGGCATAATTACTGTATGCCTTTAGTAAACTCTTTGAGGGTAAGTCTGTCATTTGTTGATCAATGTCTTTATAAAACATTCTGTTTGCAATAGTTTCTTTTAAAATCCAAGTGTAATTAGATACCAAGATATTCTGAAATCTATCGGTAATACGTTCCAAACCATCAGAGTTTCTTTCATAAGTAACAGATGCTTTCTGCATGGGCGTATTAGTATAAAAACTACCACCATTATGAAACTGTGTAATATAAACTCTATCTGAATTATATTTTCTTCTGATTTCTCTTAGGGTAAAATGGATCAACTCATCCTTTTGAATTTGAGCCATAAGTTGTTGGCGACTTTTCTTTTCTTTGTTTTTGTCTTGCCATCTTCTAAAAAAACCTGCCGAAATCAAAGCGACTGTAACTGAAGAAATTGCTGTAATCAAGGTGGTTATTATCATTGTCACGTCCATTATCAAATATTATAATCAATAAATACATTTAAAAATGACAATCTTTATTCTTTGGTGTCTTTTTTGACACCGAAGTTAATTTTATACCACACCCTTTCATGTAAAAAATACAATAACATTTTTGTAAAAATCTCTAACCCACCAATTGTTAGGGCCATTTGAAAATCTCCTGTGATAAAAAAACCAAGGACCATAGTATCTATGGTCCCGATGATTCTCCAAGAGATCGTCTTTGCAAGGTGACGATAAATTGAAATATTTGCTTTCATATTTTGAGCGGAAGACGAGACTCGAACTCGCGGCCATCAGCTTGGAAGGCTGATGCTCTACCAACTGAGCTACTTCCGCTTGGTAGGTTATTCTTCTTTTTCTCCTGGAATCAAAATCCAAAGAAGAATATAAATCAAAATTATGGGTAAAGGAGTGAAAATCAAGCCAAAAGATAAAACTCTGAAGATTAATGGATCAACATTCATTTCATATGCAATGCCACTACATACACCACCAATCACACGGTCTCCTTTTGGACGATAAATCTTTGTTTTTTCTTGCATTTTTTTATTTTTTTGTGGGCCCAGAGGGATTTGAACCCCCGACCAATTGATTATGAGTCAACTGCTCTTACCGCTGAGCTATGGGCCCTTTTTTTTATTCCCACCATTTATGCATATTAGTGGCTATAGTACTAAATAAGATTTGTTTGGCTTTATCATGACGAATTTGAGCCATTGACATTGCTAAAAATTCACGAGTCGGTTGTGCCAAATACAGAGGGTGATTTTCAGCCTTCTTCATAGTAAGAGGATATTTCTGAAAATACTCATCTAAATTATCCTTTACAACAGTCCTATCTACATTCCAATAATCCGTACCCTCCACCTTAACAAACTCGAATTTTCGCTCATGATAATCATAATATTCATGGAGATATTCTTCATTTAGAACTTTATCGATAAGTTTTACAACTGTATTCATAACCTCAACATTTCGTTCGAAACCTACATATGGCATTACCTTACCATGAGATTTACTCATTTTGGATATTTTGAATTTTACAATTTCCAAAAGAAAATCACTATCCCAATTTCGGTCTTTCCAAATTACAGGAGTCCAATACCACATATTCTTAATTCCGCGGACAATATTTTTGTGGATATACCTCCACTCAAATCTCCATTTCAAAGAGATTTTTTCCAACCAAGATAGTTCAACATTTTTCATGGAACAAAGATACAAAATATTTCTGTTATTTCAAAATAACACATTGGTAGACGGAGAGGGAATCGAACCCTCGACCTAGATGGTATAAGCATCCCGCTCTCACCCCTGAGCTATCCGTCTGTTTGGTTCAACGGAAATAAGTTACATCCCCGTTAGTATTGTCCCATGGACAACTATAAACAGTTTTGGACTCAGGTATTCGTTCATCAAGTGTGATCTGTGTTGACAATTCGGTTTCAGGTAGGTTCAACTCATCAGTCATCATCAACATTGCTTTGAGATGTTCCAAATTCTGATCAGTTGGGTGGATTTCCATTACTCCTTACTTTTCCCTTTGTATTTTTTATTGGTCAACTTAGGTTGTTTCATTTCTTTTTTGACATCTCTTCCTTTAGGATTTTTATCCCCTTCAAGGTCTGCATGTCGCCAATCGAATTTACCCATTTAGAATGAATTTTTAAATTTTGAGCTTCCAGTCGGACTCGAACCAACGACCATCTGATTACAAATCAGAAGCTCTACCAACTGAGCTATGGAAGCAATACTTTTACAAATATACAACAAATATATATTGTGTCAAATAGTTTTTTTTACAAAAAATTGTCTTGAACTTCAACCCTTCCTGTATTATCTGCAGGTACATAATAATAAAAGTCATGTTTTTCCAACCAATCCAAAACTAATGACTTCATTTCTTTGGAATTACCTGTAATAATGGTTCCTTGATAGTTGTTTCCCAAAAAGAAAAAATTCTCCAAATATATCTCAACTTCAGAATGTTGGACACCATGTAGATCTAATTGATTATTTCTACGTTTCATATCAGTTATGATTTTTTAACGCACCTTCTAATTGTATTTTTATCACTCTTTTACACTCCTCATCGTCACACGAAAATAAAAATCCACTACCCCATTGAGGTGTTATCCTCACGGTTGCTAAATCACCACAAATCACACAACGGGGTTTGTCTTTCATTCTTGATTTCGTGTAGAATAAATTTCAGCAGATTTTCTTTCCATCCATCCGAGATCTGAATTTTTAAACTCAACCCAAGTTTCAAAATTTTTCAATTCTTCCAACATTTCATATGGGACCAAAACAAATCCTTCAGGAGATGTTCCCTTGAATTTATTATATTTTTGTTTTGATAAATCTATTTCCATCATTTGATTTCTTTGACTGTGTACTTATTACCAATATGAGAGTTGCTCTCAAACAGAGTCGCAATTTTTTGAGCCTCTTCATATGTTCGGAACTCCATCGGTATACCTTCACTATCGTTTACCAGTATAGTCATAGGTTTCCCTAAGATATTACTTTCTTTGAATACTACGTACGGCATTTTTATTTTAAAATATAAAAAAAATTAGATATGAGTCAAATTAGAAATCAGTGTCTTTTCAACCACTCCTGATAAACTTTTTCATACAATTCGAAATCCTTGGAATAAAATTCCTTTATAAGTTGTTGGTTTTCTGTATTGATGTCTTCGACAACAAACATAGGATATTCTTTTCCTTCTCTTTTCAGATCCTGTTCGGGACCACCGTAATGATGAGGTAGTACCATTTTGGGTACATTGTATTTACCACAAACCCAATCTAACTCCCTTTGTAAATCATTGTACAGTAAGTGGATATCACAATATTTGGCGAATTCAGATTGAGGTAAATAATGCGCATCTCTTACATAGGGGTTTTCTTTTGCTTGGTCAATAATTGTGGGAATCCAAGTGTTCAATAGATCGACCGTGTAAAGATGTATAGGATGGGTGTGTCTAAAATTAGACAATATTCTATCTAAAGGATTTCGAATTACACAAAAAACAATCCCCTCAAGTCGTTGGGGTGTGTGCCACTTGTTAATTCCGTGTATTAGGTATTGATTTTGTCTTTCATATTTTCCCCAATTTATACCGAGTTCTTTAGCGACATTTTCGATGGAAGTTCCACCTGTTTTAGGGATGTGACAAAATCGTAAATCAGACATTAGAAAATCTTAGAAAAAAAAGTAGGGATGACAGGGCTCGAACCTGCGACCCCCTGGTCCCAAACCAGGTGCGCTACCAACTGCGCTACATCCCTATGTGTTTCAATAATACTATAGATATCTCCTTAGTCAAATGAAACGTTATAATTACCCATAAATTCATGGAGTTGACTACGACATTGTTCAAATGCCTGTAAAGTGTCATCACTCATATCATCGGGAGCGTATTTGATCTTAGCACGAAGATACTGATCCATATCCCATAATACAGAGTGGAACTTAGAACCACTTGTGGCCATTTCGAACTCGTGATCATCTTCGGGTAAATTGAACTCTAAAACTGCTTTCATAATTTATTAGATTTTAGTTGCACATTCTGTTATAACAAATCTTGATCCAAAGGTAACGCTTTTTACCTGATGTTTCAAACTCCCGTCATAAATAATTGCAATATTAGACTCATTTGGCACTATCTCACCATTAATTTCTAATTCACCACCTTGATAATCATCATTCAATACTAATGAGACCACTTTGTCTCTTTGAAAAGTTTTTATATAATCAAAGTGTGGTAAGTGTTTTCCACCAATCGGATAATGTGTAAAATAATGGGGACCCTCCAAAATATTATTACCAATTACACAAAAGAATAGGTCAGATAAAATCTCAGTGAGAAAATAAAACCGATTTTTAGGGATGCCAATAATTTCAACGAATCTTTCAGAAGTATCAATCTTTGTTTTTTTTGTAGAATGTACATCCCAATTATTTTTGGTCAGAATGGTTCCAATCTCAATAGAAAACCAGTGATCCATTAACACTTGAATCTGATCTATAGAAAGAACATTACGAACAACACTAAAGTTATCGTAATGTTCAATTCTTTGACAAAGATCATTCATGCGGTGCGGACGGGACTCGAACCCGCGACCCTCGGCGTGACAGGCCGATATTCTAACCAACTGAACTACCGCACCAAAAATAAAGAGTCGTGGCAGGAATTGAACCTATCGCGTCACATCCCAAAAGGGACTGCTCTACCACTGAGCTACACGACTCTTTGAGCGAAAGACCGGATTCGAACCGGCGACCCTGACCTTGGCAAGGTCATGCTCTACCAACTGAGCTACTTTCGCAAAACCACAACATCTTCGAAGCGTCCTCCGAAGAGAGGATGGGGGTGTGATTATAGCTTATGCCTTGGGCTATTCACTTGTATCACTATAAGACCTCAGGATATGCGAGCTGTTCTTATGGGAAGCCTCCGAGGTACTGTTAGCCAATGACGTTTCCATTCTAGTGGGACGACTTCGGATTGGTTTCCTTCAACTGAAGGATCCACTAGTTGCGGGGGAGGGATTCGAACCCCCGACCCCAAGGTTATGAGCCTTGTAAGCTAACCTCTGCTCTACCCCGCTATACTACAAATATATGAAAATATATTTTATTTCCAAATTTATTCTTCGTCCCAATCAACATTCATCAAGAAGTCGTAGAGGGGTTCGTTGTCCCACACCTGACGCATCGAGTCGACTGCGGTACCATCTTCAGTCAGATCGGTAAAGTAATTTGTCCAATCCCAACAATCTTCAATTCGTACGGTGAATTCAAGACCTTCTTGAGTTTTCAGGTGGTACTCACGAGTTTCAACGGTATAAACCAAAGCACCTTGTTCTTTTTCTTTATCTACTGTGTACATGTTTTTCGTTTTGACACTTCAAAGATACAACAAAAATTTTTAACTACCAAATATTATTTTGTACCCCCTGAGAGATTCGAACTCCCAAAACTTCATCCGTAGTGAAGTGGTTTATCCATTAGCCTAAGGGGGCATTCAATCAACAAAGTATAACCAGGATTCTGTAGTATCAAAACTTGTAAAAAATGCAAGTTTTGATGATAGTGTCATTAGTCTATTGGCCCCCACCTTGTCCGACCAGCTCACCGTCATGGACTGTTTTGGGTTGCATCCTCGGTGGTAATGACGATATAAGGATCAGGACTTATAAATGACCATTATAAGTTTGTTGCCTTATACCTTCCACCTTGAGCTGAGATGTCCTGAGTTTCCTCTCCGTAGAGCGACACCACTTTGTTGATTAGTATTTCCACTCTAACTCCTCGGGAAGTTCGTTTAGAGTGTATTGATTGATTCGACATTCATACTTACCTGCTCGGTTTATCTCTTCGATCCTGCAAGCCTGTTTTGCAATCTCGAACTCATCATATAGACCGACAACATATGAGTGATCACTCATTACTTGGAATCGATGGGCTGTCACAACAAATATATTCATCATTCAGGGATATTTTCGTTAGACAAATTGTTATCAACTTCGTGATATTGTTCATAAAGAGTTATGGAGTTTGCCACATGATGAATTAGTTTATCACCATGTAACATTGTAACACCCTTTGATTTATTGAGTACTGCACTAACAATTTCAAGTTTTCGACTCGTACTCATTTTACGTCCTTTTTTCATTCTTCTTGATGTTTTGGTGATTTCCCACCGAATTTACTATTTGCCCACAACTCATCGAAATCTTTGAATCCACGTTCTTTCGCATATTCATCGTTTTTCTTTTTCTGAAATTCTTTGATTTTTTCAGGATCCCTCATCTCATCGGGGGTTTCAAACCCGAGAGATTTGGCACATTCTTTTTCACACCACTCATGAGAACCGATTGAGATATGGATTGGTAAGTCAGTTTCAAGTGAGTCAATAAAGTCTTCGAATTGGTTAGCCGCCACATGTGGCATCGTATAGATACCTTCATCTACAGCGTAACCCGATTCATCTTGACTATCGAAGATTTCAATTCTTCCCATTCGGTATTTCTCACCAAACAAAGAGAACACCCCATATCCGACAGTCGAGTAATAGAATCGACCTGGGTCACTTACTCCGTGAATATCCACACACTTTGGATTTCTCTCCATGTATGTAGCAAGTTCGTCCACCAACTGAGCATCAGTGAGTTCTTTACCCTCACTGTGAGTTCGGATATTCGTCATGAACCATTCGAGTTTTTTTCTATCGATTTTCATTATGGGTCAAGTTTATTTGATTTGTAGCTCAAAGATAACAATTTCTGAGCCAATTATTGATTAATTGTGATCCGAATTGTAGCAAGGGGGAGAATCGAACTCCCGACCTTCGGGTTATGAATCCGATGTTCTAGCCGACTGAACTACCTTGCCATGAAAAACGGGGATCAAAGTCCCCGTTACGATAAATAAAACTAAAAAAACTCCGTTGAGTTTGATACTCGTAAACCATCAAGATAATCTTCGCCAAACAAGATGGAACTGGTACCAGGATTTTCCTTGTAATATGTTTCAATATCCCATCCATCCTCTTGACCCCACTCAAGAGCCATTTGGATAAACTCCTCTTGATTCATCTGTTGACCATATTCATCAACCACACGACCACTCCTGATAAACTTGAATAACTCCTCTTTGGTCTTGTAGTATTTTGAATCATTCCAATTCCAAAGGAATTTCCATCCTGAACTTCTTTTACCCAAATGAACTTT
>Ga0129333_10000594_pt1 | contig 30347 bp, 26 predicted proteins | sample CPB6_08_DNA_FD_94474 | JGI IMG/M metagenome (GOLD analysis project Ga0129333, IMG submission 94474) | Freshwater to marine salinity gradient microbial communities from Chesapeake Bay, USA - CPBay_Sum_0.6_0.8_DNA | ecosystem: Environmental > Aquatic > Marine > Coastal | place: USA: Chesapeake... | reverse complement strand
TTATAAAGCCTGGCAACGACCTACTCTTCCGTGCCTTAAGACAAAGTACCATTGGCGCTAAAGGGCTTAACTGCCGAGTTCGGAATGGGATCGGGTGTTACTCCTTTGCAATAATCACCAGGCTCGTTTTTATACATAAATGACTTTATCTTGTAAAGATTATAAAAATAAAAAAAATTATTTTTATAATTTTGAAATAACAATAATTAATCTCTTTTTACTTTAAGATAATATATAATTTTTAATAAATTAATGATTTAATTTAAGAATCACTAGAAATAATTGTAAGGCAAAGTAGCTAAATCTAAATATCATGTTATAAGTTAAAAATTATCGCGGGGTGGAGCAGTCTGGTAGCTCGTCAGGCTCATAACCTGAAGGTCCTTGGTTCAAATCCAAGCCCCGCAACCAATTAAAAAATTTTTTTAGAAGTAAGGGTAATATTAAATTTTATGTATATTGCTTAATTTTTTTTAAAATTTGTCTGTTTTAGATAAACGTATAAAAAAAAATATATAATTAATAATAAAAAAAAATAAATTTTACAAAAAACAGTATTTTTATAATTAAATAGCAAAGGCAAAATCAAAATAAAATAAATAATATTAATTATTAAACCTGTAAAATAATTAGATTTTTCTAAATTATTTAAATTATAATTTAATTTTTTAAAAAAAAGCATATGTAAATGATTTTTATCAGGTTTTAATGGCGATAAATTATTAAAAAAAAATTTTCTAAAAAAAGAAAAAAAAACTTCAAAAAAAATATAAAATAAAATTCCCGCAAAAAAAAACGGAGATATTATTTTATTTAAATTACTTGTTTCTATCACGGTCAAAGAAATTATGACACCTAAGAAATAGGAACCACCATCACCTAAAAAAATTTTTGCTCTAGGAAAATTAAAAAATAAAACTGAAGTGCAGATAATAATTAATAATAAAATTAAATTATTAATATGATTGTCATTAGAATTTAATAAATTTACAAAATAAAGTATAATAAATATTATTATTGAATGAATAATTAATAAACCATTAAATCCATCTATAAAATTTGACCCATTACATATAAATATAATGCATAAACAAACAAATATTATAGAAAAAATTTCATAATTTTTTAAAAGATTGTCTAATATTTCAATTTGGCTGCTAAAAATTTTTATATCAAAATAGCTAACCAACAGTAAACTTATTACCACTATAAAAAATAATCTTACGTGTGGCTTAATTTGTATTCTTAGATCAGCTAAAAAACCTAAAAAAAAAAATGGAGCAGAAAAAAAAATAAACTTAAAAAAGAAAATATCTTTGACATAAAAAAAATTGAAAATAATAAATATAGTTGATAAAACTAAAATTAGTAAACCTCCAATCCTAGGAGTTGAAATATCATGAAATGATTGGGGTTTAGAAAATTCAGAATCCTTAACTCGTGCTAAAAAAAACTTTGGTAAATATTTGATAAAAAAAAAATTTATCAAAATAAAAATTGGTAAAAGAATCAATACAATTTTATCTAAAGGCATATTTTTTTAATGAATTATATATTATAAACAATACTGACAAAAAATTAGTAATAAAATTCATTTTATTTAAATTTTTATTTATAATCCACAATGAATAAAGTACTTTTAATCTATTACTTTGTAATGAGTTTTTTCTGATTCTATAAATTAAAAAATTGTTTGGACATTTATATGCATCTATTTTTTTTAAAATCTGGCATTTAAAATAATAATCTTCACAATATCTGATTTTAGCAAAATTTACGTTATTTAAAAAATTTTTTCTTATAATCATTGAGCTGGTTGATATAGATGTATTTCTAATAAATTTTTGATAATTAAAAAAATTCGGTAAAAAAATTTTTTTTTTTCTTTCATTTATCAAAATTTCATAGTCCGTATAAGTAAAATGATAAAAGTTTTTATGCATGAATTTAATTTGCTTATTTAGCTTATTTTTTTTCCACAGATCATCTGAGTCAATAAAAGCTATGAATTCAGATTTAGCTTTTTTTAATAAAAAATTTCTACAATAAGCCTGGCCTTTATTTTTATAATTTTTATAAAATAATATTTTTTTTTTTAATTTTGATCTTTTAATTAAATCCTCAATTTTTTTTGTCGTTCCATCCGTAGATGCATCATCTATAATTAATAAATTCCAGTTATTGTAGGTTTGCTGAAAAATTGAATTAAGGGTACTATCAATGAAATTATAAGAATTAAAGACAGGCAAAATTATATCAACTGAGGTTTTATTCATCAAATAAAATTAAAAATTGTATTATCGAAATTTTATTATAAAAAATCTGTAATGGAAATAAAATTAAAATTTATAAATTTTTTATTTATAATTTTCCCCTTAATGATTTTCATGCCAAACGTTTACCTAAGTATGTACATGGGTATTTTCTTAATAGTTTCAATTTTTTTATTTTATGAACAAAAAATTAAAATAAAATTTACATTTTTAGATTGGTTACTTCTTTTTTTATTAATATCATCACTTGCCAGTACTTTAATAAATATTAACAATTTAGGGAATTTTTTACTTATTAAATCAATTTTAGATTTTAAATTTTTACTTTTATTTTTAGTAATAAGAAAATTAATTTTTTACAAGTTAGTTAATTTAAAATTATTATTTTTAATAATTTTTTTATGCTCCATTAGTTTATCCATGGACATATTTATACAACATATAAATAAAAAAAATATTTTTGGCTTTGAACCCTTTGATGGAAGATATAATGGTTTTTTTGAACATGAAGCTATTGCTGGTGGGTACTTACAAAAATTTTCAGTTTTTTCGCTTATTTATATTTTAACTTTAAATACAAAAAATAAAAGTGCATTAATTCTTCTAACAATTATTATAATAGGTACTGGAATTATTCTTTCTTTGGACAGAATGCCTTTTATTGCCTTTTTTTTTTTAATTATCGTTTTATTAATATTAGTTAGAAATTTGAGAAAAACTTTTTTTTTAGGCATGGTCTGTTTAATATTTATATTTACATTTTTATTTATAAATTATGAACCAGTTAAATCCAGGTATACTGGATTAAAACATGAGATAAATTTTAATAAAATATTTGACGATAATAAAAAAAACTACACCCAAAAAATTAATAATAACCTTTTAGAAAAGCTAGAATTTAACATTAATAAAATACTAATTGGAGATTATTATCGGATTTACAAGTCCGCATTTACTCTATGGGCAGAAAATAATCTATTGATTGGCTCTGGAACAAGATCATTTTCTAAAATTTGCAATATTAAAATTAAGGATAATACAAATTTAATTTGCACAACGCATCCTCACAATATGTATTTAGAAATTATATTTAACCAAGGAATAATGGGATTGTTTTTATTTTTAACTTTTATAATTTCATTAATTTTTATTCTTACGAAGGGTCTTTTGTCAAAATATAAAAATAATTATACAATAAATTTTCTATTTTTATCAATTGTAATTGTGGAGTTTTTACCTTTCAGATCTTATGGTAGCATATTTTCAAATGTTAACGGATCAATTTTTTGGTATATTATGGCTCTGTGCTCATCAATTAATTATATTAAAAATGCTTCAATTTTAAAATACTAATAACTACTATTAGTTTAATGCAAATTTTCTTAAGGTTATGTTCAAAAATTTATTTGTAAAAAAAAAAAAAAATTTTTTTATATTATTGGTCACTATTATAATTGGTTTATTTTTTTTTAAAAATTTAATTTCAGAAAGATTTCCAAATTTATATTTAACTAAGTTTTTGTTAAAAAAAAAATCTAAAATAGAAAATCTAAATAACGATTATAATGTCAAATTTTTACCAGATACGCAATTTTTAAAATTAAATTATGAAAAAAAAAAATTGAAATTTAATTTTGATAAAGAAATTCAAAAAAACAATCTAAATTTGACTCAATATGGATCTAAATCAAATTATTTCAATTTTGAAATTCAAAATAATATTTTGTGGATTGTTGATGTTTTTGGAGGAATTTACACTATCGATCTTAAGCAAATGAATAAACAAAAAAATTTAGACCTAAAAAAAATAGAAAGTAATTTTAATTTAAATAGGACATTAGATGTTTTTATTCATAATAATTATTTATATATTTCTTATATAACGTATGAACTTAATTGTAAAAAAATTAATATAGATTTTGCTAATATAAAAATGGAAAAATTACATTTTAATAAGTTTTTCAGAACTAACGAATGTACTGATAATGTGGGCGGAGGAAGAATGCAGTTTTATTCTCATCAAAATGTAGACGGCCTCTTGTTAACAACTGATAACGGTTCATTACAACCAAGCAAAGAGCCACAAAAGGATGACTCAATTTATGGCAAAGTATTATTTATCGATTTTAAAAATCAAAAATATTTCAATTTTTCAAAAGGTCATAGAAATTCTCAAGGATTATATGCTACCAAAGATCTAATCTTATCTACGGAACATGGACCAAAAGGAGGCGATGAAATTAATAGGATTATTTTTAAAAAAAATTATGGCTGGCCGATCGCGTCTTATGGGGAAGGTTATGATTTTAAATATGAATCAAAACCCAAATATTTTAAAGATCATGAAAAATTAAAATTTGAAGAGCCAATATTCAGTTTTGTACCGTCAATAGGAATATCAGAATTAATAAGACTGCCAAACAGTTTTTCAGATCATTTCCAAGATAATTTTATTATTTCTTCACTGAATGATAAAAGCATATACAGAGTAAAATTTGATAAAAACTACTCTAAAGTTATTTACATAGAAAAAATATTTGTAGGAGAAAGAATTAGAGATATAAAATACTATAATAATTTAATATTGTTAGCTCTAGAGGACACCGGGTCATTAGGGATTATTTCAAAAAAGTAATTAATTTTAAATCTTTTAATAAGTTTTTTTAATAGGAAGAATGTTCTAAAATAACTTTTATTATATCGTCACTAATTTTTTTTGCAAAATACGTTGATGGATGGTCATTATCGGAGATAAATATTATATTATTTTTGATAGAATAACACTTTTCAACATCACAAGAATGTTTCTCTGGATAAATTCTGTAAATTTTTTTCGATTTTATAGAATCATAAAGCTTATAAGCATTAATACTTTTATTTTTAAAAAGATTTTTTTGAATATACTGGTCTTCTACATAATGATACTTTTTATATAAATTAATTAACTTCATATTGTACTCAAATTTTACGTCGGGTACTGGATATATGAAAATTATACTATTATTATTATCTAAAAAAGTCCTAAAATTCTTAAAATATAATTTTTGTATTTGTTTAAAATTTTCATTGGGCTCCAAATGAAGATAGCCTCCAAAAATAAAGATGCTATCTTTAATTCCCCTTAAATAATTTAATCTATTAGTTTCGTCATAAGATTTTTTAAAAAAAAAATTTCCTGGCTCATATAAAGTAATTAATGAGTGCTCAATTTTATTTAAATTTTTACTTAAATCATTTACCAATGGTATCGTATGACTGTCGCCAACTAAATAAACTTTATTTTTAAAGTTTCCATATTTGCAATAATTATTATTTCTTATTTTTGATAGTTTACACTTTTCCCATTCTTTTTTTTGAGAATAAATCTGATTAAATTCGCTCTCGCGAAGAAAAAAAGGAATTCGATATTCAAGACCTTTTTTTATGATTACAAAAATATTTACTAGAAATAAAATTAATAAAATAAAAAATATTAAAATAAAAATTCTATAAAATTCGATTGATTTATCTCGAAATTTTTTTTCAATAAAAATATAACTAAATATCGATAAAAAAAATATTATAATAATTAAAAAAAATTTTGAGAAATTGTCTTGATAACTTGGAAAAGCTATTTTTGAAAAAACAAAAATAGGAAAATGCCAGATATAAATCGAATAAGAAATAAGACCTACTCCTACAAGCAATTTTGACGATAATATTTTTATAACTAATAAATTTTTATTTTTTGATAATATTATAAAACTAACTCCCAAAATAGGTAGTAAAGTAGAAATTGACGGCAATAACATTTTATCATTAAAAAAAATAATAGAAATAATGATAAAAAATAGTCCAAAAATTGTTAATAATTCATAAAATATTTTAATCTTTAAAAAATTCCTGCGCTCATAGATGTGTAAATAAGATAATGCCCCACCAATTAACAATTCCCATACCCTTGTAAATAAAAGATAAAAGTTAAAATAAGGATTATTCCTGCTGGCATATTCAGCTAATAACAGACTAAAAACCAATCCAAAACATAAAATAAGTCCAAGATATTTTTTAAAATATTTAAATACAACAAATAAAAAAATTGGATATAAAATATAAAACTGCTCCTCCACTGAAAGAGACCACGTGTGAAGAAATGGTTTTAATGAAGCGCCTTCGCCTCCGTATTGGACGGCTGTTAGATAAAAATAAAAATTAGAGATAAATATTAATGAACTTAAGATTGATTTAGAAAAATCTAAAAAGGCACTAGGTACTAAATATATATATGCAAAAGGCAGTGTTATTAAGGTTACGAAAAATAAAACTGGGATTATTCTTCTAATTCTTCTTTCATAGAAGTGCTTAAATGAGAAATTACTAGTTATTGAAAGTTCTTTTAAAATAATTGATGTAATTAAATAACCAGAGATAACAAAAAAAATATCTACACCAATAAATCCACCGTTAGCAGGTTGATAACCAAAAATTTCAAATTTAGCGTGATAAAGCACTACAGCAATAACAGCTATCCCTCTTAGGCCATCTATTTCTGGTCTATAATTAATCTTCATGCTATTTGTTTTATATTAACCAAATTTTTTTTGTTAGTTAATTTTTTTATTTAATTGTAATATTAAAATAATAATTAATATTTTATTCATACTTTCTACTTTTTAAGTACAAAATGAAAAATATAAATATTTTAAAAAATATTAAATTTCCAAAAAAAATCTTTAAAAAAGATAAAAATTTTTTTTAAAAAACTTAAGTTAGATCTAATAATTAAGGACTCTGAAAAAGATTTAAAAAAAAATATTATAAAACCAAATTTAAATGACTTATATAGGCTTTATCAATTAATTCTTTTAAATAAAAGAACAACTATTTTAGAATTTGGCTCAGGCTATTCTAGTTTAATTTTTTTAGTAGCACTAAATAATCTTAAAAAAAAATATCAAAATAAAATTAAAAATTTAAGAATGAATAATCCATTTGAATTATTTGTTCTTGAAAATGAAAAAAAATATTTAAACATAACAAAAAAAAGAATAAAGTTTTTTAATAAAATAAACAAATTCAGTATAAAAATTAATTATAATTTTAGTAATGTCGTGATGAGCGAGTATCAAAATAAAGTTGTAACTAGTTATAAAAAATTATTTTTATGCAATCCTGATTTTATTTATCTTGATGGTTCAGGCCAATATAAAGTTAAAGGAAATATTAACAATATTTCTACTAGACATCCTGATATGATGCCGATGGTTTGCGATATTTTAAAATTTGAATATTTTCTAAATCCAGGAACAATTATCGTTGTTGACGGTATAGGAGCTAATGTTAAATTTTTAAAAGATCACTTCAAAAGAAAATGGCTTTATAAATATGATCAAATATATGATCAGCATTATTTTTATTTAAACGACCCTATTCTTGGGAAGTATAGCAAACTTCAAATGAGGTTTCACAAAAACTAAATTAATTCTTTTTTAAGATTATAATTAGATCTTTTAAAAACTGATTTCTAGTAGGCAGTCTATTCTGGATAATTTTTTTATGAATTCCCGAATAATTATTAATAATAAAATTTATTTTTTTTTGCAAGTCTCGATAATCTCGTTTAACAGAAAATACACCCAGACGTTTTCCAATAATATACTTAATATCATCAAATAAAATTACCGGTCTAAATCTAGATAAAGATTCATCTACAACTTTTGAATAAGACTCTGTATAGGAAGGCAATATTAAAATATTGTTTTTATCATAAGTTTTAATTAAGTTAGTCTCGTTGTTAATAAATTTTAAAATTTTAATCCTTGGATGACTGAGTTTTATAGGATCTCCACTTCCAACTATGGTTAGGTGAATTTTGTTTGAAAGTTTTGGAAATAATTCTAATAAGCTATAAATACCTTTCTCTATCTTTAGTCTTCCAACATATAAAATATTAACTTTATTCGTATTAAAAAAATTTTTTTTTCTATTATTCATCCATTTATTTGTTAATTCAGAAGGATTTAAAACAAAATGTTTTTTATTATAAAGTCTGTTATGACACGATATTACAATAGAAAATTTAGTAATAATTCGAAACATAATTTCATAGATCCAAATATAAAATTTTCCTAAGATTAATTTATATTCTTCATGTCCACTACTTCTTAAAAATAAAAAAAATTTACTATTAAATAAAAAAAATAAAAAAAAATATAAGAAATTAAAAGGTGTGATAGAGATTATTAAAAAAGTTTTTTTTTTAAAAAATGAATCAGTAATAAGCTGAATAATCTTTATTAAATTATTAAATCTAAAACTAATTACGTGACATGACTTATTTAGAATAAAGGGTTTGGATGACTGACTATATCTAGATAATATTGTAAGTTTATATACGTTACTTAAATAATTTGAGATTGTTTGAATATCTATATTTTCACAGAAAAAATTATTATTCTTATTATAAATTTTTTCATTCACTATTAAATAGAATTCTTTTTTCATCTAAAAATTTTTTTTTAAAAATCTCAATAAAAAGTTAGGTAAAATTAAAAAAATTAATAATTTTATTTTTATTAAACAAATAGGTAATTTATTAATATTTTTTAATGCCAAAATATTTTTTTTTTCAATAATATTGTTCATTATAACCATGTATTTGACTTTTTTTAAAATAGTACTCAATTCTTTTTTAATAAATAATTTTTGATTTTTTATCCAATAATTTAACTCATTGATTTCTTCAGAATAATTATTTTTAGAATAACTTTTATTATGGACTCTATAATAAACTAGAGGCTCCTGAACTGCAGAAAATTTAAATTTTTTACTTAATCTCAAAAATAAATCGAAATCACCAATTATATTAAATCTTGGATTAAAATTATATTTATCAAATAAACTCTTTTTCAAAATTACTGTTGAAATTCCTATTAAATAATTTTTTAAAAGATCTTTGCTTATATAACCTTGTGGTAAAACTTTTTCAGTATAAATTTTTTTTTTTTTAGTAATTTGGTTGTACAAAAAATAGTTTGTGTAAACTAAACTCACATTTTTGTCATTGAAGTTTGCCATTTGAATTCTTAACTTATCTTTTTTCCAATAATCATCGGCATCTAAAAAAGCGATATAGGTTCCTTTGGATTGATTGATTGCTAAATTTCTTGCTTCATAAAGATTGGTAAATTTTTTGGAATAATAATATTTTAATCTTTTATCTTTATATGATTTGTAAATTTTTGCACTTTGATCAGTAGATTTATTATCCCAAAAAATTACTTCAAAATTTCTAAAACTTTGGTTTAAAATACTATCAACTGCTTGTTTGAGATATTTTTCTCCATTATAGCAATTCATAATAATACTAACTAAAGGATTGTTAGAATTTTTTGGCATTGTAATAATTTAACGTTTTTTTAAGACCTTGTTTAAAGGAAAACTTTGCTTTCCATCTTAATATTTTTTTTGCATTTGTTAAATCTGGATAAACTTTAATCATTTCTTCTTTTCTAAGTTTAATTTCATTAAATTTTGGTCTTCCCGAATTATAATAATTTATAATTTTTTTTATTATAAATTTTATAGATAGTTTTTCCCCGGATCCTATATTTATAATTTTTCCAAGAACTTTTTTATTATCTAATGCTAAAAAGAATACATCTACTAAATCATCAACATACAGAAAATCACGAATCTGCTTACCATGAGAGCAAGAAAATTCTTTATCATTTTTACAAGAATCAATAGTTATTGGTATAAACCTATTTAAATCCTGCTTAGGACCATAAATTTGATAGAGTCTGAAAATTACTACGGGAAAATTATTTTTTTTATATAAATTTAGTAAATACTTTGTAGCTAAAAATTTTGCTCTAGCATAATTTGATAAAGGTTTGCAATTTATGTTTTCTTTTTGAGGAGATTTTGCTCTTCCATACTCCATGCTACTGCCAATCTGAATAAATAATTTTATTTCTTCGTTTAAGAAATAATTTGCTAAATTCTTACAGCCTTCATAGTGACTTATAAAAGTTTCTTTTTTATTAGTATGATCAACATATCCAGCTAGATTAATTATATACTTAAAATCCTTACTAATTTTTTTTTTTATCGAGTGCAACTTTGAAATATTTACTCTTATATAATTAACTTTTTTTAAAAATCTTTCTTTTTTGGGAAAATTTTTTGAAACTGAGGTTACTGAAAAACCTTTTTTTATAGCTCTTTTTGCAATATGATAACCAATAAAACCGGTACCCCCTAAAATTAAAATTTTATCCTGATTTTTCAGAACAATCCTTTATTTAGTGCCTTTTTCAAAGTAATTAAGTCTCTAATAGTATCAACACACTGCCAAAAACCATAATGTTTGTATGCCAACAATTGTTTTAATTTTGTAATTTTTTCCAGGGGCTCTCTTTCGAGAAAAGTACTGTCATCTTTTATAAAATTTAAAAAATTTGGTGACATTACAAAAAAACCCCCATTAATCCATCCCTCATCCATCTTAGATTTCTCTTTGAAATAACTTACATATTGACCTTTTAATTTAAGAGCTCCAAATCTTGCAGGAGGCCTTACTGCTGTTAAAGTAACTAATTTTTTATTGTTTTTATGAAATCTAACTAATTTTTCTAAATCTACATTTGAGACGCCATCGCCATAGGTTAAAAAAAAATCTGCATTTCCTAAATATTTTTTTAATCTTTTTACCCTTCCTCCTGTCATCGTATTTTTTCCAGTGTTGATAAGATTAATTTTGCACTTAAAATGATTTTTTTTAAAATACTTCTGAATAATATTACCCTTGTAGCCTAAGGCAATGTAAAATTCATCGTATCCATACTTTAAAAAATGTTTCATTATATGAACAATAAGCGGGTACTTTCCAACTTTTATCATTGGTTTAGGAATATTTTTTGTATATTCAGATATTCTTGTTCCTAAACCACCTGCTAAAATTACAACTTTCATTATTTTTATTACTAAAGATTGTTAATATATCTAATTATTTTAAAATTAAATGAAAACATAGCACTATTTGGCTTTCTTCTTATAATAAAATTTTTTAGATCCCACAAAAAACTATAAAAAAATTGAAAAAATAAATAAAAAAAATAAAAATATGATTTTTTTAAAATATTTTTTGATTTAGAAATTTTTTCACATACGTTTATTAAATTATTTAGTGAGTCTTGACATTCTGGATATCCTACCTCTTCGGAAAAAATATTTTTTATTTCATTATTAATATTAATCTTTTTATTTTTAACAATAAATTCTTTAATCTCATCAATGCTCTTTGGTCTGAATATATGCGGCATAAGTGAATTGTTATCTTCTGAAAGATCTGTTACAAAAAGTTTTCTCCGAGAATCAATTTTATCAATACTTATTGGTGTTACATTATTAATTACTGCATCATAAAAAGCTGTAGAGGGAGGGCCAATTAAGTAATCTAAATTTTCAAGCCAATAAGATATCGGTTGTTCCGGTTTACTAAATTTTATTTTCAAATTATATTGTCTAAACATATTCTGCCATACATCTAAATTTTCTTTGGGATGAGCTCTGAAATTTATTTCATAATCTGAATCTATTAATGATTTAATAATATTTATAATATTAACCGTATCTATAGATTGACAAACAGTTCCTTCTATAGGCTTTGGACGCTTAAATAAAAGCATCTTTCCAGATTTTTTGTTATTATATTCGTAATTGATTTTTTCGCTTAGATACTCTGAAAAAAATTCCAATGAAGTTCTTTTATAGTAATCATTTAAGGCGTTACTGCGTGATATTATTCCTATTTGAATTTTTCTATCTTTTTTTTTTTTCGATTTAAAATGTGAGTTTTTTAGACATTCATTGTCATAACGAGGGTGACCTACAAAATAAAATTTATCTCTAACCTCAACTGCAAATTCTTCTATTGCAGCTAATTGTCTTTTACCCCAAACACAGAAAGCATCAATACGATTAACGTATTTTTTATTATCTTCAAAATACTCTCTCTCCAATAAAGTTTTGGCCATTAATTCTTTGTCTGCAGTCATTATTCCTAAACTTTCAGTTGATATTGTAATAAATTTTGAGTCCCAAAGCAGCCATCTATCTTTGAAATTATCATATAAAAAATGTGGTCTGGGCATAATAATTACATCAATAAAATTATGAAAATAATCTAATAATCTCATAGTTATTCTATTGCCATAAATTAGATGATGACCACGTTTTTTTAATTTTTTTTTAAGAATAGATGCTGTAATTGCATCACGATTTAATTCATCTATATGAAAATAAATAATCATTTATTTTTCCTGTACTCTTATTTTTTTAAGACCTAAAGAATTTAATTCATAAATACTATCACAATATTTTAAAGAGCTTAATCTATGACTAATAATAATTACCGTTTTCTTATTTTTAAACAATCTGACCTCTTCAATAATTCTTTTTTCAGTTTGAATATCTAAAGAACTTGTAGACTCATCAAGTATTAAAATTTTTGGATCATTATAAAGTGCTCTAGCAATTCCTATTCTTTGTTTTTGCCCACCAGATATCTTGCTACCAAACTCTCCTATTGGTGTATCCACACCAAGTCTTGAGTTTTTAATAAATTTCGATAAATTTGATTGAACAATAGATTTTTTTAATAGAGTCGCATTTATTCTATTGCTAGGTATGCCAAATGCAATATTTTTCTTTATTGTATCATCAGATAAATAAATATTTTGTGGCACATAACCAATTGAATTTTGCCATTTATTAATATTGTCAAAAATATTTTTTTTGTCGTCTATTAAAATTTTTCCACTTGTTGGTTTAATAAGTCCTAAAATTAAATTAATAATTGTAGTTTTGCCTATTCCACTTTCTCCTATAATTCCTATACTTTCACCAAAATTAATTTTCAAATTGATATTATTAAGAATTTTTTTATCTACTGAAGAATGACTAAAGTATAAATTCTTAATAACTATACTTTTGTAAATCTGTACCTTACTGTAATTAAAAGTTTTTTGATCTTGAATATATTTTTGTTGCAATTCATTAAAAATTAAATCGAAAGAAGGTCTATTAAATTCAATAAATTGAAAAGAATTAGTAATTCTTATTATCGATGGGAGTATTCTGTAAGCTGAAAGAGCGTATAAGCCTAATATAGTAATAATAAAATTAAGCTCTTTTCCTAAAAATATTAATACTGAACTTAGAATTAAAATAGCAATAATAATTATCCATTCTAACCAATATCTTGGTAAAGACTCAATGAATGATTGAATAAAATCTGATTTAACAATCTGTTTATTATTATGATTAAAAATATATTTATAATTTTCTGCTCTATTATAAATCTTGATTTCTTTTATTAGACCAAATGTATCCTGAAGGCTTTTTAAACGCCTAGCAAAAAAAAACATTCTGTTCTTGCCAAGAAAGTATAAGTTTTTTTTTGAAAATTTAAAAATAAATAAACTCACTGAACCTATTATACAAATTATAAAAATTGTTGGGATCGGCACAACAAATAATAATAAGATTGTTATCGAAATAAAAACTAATATTTCATTAATTAATAACGCTAAATTTTTGACATATTTAGCAATTAAGTCTGTTTCTGAAATATTTCTAATTAATACTGAAGAGCTTTTATTTAAAAAAAAATTATAAGACTGAAATAAGTATACTTCATAAAGTTTATTAGTCACAAATAATCGTATATTTGTGAAAATTTTATTTTGAAGAAAAGAAAAAATTGTTAAAAAAATAGTTTTAATAGTAAAAACTAAAAAAATCAGAAATAATAAAATATTAATTAAATCATATTCATTGCCAAAAAAAATACTGAGATAACTTGAAAATTTTTTAAGTATGAGAGAACTAGAATTTCCAGACAAAATTCCCAAAAAAGGAATAACAATTCCTATACTTAACATTTCTAAAAAAATTGAAATAAAAAAAAAGAAAGTCAAAAAGTATAACGATATAATAAAATTTTTAGGTAGAATTATTTTTAACTTTTTTATTGTACTTATTATAATATTTTTCTTTTTCATGAAGTTTTCTTTTTTAAAACAACTAAAATATAACTATTTAAAAATGCAAGATTAAATATCCTAAAAAAATAAATTTTCTTTAGTAAATGAAGAAATTTAGCAACGGCTCTGAAGAATAAAATTTTTAAAAAAGAATTTGTATTGTCTTTTTTATAAGAAATCATATTTGGTTCATAACTACTAATCTTTTTAAAAAAAATTAATTTACAATTAATTTTTCTTTGAATATTAAAAAAATATTTGGAGTTCATAATTTTAATATTATGCTTATTATAAAAATCTCTGTCTAAATTCTTCAATAATATACCATTTAAGTTTGATAAATCTGGCAAACCTAAAATTAACAACCCGTTTTTCTTAAGAAATTTTAAATGAGACTTGATCACCAATTCAGGATTGTTAAAATGCTCTATAAAACCTAATGAATAAACTATATCAAATTTATCTTTAACTGAATAATTGAGAACATCAGCAGTAATTATTTTGTATGGTTCAATATTATCTTTTTCTAAATTTTCCTTTAATAATTTATTCCCTTTTTTACTAAAATCTATAGATGCAATTCTACAGTTGCCTAAACAATAAATATTTTTTAAAAAATTTCCGTTTGCCCCACCAATTTCTAATACTTTTAAATAACTTTTAATATTGTTAAAATTTCGATATTGTAAAATGAGTTTTGATAACCAATAATTAATATCTACCTCTTGATCATTAATAATAAAATTACTTTCAATATTTTTTTTATTATCCCAGTAATTTTCCCAGAAATATTTATTTGTTAATTTTTTTTTCATATTACCGCCACACACATTTTATCAAAATTTTATATTTCATTAAGAATTGCAAAATAAATAAATCTTTAAAAATAAAAAATAGTTATACTAAAAAATAGACAAAAATAATGAATAAATATAAGCACAATGAAAATATATAAGTTAGCTTCATTACTTTTCTTTATATAAATCCTTAGTCAATGTATTAACTTTAAATCTAACAAAAAAATCGATTAAAAAATTTTTTTATGGTGATTGGCATATATGTAGAAAGTTACGAAACTGGAGGGGTTGACTCTGTAATTTTAAATAAAATTAAATATTGGCCAAAAAATGATAAGTTTATAATATTTTATAATGAAGAATACCGAGAAATAAATAAAATATTAAAACCTGAACTTAAGGATAAAGTAAAATTTATTAAGCTAAATATTTATACCATAGAATCTATTTGTCATAGATTTAAATTAAATAATATAAAAATTTTTATTCGTTTACTTGGAGTGGTGGCTAAATATTTTTTCTTTATTATAAATTTTTTAAATGCGATTAAAATTTTAAATAAAAATAAAATTGAAAGTTTATTTATTCATAACGGCGGGTATCCTGGTGGACTATCAACCATACCATTTGCTTTAGCTTTTTATTTAAAAAAAAAGAAAAAAAGCAAATATGTTATTCATAGTTTGCCATTGAAAATTTCATATCTAAATTTTTTTTATGAATATCTTTCAGATAAGTTATTATCAAATTTTACACAACTTATATTTGTTAGTAAATTTTCATCAGCATTGATGTTCAAAAGAAGATATTTAAATTGTAACCCTAAAATAATATTTAACGGATCTAGAATTCCAGACTTTAAAATAAAAATAAAAAAAAATTCAATTACTACTTTTATATATGTTGGAAGAATAAATAGAGAGAAAGGAATATTATTTATTTTGAAAAATTTTGAAGAATTGTTAAAAAATAAAATTAATAAATTTAATATTATTTTATGTGGCAAAATTTCAAATGAAGTTCGAATTCAAATGAAATATTTTTTAAAAAACTCGTTATTGAAAAATAAAATTAAATACTACGGATTTATTAAAAATAAATTCGTTCAAAAAAAAATAAGCAATGCTGATTACTTAATTCTACCATCATTACAAATTGAAAATTTATCAATGTCAGTGATAGAATCCTTTTCCGTTGGCGTACCCGTCATCGCTTCTAATGTAGGCGCTATAAAAGAAATATGCGGAAAAAATAATGCCAATATACTCTTCAACCCTGAATCTAGTAATGATTTTAGAAAAAAAATTATTAAGATAATAAATGAAGATATAAAAAAAAGAATATATAAAAAAAAAATCATAAATAACATTTTTTTAAAAAAGTTTACAGCTGTAAGAATGTCGAAAAAATATTCTTTGTTAATAAATTAATATTTCTTAAAACTATTTAGCTAAAACTATTAAAGAAAATCCTGGAAATAATTTTGCAGCATAATTTTTTGAAAATAAGGTTACTATTTTTGCTAAACATTTTAGCAAGTATTGTTTAGGTGTGTTCGAGTTTGATATAAATATTGGAGTAGTAATATAAAAATCAATTATTCTATACCCGCAATATTCTAAAGTTGATAATGCAGTCTGTTTGTTAAAATAATGTAAATGTCCTAAATATTTTCTAGCCCAAATAATAATACCTGTCTTTAATAATCCTATCACATTCATATCTAAAGGAATGTGAAAGATTTTATATTTTGCTCTATTTTTTATTGATTTTAAAAAATACAAATAATTTTCGACATGCTCAAAAACATCAATGCATAATAAACAGTCATATTTATAATTTAAATATTTTAAATTTAATATTTTAAATTTAATTCTTTTATTACTTTTTTTTTTTGCAATTTTATAAGCATCTACTGAAACATCAAAACCGTGGAACAATGTTTTTTTATATAATAATGACAAATTATAAATTATATCACCGCTTCCGCATCCTATATCAACTACACTAAGTGGATAAATATTATTTTTTTTTAAGATATAATTTATATGATTTGTTTTCCATTTAGAATCAGAACTGTGCCAATCACTATTATTAGATAAATAGGTTTTATCAGAATAAATCTTATTAAATTTGTTTAGGTTAAATTTACTCATTATTTTAAACTACTAAAAAAATTATACAGTGAAGAAATAGGTTTAGAACATCTTCTTGAGTATCTTTTGCAAAAAACATTAACGCTATCCTGGACCAATCTACTATACCACCACTGATCTACCTTGTTCCATACATTATTAATATGAGCTGCAGCTAATTCTTCATTATCAAAAAAAATTTGAGCTTTTTTTAAAACTTTAAAATAAGGTATAGAGTCTTTTCTTATCGGGTCTTGTTTGAGATTAAAAAATATTACTGTTGGAAAATTATAATTTAACGTTTCTAAGAAAACGGTACTATTAAAATTTACATAACAAATTCTAGATTTTTTTAATGAATTTTCTATACTTCTATTATTATCAAAAATAATATTAGAATTAAACTCTTTAAATCTATCCTTAGTATTCCATCCATAGGAATAAGGATAAAGTCTTACAATACACTTTTCACTGACTTGCAATTCTAATTTTTTTAAAAAATTAAACTGATCATTCAAATATCTTAAATAAGAGAAATTTCTAAATCCAGGATGAATTCCTGAAAATCTACTTATTTCATAATTTACCACTAACAAACTGCCATTCTGATCATGTTTTAATTTTATATTTACAGTCTTATAATTAAATAAAGGTTGATAAATTTTTTCTTTTTTATATCCCCAAGTAATAATCTTATCTGAAATTTTTTTTTGATGTATCTCATTGAACATTAATTTATCAATGTAAAAGTTTCCTCCATGTTGTCCTGATATAAATTTTATTTTTAATTTTTTTTTCTTTTCAGCAAGAAAAATACTAAAATAGTCATCATTTATAAACGAGCTTGAAGTAAATATAATTCTTGGCTCTTTAATATAATCATTATTATTTGCTCTTTCACAAATACTTTTAAAATTTTCAAGATAAGAAAGGGGCATATATTTAAAAATTAAATCTTTTACAATTTTAACAAAATTATCATTTGTATATTTAAACTTTTCTAATCTAATATTTTTATTTAATTCATTATTCTCTTCTATAGAAAATCTATAAAATAAAGGAAATTGTCTAAGTCTAATCTGCAGTGTAAAATTTATAATTTTAGAAAAATATGAATCGTGGAATACAATAATTTTACTATTGCTATTATAAAAAAAATTCCATAAAATTAAGATTTTTGAATAAAAAATATAAATAAATTCTTTAAATAAATTTTTTTTATTAATCACCAATTTCTCTTTTTTATTAAATGGTTTGAAAAAAATTGGTTCTAATTTTTTTGAATATTTTATTAAATCAAAATATATCTGATTATTAAATTCATCAGTTAAACTGCAAAAAGAAAAGTCGTTATGATTTTTAAAGATAAGATCTTTGCCATTGTTTCTGGCAATTTTTACATATTTGATACTATATTTTTTGTTAATATGTTTAATTTTACTCCAATTATCAAAAAGTATTGAAATAAACTCAAATAACCAAGATCCAATTACAATTCTCCAATAAGTTTTTTTATAATTTAATTTATGGATCTTATTTAACTTTATAGTTAGCTCATTCAATAATAACTCATAAACTTTTAATAAATAATTAAAATCTTTATCTAAATTTTTAGAACTAATCTTATAATCTACAATGGAAGTATTCTTAAGTTTTTCATATTTATAATATTTTTGAGTCTTGTATAGTTTGCATCCTTCATTTAAAAAAAAAATATGATTGTCTGATACAGAATTGTTATCTCTTAACTGGGATACTATTAAAATATTTTTTTTTATATTTTTATTTTTTCGAGATAACATTAAATTTAATTTTATTAGAATAAATTAAAATCTTTGATAAAGTTTAAAGATAACGCTTATTAAAAATATAAACTTAGTCTATAATCCCCATCTGCCTCTATAGTTATTATAAACGTCTTTTTCGCAATCTAAAACACCATTGTGTTTTTTATCAATTTTCATTATTTTTACATTTTTATCATATTCAACCAAAAGCTTAATATCATTAGGTAATAGGGCAAATTTATTATCTCTTCCTGGTAAATTTTTATTAATAGTAAAGTGCTTTTCAATTACAGAGGCTCCATGACTCATAGCATATAATGCATCATCTACTCCTTCAAAATGTCCAGAATATCCAACTTGTGAAAAATAATTTTTTAGAATAAAAAATTTTTTGAAATTTGAATTTTTTAAATCAAGCGGATAACTAGTAACACAATGAAGTGGAATAAAATTTTTAAATTTTTTAAAAAAAAATAATTGCTTAAATTCTTTATTTGTTAGAGCCCCGGTAGAAACAAACACATATTTAAAATTTTTTAGCGCTTCTAATATTAGTTTTTTATTATAAGCTTCAACAGAAGGTATTTTTATATATTTTTTTGAAATTTTTTTTAGTAATTTTAATGATTCAAGATTAAAAACAGAAGCGAAAGCTTCAATGTTTATTTTTTTACAGTAATTATAAATTTTTTTAAATTTTTTTAAATCCAGATAAGACTTCTCGTACAACTCTCTTCTTCCATCATAATCCCAAGGTCCAGGTATTAATTTGGAAGGGTTCCATAATTGAAATTTGACGACCTTAACTCCACTTTCTTTCGCTTTATTAATCATTTTTTTAGCTAAAGAAAAACTACCTAAAAAATTCCAACCAATTTCGGCAATAATCATAATTTATAAATAAAATATATTTTTATTATTTTCTTTTAGTAATTTTCCTCTTGTATCAAAAATATATTTAGCATTTTTTACCAAAAGTTTATAATTAATTTTATCATGGTCAGTTACTATTAAGACGCCATCATATAATTCTAAATTTTTTTTATTAATTAGAATTGTATGTAATTTTTTATTATTTATAACTACAAATTTTACATAAGGATCATAAAAATCGACTTTTATATTATTTTTTAAAAATAAATTAATAATCTCCAATGCTGGAGAATTTCTTATATCGTTAATATTTTTTTTATAGGCAACTCCTATTATTAATATTTTTTTTAAAATTTTTTTTTTGCTTTTAAAAAATTTTAATATTTTTTTTACTATTATTAATGGCATAGATTCATTTATTTTTGATGCTAACGAAATAAAATTCATATTTATTCCAACTTTTTTTGCTATCCAGTACAAATAATGAGGGTCAACAGGTATGCAATGACCTCCATAACCTGGGCCTGGATAAAAAGCTTGAAATCCGAATGGTTTACTTTTGGCAGCTTCTATAACATCAAAAACATTAATATTAATTTTTTCACAGAAAAATTTTAATTGGTTCACCAGCGCAATATTTACTGATCTATAAGTGTTCTCTAAAAGCTTTGCAGTTTCTGCAACTGCGGGAGTTTTCGTTTCTATGCAGTTTATTCCGACCTTTTCATAAAATTTTTTACATATAATACTACTTTCTTGTGACACTCCGCTCACAATTTTTGGTATTTTTTGTAAGTTGAAATTTATATTAGCTGGATCTTCGCGTTCTGGGGAGTAGCATAAATAAAAATCTTTTCCGACATCAAATTTATTAATTAATTTTTTTTTAATAATATTTTCCGTTGTACCAGGAAATGTTGTGCTTTCTAAAATAATAGTCTGAAAATTTTTTAAATATTTTTTAATTTTATCAATTACGGAAAGGATAATTGAAATATCGGGATTATAATTCTTGTTAATTGGAGTGGGTAAACAAAGCACTATTATATCAACCTCACCAATCTTGCTAAAATCTTTATGAACGCTAAAATTATGTTTTATTAATTTTTTTAATTCTTTGTTATTGATATAATTTATATAACTTATTCCTTTCTTAAGTTTGTTAACTCGAGAACCGTCATTATCAAAACCTAAAACTTCAAAACCATTAAACGCAAAAAGTTTTGCTAGTGGCAAGCCAACATAACCTAATCCTATAACGCCTACTTTTAGACTTTTATTGCTAATTTTTTTTAATATATTTTTATAATTTAAATTTTTTTTTGAAATGTTTTTTTGCATATTCCAACTCTTTGTGAGTATCTATAGATATATTTATATCATTACACAAATAATATCCTGTGTTAGGACACATTAAATTTTTATATTTTAGTAATGCCGCAGTCTTTATAAGATAACAAACTCCATTTCTATAAAAAGTATTTTTTAACTGTTGCCTTGCATAAACTTTTGAGCCTTTTGTTTCGTAAAAACCAATATTATTTTTTTTTATAACTAATTGTTTTAAAGGGTGATAATCTTTGTTTGTTTCTGAAATAGTCCATAAAGCATTATAATTATTTTTTAAAAATTTTTTTATTGACCCTTCAATATTTTGAATAGTTCTTAAAGGTGAAGTTGGCTCTATAAGTAGAATTATATTATAATTTAATTTATATTTTTTTTTTAATTTCTTAATTACTTCTATCAAAACTTTAGAAATAGAGGAATAATCTTTTGCATTTATTTTGCTCCTTAAAAAAGGTACTTCAATATTATTTTTAATTGCTTCGTTAGCAATTTTACGAGAATCTGTAGATACAAAAATTTTATTAATTTTTTTTATTTTTTTACAAATTTCAATTGCTAAAGTTAAAAGCGATTTTCCATTAATTTTTTTTAAATTTTTATTTTTAATAGACTTACTGCCTGATCTTGCTGGAATTATAGCAATAATATTATTTGTGTTCATAAATTAAAATGCCTAAAAATATTTTATAAAATTTTTAGTAAAATCAATTGTATAATAAATTTATTTAAAAGCTCTCATAGAAATAGCCATCGGGGACTCACTATTTAAACGAACTAAATTCTTTTTATAAATACTGTCATATTTGAGTAATTTTTTATTCTCTTTATCAAACCATTTTTTATATAAATTTCTTTTTTTGACTGGTAAATATTGCAAAGCTTGGTCCCAGTAATAACTGATGCAGGAAAACGGTCCTCCTATTTGTCTAGAGACAAATTTTTTAAAACCAACATTTGCTAAAAGGGTTTTAAGTCTAGAAGGTGTAAATCTTCCATAATCTTCGGGTATTTGATGAAGTTCCCTAACCAAAGGCTCAAAAATATAAATCATACCTCCTTTTTTTAGAACGCTATATGACTTTTTTAATACAACCTCTGGAAACTCAACATGATGAAGCAAGTTAGGTATAATAACAACATCTGCAGAATTATTTTTTATTTTAATATTAGTATAATGAAATTGAAACTTAGATTTTATCTTAATTACATTACTATCGAGAACAAATTTTTTATTATAAGATCCTCTTGATAAAATTTTTTCTGTAATACAATCAACAGAAATTGTGTGATTATTATTTAAAAAAAACGGAGAAAATAAACTTATGCCTCCATATAAATTTGTTCTTTCTAAAAATAAAATATTTTTATTTTTATATGATTTTGCTATATTTTTAATATCATTAAATAATAAGTTAAAATGAGGCCATTTTTTCTTGGTAAAAAAAACTTTATTTTTTAAAACTTCCTCGTGATTTAAAATGCTCATAAAAAAAAGTTTTTATTTAATAAGTAATTTTTTTTTGAATATTAACATTAATTCTTTCTAAAATTTTCGAAATTTTTTTTCCAGCATTTCCCGATCCAAATATTTTTGAACTTTTTATTTTATTCTTTTTTTTCATTTGCATCTTAATCTTATTAACTATTTCATTTTTATTATATAAAGTAAAAACTACATTATTTGCGTGCTCCCTTGGTTTTTGTCTGCTTCCTATACTAACTGCCGGAACCCCCATATATGCACTTTCCCTTATAGCCGCACTAGAATTGCCAACAAAACATTCGGAATTATAAATAAGCTTTAAAAATTCACTAGGTGGAAGATTCTTTACAAAGCTTATATTATTTTCATTATTTTTCTCTCTGTATCTTCTTATTGTTTTAGTAACAATATCTGTGCCCGCATCTATATTAGGCCACATCCAAATAGTTTGAATATTTAAATCATTAATTGAATTTAACAAAATTTCTGTTTTACTCTTTTCAAGATAATATTCTGTAGTTACCGGATGATACTGTACTAAAATATATTTTTTATTAAAATCAATATTTTTTCCTACATATTTAAATTTTTTAAAAAAAAATTTATCAATTTTTAATTTTTTTTTGTTAATTAAATCTATAGATGGACAACCAACCAAAAAAATATTTTTTTTCAATTCTCCCATTCGAATTAACCTATTATAAGAGTCTTTTGTTGCTGGAAAATGTACATGAGCTAATTTTGTAATTGCATGTCTCACACTCTCATCAATAGAACCGGTTACTTCTCCTCCTTGTGTATGCGCCAAAGTTATATTCATATAACTACTCGCAATAGCTGTTGCCATAGTTTCAAAACGATCAGCAACCGTTAAAACAATGTTTGGTTTTAAGTTAGAAAAAATTGTTGATAACTCAATTATTGCAAGGCCCGTAGATTTCGCCATAGTTTCTGGAGTAGCCCCCTCAATCATAAAGGAGGTTTTTGCAGAAACTCTTAGCCCGTCTTCTTTTAAAATACCCTCAAGATTTCCATATCTTTCTAATAACGCAGAGCCTCCAAGAATAATTTGCAAGTTAACTTTTTTATTATCCCTTAGTTCTTTTAAGACAGACTTTATTCTAGCATAATTAGCTCTACTAAAAATAGCTACTGCTATATTTCTTTTCATTGGCTACTCTTTGAAACTTGTTGTCATAAAAATTAAATAAATTTATTTTTAATTAATAATGATTTAATTTGATTTTTTTCTAAAATTAAGCAATTTGAAGAATTATAAGAAAAAGATTTTAAGTTTTTTTTTAATTTTTTCTCTAACGAATAAAATTTTTTATCTAAAGAGGGTAAAATTAAATAAAAATTTTTTGATTCTAATGTATTTAAACTTTCTGGGATTGTTATTAACTCTTCATAAATTTTTTCTCCACTTCTAATTCCTGTAAATTTTATTTTACTCTTTGGTGAAATCACTTTTGCGAGATCAATAATTCTAAATGAAGAAATCTTAGGCACAAATATTTCCCCTCCAATACTAGAGACTAAAGCGAACAGAACAAAATCAACGGACTCATCTAGAGTAATGCTGAATCTTGTCATTTCTTTATCAGTTATAAATAACATGCCTGTTTCTTTTTGTTTCAAAAATTCCGGAATTACTGAACCTCGACTGCCTAAAACATTCCCGTATCTTACTACGGAAAAAGTTAGATCTCTTTTGCCTATTATATTATTTGCAGCAATAAATAATTTTTCTGAACATAATTTAGTTGCTCCATACAAATTTAATGGGGCTGCGGCTTTATCCGTCGAAAGAGCAATAACTTTTTTAACTCGATTGCCCAAGCAAGCCTCTATTAAATTTTGACTGCCAATTATATTTGTTTTAATAGCTTCAAATGGATTATATTCAGCTATTGGGACCTGTTTTAGCGCTGCTGCATGGATCACATAATCGACTCCTTGCAAAGCTAACATTAATCTGTCTTTGTCTCTAACATCGCCAATAAAATATCTCATACAAGGAAATTTTTTTTCGGGAAAAATCTTAGAGAGCTCAAATTGCTTAAATTCATCCCTACTAAAAACTATAATCTTTAAAAAAGGAAATTTATTTTTTAAAAAATATGATATTAGTTGCTTTCCGAATGAACCTGTCCCGCCGGTTATTAAAATTGATTTATTTTTAAAAAAATTTTTAGTCTTTATATTCATTTATTAATAAAAATTATTAAAAATTTTTGTAAACTTCTGATTGAGACTCTTCAATGCATATTCTGCATGCTTTGGAGGGTTTATTATTTTTGAAACCCTCTCTAATTTCTTTCATTTTATCATTATTCCAAATCTCTTTAATTGAGTGATTGTAAACATTTCCAACTGGAATATTTCTTCCTATCGTGTTGCAACACGGAGCTACAGTTCCGTCTGAATAAATCGATATTTGGCCCCAAGGTTCTTGGCAATTGTAAATGTCAAGCTTCGGTTTGGAATTTTCTGTTGAATTTTTAATTTTGGCGTAAGCATCTCTTGAACTTTCACGTTGTATTTCAACAGAATCTACTATCCCCTTCCATTTAGAGATGAATTGATTAATTTCTCTTGAATTTTCTTTTAAGCCGACAAAAGATGTTCTCACTAATGGTAATATTTTTCTTTGCTGATTTCTCATTTTAACAAAATTTTTTACATTATTTTCAAGATTTTCGAGTCTATTTGAATCTTTTAATCTTTTGCTTACAGGAACTCTTACAATATTGTATGTTTCGCTTGTTGCTGCATCTAATGATATAAATAATCTTGTAATTGATGTATTTAAAAGTTCTTGCGATTTTTCTGGAGTAAGAAGAATTCCATTAGTAAAAATAAAAATATCCATAATATTTGCATCCTCGGCTCTTTTAAGGACATTTTTAAGATCTTTAAATAACAAAGGTTCAGATATGCTTAATATTAAACAAGATAATTTATTTTCTTTAAAATCTATAAATAATTTATCTAGCAACTTAGAACTAATAGTGATTGATTTGGAGTCGTTTCTCCATTCTTGATGACACATTACACATTCAAGATTACATCTATTAACGAGTTCTAAAATTATTGATATAGGATAATCGTTAAGCACTAAATGACTTTTGTCATTCAAGTACTGCTCATATCTATATCGATATTCTAGAAATCTATTACCAAATTTTTTAGTTAATTCGTTTTTAAGTCTTACTTCAGGATCATTTAAAAAAATTTTACTTATGTTTTCTGGTATTATCGACATCTATTTAAAATATTCTTTTGTCTGTGATAAATCAATGCTTATATTCTCGCAGTCCAGAAATTGAGACTGGTCCTTCTAATAAATCATCAATTCGTAATTTACCTTTTTCACAATAACTTATTTTTTTAAAAATCTCTTCTAAAATATTAAAATATTTTTTAATAATTTTTGGCTTATGAGCAATGCTGCAATAAATAAAATTTGATGAAAGAATTCTTTTTTTTAAGAATTCTTGAGTAATAAGTGTCTTATACTTTAAATTATTATTACTTGTAAAATTAAATCTAGGTAAAGCATCTAGTCCTTGAATATTTATTTTTAAATTATATTTTTGGGCAGTTTTACGCCATTTATTTTTTATTTTTTTACCTAAATCAGAAATTGTTCTCCAGGAATTTATTTTTTTCATAACTTCTAAAGTTTTAAGTGCTGCTACAGAACCAATTCTTTCAGTCCAAAAAGTGCTGCTGATAAATGTAGATTTTACATAATTCATTATAGTACTTGAGCCAATAATAGCATTGATAGCATATCCATTGCCTAGCGCTTTTCCAAAAGTAGCTAAGTCAGGATTTATTTTGTATTTAAGATGCAATCCTCCAAAAGTTTCTCGAAATCCAGAAGTGCACTCATCAAATATTAAAACTATATTTTTATTTTTAGTCAAATTTCTAATATTTTCTAAAAAATATTTTTGAGGTTTTTCATTTCTTGCAACTTCCATGACTACTGCCGCGATTTTATTTTTTGAAACAATTTTTTTTAACTGATTAAAATTATTATATTCAAAAACAAACACAGAGTTTTTTAAACTTTTTTGAACACCCTGAATGGGCAAATCTTTCATTAAGTGTGAATTTAAATTCTCTGAATTTGATAAATTTGCTGATAAATACCAATCATGCCACCCATGATAACCACAAACAGCGATTTTTTCTCTTCCTGTAGCCGCTCTAGCAATTCTTACCGCTATAGCTGCAGCCTCTCCTCCTGTTCTTGCAAAACGGACTTTTTCTGCCCAGGGATGAAGTTGGATTAGTTTCTCAGCTAAAAATATTTCTTCTTTTGAATTTAAAGACGACATATTGCCTTTATCAATAACTTTTCTAACTGCATCATCGACTTCTTTTCTAGAGTAACCTAAAATATTAGTTCCTACACCCATTGTTAATAAATCTAAATATTTTCTTCCTTGTAAATCCCAAACATTGCAGCCTTTTGTTTTTTCAAAATAAGCTGGCCAAAACTTTGGTAAAAATAGATCTGGGTTTTTTGAAAATAACATTGTTCCACCAGGAATAATATTTTTTGCTCTTTTCCACATTTTTTGACCAGCATTAAGATTATATCCTTCATTTCTAACTAAATGATTATTAACTGAAAAAAAATTTTTTTTTTTGGTGTATAATGTTAAGATATCCTGCAAATTAAAATTTAAATTATTCTTAAAATGTTTTATTATTTTTTCTATAAGAATAAAATCTTCTTTTTCATCTAAAGTCAGCCTTAAAAAAGAATAATCTTTATCGTTTTCGAAATTAAATTTTTTGAATTTTTTACTATTAATTATAAAAGGTGTAACATGTTCTCTTTCGCTAAATTTTATGGTCTTAATATGCGCCTCTTTTAATGCGCTAAATTTAAAAACTTCAACATCTAAACCGTCTGGAAAAGTAGGCGGGTGAATATTAGAAGCGTAATCCACTTTATTTAAAAAAAAACTACTTATGACATCGTCAATTATTTTACAATCTAATAAAGGACAATCTGCCGTTATTCTAACTATATTTTTTCCTTTGTATTTCTTTGCGGCTTTATAAAACCTTTCTAATACGTCATTCTCGGATCCAATAAAATAATTGACGCCTAATTTTTTGCAAATATTTAATATTTCTCTATCTTTTTTATTTTTAGAACAGGCAACTATTATTTTTGAAATATATTTTGATTTAGATAGTCTTTTAATGAGAATTTCTAAAATAGTTTTATTGTTAATTTTTTTAACTACTTTGCCAGGAAATCTTGTTGAATTATAGCGTGCTTGAATAATTACTAAAACTTCTCCTTTTAATTCCATTTTCGTGGGTCAATTAAATTTATTTTATTAGTAGAAAATTTTATGGGTACAATAATCTGTTTTTTTTTAAAAACATCTATTATTTCTCTTAATTGATTATAATTATTGAAACCAACTACTAAATAATCAATCTTTTTAAATTGCTTAACAAAATGAATACATCCTTTTATTAATGAGACATCATTCCCACAACACCAATTCTTGAATTTATTTAATATAATTTTATAATTTTTATTAATTCTAATGGAATTATCTTCATTAATTAAAAGACCTTGTAAAAAGATTGATCTTGCAAAAATTTTTACTTTAAATTTTTTTAAAATATTAATCCAACCGGAGTCTAATATTCTATTATCAAGTACATTAAATGGAACTTGAATAAGATCTGGTTTCCAAAATTTCCAAATTTTTTTTATTTCTCTAGATTCATAAACAGAAATACCAATTTTCTTTATAATTCTTTTTCTTTTGAGTTCCTGCAAAGCAAGTAAGTAGTTTTTTCCGTATTTTCCTAATAAATCTTTATAATTATGTATCATGACCCCATAAATTTTTTTAATTTTCAATTTACTTAATGATTTTAATATTTCATTTAATAGCCAATTTTTAACATTAATATTTTTTTTTTTTGGTAGTTTTATTTTGGTAATTATATGTAATTTTTTTAATTTACTATTACCAATAATTTTTTCACTCTCACCATAGCTCGTTGCTGTATCAATAAAATTTATTTTTGATTTAAGAACTAATTTTTCTATTTTTTTAAATTCTTTTACGCTTATTTTTTTATTATTAAATAAACCATAATTCATTCCTAACTGGGCGGAACCTATAACTAATTTCATGAGGCTATTTATTTAAAAAAAGTTTAATTTTATTTATTACTGTTCTTTGAAACCTAATATTCAAGCTATAAAAAATAGGTAAACTTATAGTATTTTTGTAATAAAATTCCGCTCCTCTGTAAAAGTTTAAGTTTATTTTTTTGTTAAATACTTTAAATTTATAGATTGGAATATAATGATACTGACAAAGTATATTATTTTTTCTTAAAAATTTTAAAAATTTATCCTTAGTAGATCTTATTTCTGCAAAATTCATTGATATCAAAAATAAATGGTAAGATGGTTTGCTTATTTTATATGAAGGAAGAACAATGGTATTAATAATCTTTTTTAATTCACTCTTATAAAAATTAAATACTCTTTTTCTATAATTTATAAATTTATTAATCTTTTTTAACTGCCCTAAGCCAAGAGCACAATTCATATCGCTTAGCCTATAATTAAAACCAGGTTCACTTAAATTATATTTCCAATGAAAATTTTTATCTTTCTCAATACCGTGAGATCTTAAAGTGAGAATTCTATTATAAAAGACTTTATTATTTGTTGTTATCAAGCCACCTTCTGCAGAAGTAATTGTTTTAACTGGATGTAAAGAAAATGTCGAAATATCGGAATGCTTGCAAGATCCAATAAGTAAAAATCTTTTATTAAATAAATATCTTGATCCCAAGGCATGGCAGGCATCTTCTATTAAATAACAATTAAGTTTTTTCTTAACATTATAAAATTCAATGACATTTTCAGGATAGCCTCCTAAATACATTGTAACTATTGCCTTAATTTTTTTTAATTTATTAATCTTAATACATTTTAGTAGTGTTTCTGGAGTCATCTGGCCAGTCAAAGGATTGACATCTGCTAAAAAAATTTTAGCATTCATTAATCTTGCCATATTATAAGCTGCTATAAAATTTATAGCTGGCATAATTATCACGTCATCTTTTTTAAGATTTATGGCCATGAATGCTAAATGAAGGGCGGATGTTCCGCTATTACAAGATGCGACATATTTTACTTTTAGAAAATTTGAAATTTTATTTTCAAATTTTTTTACATAACGTCCCGTTGTAATTAAATCTTCTTTTAAAGCTTTAGAAACAAGTCTAATATCCTGGCTATCTATATATTGACGACCATATGGAATTGTTTTCATGTAAAAATTCTTAATTTTTTTAATAATGATTTTTTTAAAGGCGCTTCAGACTTTATATAAAAAGGAGATTTTTTATTTATTAATTTTTCGAAATAGACTGGCTGAACTCCAAATCCCGGTCTAATAATCCTTATATTTTTTCTAGTAAACTTTTCTCCTTTTTTAATATCAGAAATCGCATAAATGGATCTCCTAAATTGCAAACTCTGATTTTCACTTTTATTTCTAAAAAAATATTTTTTTCCCATCATTAAAGACGTATCTTTAATAACTT